>Ga0214921_10002462_pt1 | contig 30037 bp, 20 predicted proteins | sample LL1505_MetaG_FD_177992 | JGI IMG/M metagenome (GOLD analysis project Ga0214921, IMG submission 177992) | Freshwater microbial communities from Lake Lanier, Atlanta, Georgia, United States - LL-1505 | ecosystem: Environmental > Aquatic > Freshwater > Lake | place: USA: Georgia | collected...
GTTGAACTACTGGTTGAACTACTGGTTGAACTACTGGTTGAACTACTGGTTGAACTACTGGTTGAACTACTGGTTGAACTACTGGTTGAACTACTGGTTGAACTACTGGTTGAACTACTGGTTGAACTACTGGTTGAACAACTGGTTGATTACATTGTTTAAAATCTGCTACATTATAAGCCCATCCTTTTGCTTTGTATGCATTTACAACATCATCGCATGTATAACAATCATCAGTTGGCTTTGCACCATGACAGCGTGTATTACATTGCGGGAAGTCATTCTCATTATAAGCCCAATTTTTAGCTTTGTATGCATTTATAGCATCATCGCATGTATAACAAGAGTTATCTTCACCTGCAGGTTTTGAGCCATGACATGATGAATAGGGTTTATTATCTGTAAAATTTTCTGTATTATTTTTATTAAACATACAATCTAAACATACAAAACCAACAGTAATAATAGATAACAATAGTATTAAGTCTTTCTCCATTAATTTAGAACTGGGAACTAGTTTTAATATTGTATATACAATACCTGAAATAATAAGATATTTAACAATATCTCTTGTTGTAAATACTGAATTATTCATTATATAACATATTAGATATTTTTTTAATTTTAATTAACTTTTTTATTATAACATATAATTAAAATTATTTCATGATATTTTATTTAATACATCATTACTTCTTGGCTTTTTTCTTATTAAACCAATTAACTACTGGAGTAGCGAATGCAGAAATGGCATCGGCATTCCGACCTGCTTGAGTTGATGCTATAAATTTTTCTGTTAATTTAGAATCATCTGTTTTTATAGTAGGTTGATTAAATATTACTTTTAATATTGTATATACAATACCTAAAATAATAAGATATTTAATAATATCACTTGTTGTAAATACTGAATTATTCATTATATAACATATTAGATATTTTTTTAATTTTAATTAACTTTTTTTATTATAACATATAATTAAAATTAAAATGATAATTATTAAAATTAAATTCAATGAATATATTATAAATAATAATGATATGTAGGGATACATCCTATCTGCAAAATTAGAAAATATAGGTGTTATAATTTCATTTTCTAATTTTAATTTATTTTCTGGTTTATTAATTTCAACAACTAATCTTGAGATAAAATCTTTAGTAATTTTATCTATCATTATCAAAAAATAGATATTTATATTTTAAAATTATCTATTATATAAAAAATTGATATTTAAATATGTTTTAAAGGTTTTCTAATATATATAAATAATAACTAATGCCTTCAGACAATTATTATAAAGATGTTGCAAGAATTGAACAAATTGAATTTAGCATATATACTAATGCAGATGTAAAAAAATATTCTGCAGTAAGTAGCGATCCATTGGGTATAAATCTTGCTGAATCTTATGAACAATATGAACCAAAGAAAGGAGGACTAGTTGATTTGGCATTAGGCACATGTGATATATATTTACAATGTGCTACATGTGGATTAAATTCAATTGAATGTCCAGGACACTTTGGTCATACTGTTTTAGCAAGTCCTGTGTTTAATTTTGGATTTTTAAATCATTTAAAAAATATTCTTCAATGTGTATGTTTAAAATGTTCTAATATTTTAGTTGATAAAACAGATATTAATTTTAAAAAAACTATTTCAAAAAAACCAGAGAATAGATTTAAGGAAATTAAAGTTTTAACTAAAAATATTAATTTTTGTGTTCATTGCGGAGCTCCTGTTCCAAAAATCAAACGCGAAGTTAAAGATAATGGATCAATTAAAATAATGATTGAACGTGATATAAATACAACAGGAAATACTGTTGAAACTCTTGATGTTAATATGCAAAAGAAAACAAAAGAATCATTATCACCATTAGATTGTTCATATATATTACGCAATATTTCTGATAGTGATTGTTATTTATTAGGTTTTAATCCATCTATGCATCGTCCTGAAGATTTAATTATTGAAAATTTCCCCATTCCACCATCTATTATTCGTCCTACAGCTAAAGTTGATTTCTTATCATCATCTACAAGTGAAGATGCTTTAACATTAAAAATAGCAGATATTATAACTGCTAATAAACGTGTGAGGAATCAGATGGAGAAAGAAATATTAACAAATGAATTATCTACATATTCTGCTGATATATTCAATTTATTACAATTTCATATTGCTACTTATTATGATAATAGTTCTGTTAGTTTACCTAGAACTGAATTTAAAACAGGAGGACGACAAACAAAATCTATTGTTGATCGTATTAAAGGTAAGAAAGGTCGAATGAGAAGTAATTTAATGGGTAAGCGTGTTGATTTCTCAGGCAGAACTGTTATCACATCAGATCCATATATTGCAATTGATCAAGTAGGTATTCCTAAAAAAATGGCTATGGAATTAACTATACCAGAAGAAGTTACACCACATAATATTAAATATTTATCTGCTCTAGTTAAAAATGGTAAAGACATTTATCCTGGTGCTAATTTTGTATTAAGACATAGTTATAGAAATAGTGTACAAGAAACACAAAAGATAGATCTTAAATATCGTAAAAAAGCAATTAAACTACAATTAGATGATATTGTGGAACGTCATGCTACTAATAATGACTTTGTATTATTCAATCGCCAACCAACATTACATAAACCATCAATGATGGGACATAGAATTCAAGTTATTGATAATGATAAATTAAATACATTTAGAGTTAATGTATCTGTTTGTAAACCATATAATGCAGATTTTGATGGTGATGAAATGAATATACACATGCCGCAATCTCATCAAGCAAGAAATGAATTAAAATATATTGCAAATGTTCAATATCAAATTATAGGTATGAATGACTCTAGCCCTATTATTGGTTGTCAACAAGATGCATTATCTGGTGCATATATGTTAACAGAACCAACTACAAAATTATACGGTTGGGAAGTTGCAAATCTATTATGTAATACTAGTTCTACTACTAAATTTAAGATTAAGATGAATGAACAATATACAGGTCATGAAATCTTCTCACACATTATACCGGAAGGAATTAATATTACAAATAAATCAGGTAGTAATACATTGCAAATTACTGATGGTAAATTATTAAAAGGTTATTTAAATGACTCATCATTAAGTTTTAAGAAAAATTCTATTATTCATTTTATTTGGGATAAATATGGACCATATAAAACTAAGAATTTTATTGATGATGCTCAAAGACTTGTATTAAATTATTTATTAATAAGAGGACAGACAGTTGGGTTAGGTGATACTATTATTAGTAAAGATATGAAAGAAAAAATAAAACAAGTTGTATTAAATAAAATATTAGCATCTAAACATCAGATAACACAATTTGAAAATGATAATGATCAAATACCAGTTGAATTAATTGAAAGCTCGTTATCTAGTAATTTAGATGATGTGCAATCTAATATTGGACAAATGTTAATGTCTTATTTAAATTCAGACAATTTCTTTTGGTCTGCTGCAAAACCAAACTCTGGTGCAAAAGGATCATTAGTAAATATTGCACAAATGATTGGTGTGCTTGGACAAAATAATGTTGATAGTTCGCGTATTAAAAAGAAAATTGAAGGAAGAACTTTAATATTCTGGCATAAAAATGATGATACACCAGAAGCCAGAGGTTTTATTAAGAATTCATATTTTACAGGATTAACAAGTGCTGAATTTGTATATAATACTATGGCTGGTCGTGAAGGTCTTATTGATACTGCTATTAAATCTATTACATGGGAAACACCTATTGTTATTATTGAAAATAAAATACCTAAATATGTTCTTATTGGTGAATGGATTGATAATCATCTTGATAATAATAAAGATAAAGTTCAATATATGCAAGAACAAAATATGGAAATAATGGACTTGTCAAATGGTGTTTATATTCCAACTACTGATTATAATGGTAATGTATCATGGGGTGAAATATCTGCAATTACACGTCATGACCCGGGTAATGTATTATATGAAATTAAAACTCAAAGTGGACGTAGTGTAATTGTAACTGCTTCAAAATCATTATTGGTATGGGATCAACATGCACAACAATTCAAGGAAATGTTCACAACAGATATTGTAGTAGGTGATTGTGTTCCTGTAACATGTGAATTAAATCAATCTCCTATTGTTGTTATATCATATATTGATAAACTACCCTTAACAGAAAACAATGGAATATTAATTGGATTATTCTTAGCAGATGCCATTACTATTTCAGATGATACTATTATAGTTGCAAATGGTAATAAAAATATTATTCAGTTTATAAATTCATGGATTGTTAATAATTCACAACATACAAATTATATTGCATCATTTTTATTAAATCTTGTTAATAATGATTTAGAAAATAAATATATACCATCTGAAGCATTTATAGCACCAGAACCATTTATTATAGGTTTATTAAATGGTTACTTTTCAATTAATAGTTATATAACCGATGAATCAATTACTATTACATCAGTATCAAAACGATTAATTGAAGGTATTAATATGTTATGTTCACGAATTGGTATAATAGGTATTGTATATTCAATTACAATTAATACAGATAATGTAAAACCAGAATATGGATTAGATATTACTACTCAATGGACAACAATGTTTTCTGAAAAGATTACATTACTTGATAATAATAAAAATGAACAAATTAAAAATAATATTTGGATATTAGAAGAAAAACCATTTGAAATATTAAATAATGTTATATTAGATCCAATTATTGAAATAAATTTAGTTAGTATCAAAGAACATCCTAAAGTATATGATCTTACAATTCCATCAACATTTAATTTTGGATTAGCAAATGGTCTTCAAGTGCGAGATACTGCACAAACTGGTTATATCCAACGTCAATTAATTAAAGGTCTTGAAGATTTAGTTGTTAAATATGATGGCACTAATCGTAATGCAAAAGGATTAATTATACAAATGTTATTTGGTGAGAATGGTATCAATCAAGCATGTCAAACTGAATTATTATTTAAGATTTTAACAATGGATAATAAAACATTAGCTGAAAAATTAACATTCAATCCTGAACAACTTAAAAAATTAGAAAAAATTACAAAATTAAGTAATAAAGATTTGACAAAATATAATACATCACATTTTAATAAACTTAAACAATTCAGAGATGATATGAGAAATATACAAATGAAATCAACTATGCATTATAAAAGTTTAGGTGATAAATTTGCAGCACCTGTTAACTTGTTTAGAATTACACAAGATTATTCAAATAATAAAGAACATTTAGAATTAACACCAGCTGAAATTCATGAAGCTATTGAAAAGTTCTTATCTAAATATGAAAATAGATTAATAGTATCTATGAAAGAAACTGATGTATATATTAAACAAGATGATCGTAATTTTAAGTTTTTACTTGAAGTCGCATTAAATGAATACTTGGCACCAGTCAAATGTATTTTTGAATATGGCTTATCACGTAAACAATTTTTAGCAATGATGGATGAAATTCAATTAAACTTTACTAAAGCAATTGTTGAACCAGGTGAAATGGTCGGAATTGTTGCTGCGCAATCTATCGGCGAGCCCGCCTCACAGATGTCCATCTCTTCTGATTCAAAAATTAAATTTGTAGTTAAAAATAAAAAATGGAATACCATCACGTTTCAAACATTTAAAATTGGTGAATTATGCGATGAAATTATACGAGAAAATCCAGCCTTAACTATTGGCACAGGACATCCTGACAGTGTTGAAACTAATTTATCAATACTACCTAATGAATACTATATAATTGGTGTTGATGGTTGCGAACAAACTCATTGGAATAAGATTTCGCATATATCTAAACATCCCGTAAATGGTCAATTAATGACAGTTACTACAAGAAGTGGAAGAATAACAACAACCACATTATCTCATTCACACTTAATTCGTGCCAACCAAACTGTTGAAGCTATTACCGGTGCAAACTTGAGAACAGGTATGCGTATTCCAGTTACTAAACATATTGATAATACATTTGTTAATGATAAAATTAAAATTGATGAAAAAGAATATCAACTTGACCATTTGTTTGGATGGTTTGTTGGTGCATATTTAGCCGAAGGTAATATTAATGTAAATAGTATTCGTATTACAAATATAGCTGAAATATTTATTAATAGAACAACAGAATTAGCAACTAGATTTGGTGCTAAAGTATATATATCACGTTATCAAGGCGAGTACGGTCCTGGAGTTTCAACATCATTTACCTACAAACCATTAGCCAAATTAATGTTAGATACAATGGGTACAGGATCATTTGTTAAGCGCGTGCCTGATTTTGCCTTTACTGCCCCCAATGAATTCAAAGCTGGACTACTTCAAGCATATTTTGATGGAGATGGTAATTTCCAAGCAGATGAAACACGTAATCAAATTAGAGTATGTAGCAGAAGCAAACAATTAATATGTGATATTGCATTATTACTCAACTACTTTGACATTTTTGGTTCTATTAAAGAACAAACTGTTAAAGCACAACCAATTTATAATTTATCAATGTGTGCACGTTATGGTCCTGCTTATCAACAATCAATTGGAACTGAATTATATCAAGATAGATTAGCACAGATTGTTGATTATGCACAACGTAAAGATGCACATAACTCGTCTGATGAAATTGACAAAATTAATGGACTTGGTGAGGTAATTGCTAAATGTGGAAAAGTACTTGGGTTACCTGGGCAAAGTAGAACATATGGTCGGTGGACTAAGAAAGAATCTATTGGAAGAAGAACTTTAAGTAAATATATTGATATTTTCGCAGCCCATGAAAATGCAATTAAAATTCAATCCGAATTAACTATATTAAAGCAAGCATGTAATTCAAATGTTATTTGGGATGAAATTGTTGATATTAAAATATATACACCTGATCAAAATGAATATGTATATGATTTTACTGTTCCTGGTAATCAGACATTCATGGTAGATTCTGGTATTATAGTCCACAATACATTGAACACAAAACATTTAGCAGGTGTTGCAAAAAGTAAAATGGCTAATGCAATTAATCCGATTGTACGTGTTCAAGAGTTAATGCACTTTTCAAAAAATAGCAAAGATCCACAAATGCATATATATTTTAAATATCCTTATTCAACAGATAGGAATGCATTAAATAAAGTTATTAGCTATTTTAAACATTTAACTATTAGAGAACTTGCATTATCAGGTGAAATATATTATGATATTGGAACAAATAATATTGGAGGAAAAAAATTAAAAGCAGATAATGTTACAACACCATTCTTTATTAATAATCAAAAAGCAGATATTTCATCATTACCTTTTGTTTTTAGAATTAAATTAAATACTGAAAAAATGATGGATAAGGAAACATCTACACTTGATATTAAAACAAAATTTATTAGTTATTGGTATAAAAATTATACAAATTTAAAAAATTTAAAAAAGAATGATAAAGATGTTATTAGTAGAATATCACGATGTGCTATTTTATCAAATAATATTACAGACAACGAACAAATTATTCATATTCGATTTAGTATGAGTTCATTCAATTATAATATTGTTTATGATTTTCTTAAAATGGTATTTGATGATATTACATTGAAAGGAATTGAAAATATTCAAGAAATTAATGTATTACACGAAAGTTCTGTTCATTTTAATAAAGACACCGGTGAAGTTTTAGATAATAAAGAATATGTAGTTTATACAAATGGTATTAATATTAACAGCATGCGATTAATGAAAGGTATTGATCATACACGTACTAAATGTAATGATATTTTTACTATTTTAAAACATTATGGTATTGAAGCTGCACGTTGTATTCTTGCTCATGAATTAACAGTTGCATTTGAATCTAAAATCAATCAATCTCATTTATCTGTATTAGTAGATCAAATGTGTTATATGGGTGAAATTTTATCAATTGATCGTCATGGTCTTGGTAAGATAGATATGGATCCACTAGCACGCGCATCATTTGAAAGAACCATGGATCATTTTGCAAATGCTGCACTATTTAATGAAAAAGATTCATTACAATCACTAAGCTCACGTGTTGCTGTTGGTAGAGTTATCTCAGGTGGCACTGGTGCATTTGACTTATTATTAGATACTAAAAAAATAAGTAATTCAGAATATACTGAAAATGAAAAAGGTGGACGTATTACATTCCCACCATTAGAACAAGAAGCATTATTATTAGATATTATGAAATATGAAATTGGGAAAACCGAATTTTATATGCCTACAACATCTATAAAAGTATGATAACATTACAAAATATTTAATTTAATAATTATTTAAAGAGCTATAATTAATTATTATATTATATAATGGATAATTTTGATGATTTAAAATTAAGTCAAGAATTAATTAAAGGTGTGTATTTACATGGTTTTACACAACCAACACCAATACAAATAAAAGGTATTAACTCTATCACAACAGGAAAAGATTGTATATTACAATCACAATCAGGAACTGGAAAGACTGCAACTTATTTATTAGGTGTGATGAATAGGCTAGATACAACTGAAACAGGATGTCAAGGAGTTATTATTACACCTACAAGAGAGTTAGCAGATCAAGTATATGCAGTTGCAAGTAATCTAGGAAAATATACAAATTTTAAAATAACTAAATGTGTAGGTGGGACTAATGTATATCAGAATCGTGATGAATTAAAAACAGCAACATTAGTAATTGGAACAATTGGTAGATTATCACATATGATTAATGAAAAGAAAATTAACAGTCATAAAGTAAAATTTGTAGTATTAGATGAAGCAGATGATTTACTAGCTAATGGTATTAATGATAAATTACAATTTATTTTAGATAAAATACCATGTGGAGTTCAAATAGTATTAATATCTGCAACAATGTCTAATAATGTATTTAGTATTAGTAAAATTTTTATGCATGATCCAATTAAAATCTTACTTAAAAATAATGAAGTTATAATTGATTTAATCACACAATTTTATGTAGATGTTGAAACAGAAGAATCTAAATTAGATACTTTACTTGATTTATATAATTTAGTATCAGCTGCACAAACAATTATTTTTTGTAATACTATTAGAAAAGTTGAATGGTTAGAACAACAATTAAAATTAAATAATTTTACAATTACCACTATTCATTCTAATATGAATCAATCTGAACGTGATAATATTGTTAAAGAGTTTAGAGATGGTAATACACGATTATTATTAACTACTGATTTATTATCTAGAGGTATTGATATTCCGCAAGTGAATATGGTTATTAATTATGATTTACCACCAAATAAAGAAACATACGTACATCGTATTGGACGTTGTGGGCGTTTTGATAAAAAAGGTGTAGCAATTACACTAGTCAAATCAACTGATCCTTGTGATATTAAAACATTCAATAGAATGAAACATTATTATAATATGGATATTAAGGAAATGCCTATATCCATTGGTCAATATTTATAATAAAAAATATTTATATTTTTTATTATAAACCATATATAATTTAGAGTAAATATTCTTTAGAATATATACCATGCCAGTTTCCTGTTTGAATAGTGCGCAAAGGTACCTTATTATTATTAAGTAATTCAATTGTAGTTCCATTCAGTCTTCTTCCTATGTCCCCATTGAATCTATTATGTAAAACTATTTGATCTATATACATTTCACTACCTAAATCATACTCTAAAGCATGTATTGTAGTTGTACCACCCTCACCGTGATATCCTAATTGTATATTATCAGCCAAATTAGTTGGAGCGGTAAATATTTTTCCATCATTAGTTAGCTCAGGTCCAAAGTTGGTAGCGTCATATCGTTTACCATGTTTAATAGTGACTGGTTTATCTTTAATAATATTTGTTCCATTATTATCATATACCTCAATTTCAATAAGAGACCATGCAGAATGCGCTAAATCAGGACGTTTATGATTACCAACAATAATATATCGTGCTCTATTTCGTGTATTAAGACCTGTAATATTTTGTGCAATAATAGATGGTGCATTTATAGTTGCTGCAGAAATATTACCTGTTGTAACATTATTTGATTTTATTTCACCACTCACATTTATTGATGCCCCTGATATTGCTCCACTTGCTTTCAGATCACCAGGTGTTATAATACTATTTTTAACTGTAATAGTTCCATCTGGAACCATTACAAATGCTGGAACACTATTTTTATTCTCAATTATAAAAGTCCCATCTGTATTTTTTAAAGAACAATTTTTTGTATCATCTGCATTTGTTTTTAATCTGATCGATGTATCAGTTGCATTTTCTACAGATAGTGCTACATTTGCTGGTAAATCTTTTACATTAGATGGAGAACCAATATTTAATTTACCACGAATACTCATATTAGCAGGAGTAACTAATCCACCATCTTCTTGTAATTTTTTAGCAACAACAGATAAATTTCTAATAGATTCCACATCAGCAAGGTATACCTGCTTTACAGCTTCTTTGATTACATCAGTTGGTCCTGTGGCTTCAAAATTTTCTACACTTGTAAAAAATATATATATTATTATTATTACAAGTAAAATATTGAAAATGATTTTATCCATATATTATAATCATAAAATTATTTTTATATATTATATTATAATGAAATCTTATAGTGCAATATTTATTCCAAAAATTAATAATAAACTAAAAAAAATAATAAAAGGTATTGAATTATTAAATTTAATAAATAGTCAAATCAATATTCAAATAGGTGGTTCAGGTTCAGTTGCAGAAACATTTGATACTCTCGTAAAGAAAACAGTTTTTGTGTATAATACTGAAGAATATGAAAAAATGGTTGCAAAATTTCAAAAAGAAATTGCACTATTTCGAGCTATTATTATAGAATTATTATCACGATTACCACAAACAAAATCTGAAAATGCACAACAATTTTTAGGAAAAGAAAAGGCAATGATAAAAAGTCTACTAGAACCACCAAAAATAGAACCACCAAAAATAAAACTACCAAAAATAGAACCACCAAAAATAAAACTACCTAAAGAATTAACAAAGGATGAGTTATTTATGAATACACTTACACTGGTTTATGAGGATAAAGGTAAAGAGATTAAAATATATAAATTCACACAAGATACATATACATATATAGATTCAGAAAAATTTAAAAAAGATACATTATGGTCTGATGATATTAATAAAACACAAAATAGTAAATATAAAAAAGAAAATATGAAAGATATATATATACTTTTTGCTGAATATAATGATAATTCTAAATATTTATTTTCATTTAAACATAATGATTTGAGAGATATGAAAAATAATCAATTAAAATTAGAAGAATTATATAATGACTTATGTGATAATAAAGATGATTGTAATAAATTAAGAGTTTGGTTTATGTCCGAAATTAAAGAATATGTAAATTCACCTAAAATAGAAAGCACTACTGAACCAAGATCAGGAACAACTCCGCGATCATCAGGAAGCGAAAATTATATTGCAGATTCATGTGAAAGATATAATATAATATTTAAAAATAACATTACAAACTATCCATATATACATTTAAAAATTACTGATAATAATAGACAATTTAATAATACAACACAACGATTTGAATCTATACCATTTTATGTTGATATATATGATTTTATTAGTAATTTTACAAATATAAACACAATAACTATAACTGGTGATTTTAAAAAAGATTTTGATATAACATATAAAAAATATATAAGTTCTGAAAGTGGTAATACATTTAAAATTGATATAACACATACAATGTTTATGAATCATCCAATATTTAATAACATAATAAAATTAATATGTAATAATATTAATATAATTATTTTAAATACTATTATTAACTTATTTAAATTATTAGAATATATAACAATAACAGGACGATATGATATTGGAAAACAACAAATAACAATTAAAGAAGTTATACAAACTTCATGTAAAATTGTTTCATTAACTAATATAAGCTTTCCAAAAGATTTTAAGGCAATAGGAGATAGTGTAAATGAATGTAAATCTAAAAATATACAATATATTGATTAAAAAAAATTGATTTAAATACATATTAAAGTTATAATTTTATACATATTAAAAATAAAATGACTACTAATTATAAAGATTTTAACATTAACTATTTCAATGTCAGTGGTGAATTAAAGCAAGCAGCAAAAGGCAGCACTGCATTTTTAACCTATGGATCTAATAGCACATCAAATACTCCGCTATTTTTACAATTACCATGGATTACATTAGACACTTATGGAATTCCTCGAATGAATGAATTTTTTACTGAAGACTCTCAAAGATGTTTTGTGAAAACACCATTAACTGACGAAGACTCTGAAGTTGCTAATTGTAAAACACAATTAAAATCAATTGATAATAAATTTAGTTCTGATGATTTTAAAGTCAAACTATTTGGAGCTGCGAAAGCTAAGAAATTTGCATATCAAGAAGTTGTTCGTAGTCCATTAATTGATGATGATAATAAAAATAAAAGCACTATGGATTATATGAAAATTAAAATTAGCACTAATTATGATACAGGTGAAATTAATACTAGTGTTTGCACATCTGTTATGGAAAATAACAAGAGAGTGCGCACTAATGTGCCTGACGAGTCTATTAAAACAGTAGATGATATTGCTAAATATATTTGTTATGGTGCAAGAGTTCGCTTTATTATTCGTCCTGTCAAGTTATGGGCTCAAGCATCTAATGCATCTAAAGATCCAATGTATGGAATTACATTTAAATTAGTAAAAGCAGAAGTTGAATTACCATTAAGAATGAATACTTATAAAAATTTACTTAATACTGATATGTTTCTTGATTCTGATGAAGAGACAGAAACAGTTCAGACTGTTGAACCATCTGTGAAAACAAATGCAACCATTAATGCTGGAGCAAGTTCTTCGAGTGTGCCTACACCAAAGAATAAACCAGCTGTTGCAGTTGTTGCATCAGAGTCATCAGATGAAGAGTCAGAATCTGATGAAGAACAAGTAGCATCTGTTAAAACTATTAATAAAGCTAAAGTGACTGTTGCAGAGTTAACTGATGAAGAATCAGATGAGGATGATGTAAAACCAGTTGCTAAAAACCCACCCAAAGCACCAGCTAAAGCAAAATCAAAGAAAGCAAGTGCTTAATTACTTTATTTATATTATAAATACATTTAAGGAATATTTATTTATAATATACATATATATTTATGAATTATACAACAACTAATACAAATGTATCAAAGAAACATAATGATTCATTAACTGGTGGTATATATACACAAATGGATAAATTACGTAAGACATCTATGAATCCAAAAAATGAAATTCAAAGTATTTCTACTAATAACCCTTTAAATATTCATGATATAGATTTAAATAATATTACATATACTAAAATCAAATCTAACCAGACAAAAAAAATAATTTTATTAAAATATAATGATAATTCTTTACAGAATTTTGTTATTCAAACACCTACATTATTAAATATATCAACACCTGATTGCACATCTGGTTTTGCAGAAATTGAGGTTGCTTTAGATGGTAAATATAATAATAAAATTGATTCATTTATTTCATTTCTTAATAAATTAGAAAATAAAATAAAATTAGATGCACAAAATAATGTTTCTGAATGGTTTAATATTACTGAGACTAATCAAACAATTAATTTTCAGAAAATTATCCGTGAATCTACTGATTATTCAAAAGGAACATTAAAAATTAAAATTATAAAAAATAATGATTTTGAAACATTACTTCAATTAAATAATTCAAATAAAATAGATATTAATTCAATTCCAGCAAATTCATGGTGTAAAATGATATTAGAATGTTATGCTATATGGATTAATTCTAATAATGATTTTGGATTATTTTTCAGACCTGTTTTATTATCATTTACCTTAAAAGAAAAAGATATTTATAATTATAAATTTATAGAATCAGATGAAGATGAAATTGATATTCCTGATACAGAAATTAATCATAATATTTTTATGAATATTGATTCAAGTAATGAATTATATAGATCATTAACGCATTTAGATGCAGATAAATTTGTTAATGATTTACAATCAGATTTACAATCAGAAATGAGTCCTAATATTTTAAACCTAAATATTGAAAATTCTTATTTATCTGATAGTTCATCAACTTAAACTAGTTATTAAATATAAAAATAAAATTATTTTTATATTTAATCATCAATACTACAAATACATAGTATAAAAAATAATTCATCATAATGTAATATATTTAAAGAATATCACAATATAAATAGTATAATTGATTGTAAAATCATGTTAGAATCAACTAAATTAAATCATGAAGTATTTAATAATATAAAACTATCATCACATGAAAATACAATAATAAAATCACAAGAATCATTTTATGAAATAGTAGAAAATATATTATTATTTTTACAAATTGTTACATCAGAATCAATTATATCAATTAGATTAATTGATTATTTTGTTACTAAATATGCCAAATTAAATAAAATTGCATATAAATTAAAAGAAAATAATATTGAGAATACTTTTAATGTATATTTATCTTATAAACAACAATTAAAAGCATATCAAAAAAAACATTTTGATCCTTTTAGTAGAGGAGATAGAATACCTTATTTTATGAATGATTCATGTATAATAACTACAATTGGACAATTAAATTTTTTTAAATGGTTTATTTCAAAGAAAGTATATGATTATGTTCTTGTTAATTATAATGCAATTGAAAATGATATGAATAAAAAAAATAAAATTAATAAAAAAGTAAAAAAAGAATTAAAACCTAATAAAAAACAAAAAATAATTAATAATTATCAAAGTAATTTTAAAACATCAATACATAATGATATAACACCATATAATAATAATATTAGAATAACTAATCCTACATCTGGTGCTATCATTGATACTAAATATCATAATAGTTCTCTAAATTTTACACAACCAAAAACAGATAAAATAATTGTTTCATTTTCATTTAATTAAACTTTTATAACTGCAAACATGGCAAGCACATAATTATTAGAGTTATCCAAATCTCCGCCAGACAAGACAAAGAGATACCAAAACAAAATTGAATCCTGTGAAAAAATAAATTTTTATTTTAATCACAATAAATTATATTTGAAAATATGTTTGTGATAACTATATAGTAATTGCTTTATATAATTTATATAAAAATAAAATATTATTATTTATATAAAGAAGTATCTTATATAAATAATAATATGTCTAATAATCAAAATATGTCTGATGAAGTTTCTGAACATTCGCTACATGAAGAAGAATTAGTAGAAGAAGCTGTAATTAAAAAAGAGAAAGAAACATTTGAAAATATAATGAAACAAATTAAAGATGAAATGGAATTTATTAAACTAAATAATAAAGATATTAATGAGTTAGATAAACAACTTAAATTAAAAGAAAGAGAAAAGCATGCACGTAATAAACACATGAACAATTTATTAAAAACGCTTGAGAAAGCACATGCAGATGAAATTATTAAGGCTCAAAAAAGACCAAAACGAAAAGGTAATGTTAATGGTGGATTTAATAAAGAACATCCTGTTCCTGAAATTCTAAGAGTCTTTTTAGGATTACCTGAAAATGTAACAATGTCTCGTCCCAAAGTTATGAGTGCATTAAGTAATAAATTTAAAGATTTAAAATTAAAAAATGGTCAGAATACAGTATTAGATAAAACAACTGCGGAACAATTAAATATTCCTAATGGTGATGGAAAGTTAATTAAGTTTGGCGAATTTCAGTTATTCCTCAGTTCATTTTATTCTAATAATAAAATAATTGTAAATGTCTAAAAATACTTATTTATTTTATAATAATAAAATAAATATTTATTCACTCATTATATAATAATAAAATAATTGTAACTATTTAAAAATATTTATTCACTCATTTTATTCTAATAATAAAATAATTGTAAATGTCTAAAAATCATCAGACAGTTTGAAAACATTATTAGTATTATTTAATACATGAGCATTTTGATACTGTGTTGGTCTTGATTCAAAGAAATTTGTTTTACCTTCAACACTAATTGACTCCATAAAATCAAATGGATTAACTACATTATAAATTTTATTATATCCGAGATTAACTAATAACCTGTCAGCAACAAATTTAATATATTGACTCATTAGAGTTGAATTCATACCAAGTAAGGCACAAGGCAAACTATTACAAATAAATTCATTTTCAATTTCAATAGCTTCTGTAAATATATCATGAACATGTTTCTCATCTAATTTATTTTCTAACATTGAATATAATAATATTGCAAAATCACAATGCATACCTTCATCACGTGCAATTAATTCATTTGATTTACATAATCCCGGCATAACATTTCTTTTTTTCAACCAGAAAATTGCACAAAAGGCGCCAGAGAAAAATACACCTTCCACAATAACAAATGCAATTAATCTGGTTGCAAAACTTTCTGTAGATTCAATCCATTTAGTAGCCCATGCTGCTTTTCCTGCGATACAAGGATATTCAATAATTGCATTAAATAATTTATTTTTTTCAACAGGATCTCTAATAATATTTTCAATTTGTAAACTATATACTTCGGCATGTGTTGATTCAATCATCATTTGCCAAATATAAACAGTTGTGGCTTCACGAATTTTCACATCGTGAAGGAATCTTTCACCTAAATTAATATTAACAATAGTATCAGATGATGAGAAAAATGCTAATATTAATTTAATAAAATATTGTTCATTTTCATTTAATGAACAAAAATCTTTATAATCTTTAGAAAAGTCAATCTCTTCGGCGGTCCAATATGCTGCTTGTTGTTTTTTATAGGCTTCCCAAATTTTATTATTTTTAATAGGATATATTGTTAAACGATTGTTTTCAGGATTTAATAAATATTCACTAGAATCTACGGTAGGATTCATATTTTTTAGTTTATAATCTAAACTTGCCATATACTATATTAATTAAATTAAAATTAGATATTTTTAAATCAATTTTTATTTCCTCACATTAATATAATGAACACTTATTATAAAAAACCTAAATTGGTTGAACCTAAATTGACGAAATATTTTATTAATAAAATTAATGAACAGCAAACTAAAATAGCACAAGAAGCATTATTAAAAGTTGAAGAAGAAACTATTTTTAAAAAATATTTAATGAAAATATATGATTTTATATATAATAATTATGGATTTGTATTAATTAATACATTATTAATTATATTATTATATGTAAGATATGTAGAAGTATCCCGAAGGAAAAGTAAAATGAAAAAAATAATAAATCAAATTGAAGAAAATAATACAGATTCTGATTCAGATTATTAATAATTAATTTTAGTAACTAATTTATCAATTATATCATCAAGTGTAATGAATTCACAGATTTCATTAGTGCGTGTATCATCTGATATAATATTATTTATTTTATTTATTATTTTATGCGTATTAGTTATATATTCTATATTTTCTGTAATCATTATTGTAATAAATTCTTTTATAAATTGTGATTCAATGTAAATTTCTTTATAATATAATAAATGTTTGATAAAATAAGATATATATATTTTACTATGTGTATCTTCATAAGAATCTATTTCATACAAATATTCATTAATAAATGTAGTGTTATATGACAACTGTTCTATAACATTATTATTTTCTAATAATTTATCAAATTCTAAAGTATTATTTAGATAATAATTATTTTCTAATAATTTATCAAATTCTAAAGTATTATTTAGATAATAATTCATATTTAATTTAATAGTATTGTTATCATATATAATAAAAGTATTATTTTGAAATATCAATTGGTGCCAAATAAAACAAAATATAATAAATATATCTTTTTCATTTAATATAATATATGGTAATCTAGTAACTCTTTTTTGTAATTCATAAAATAATTTATTTTTTGTAAAATTTACATTTATATTTTTATATAATATATTTATAATTGTTAATTCTAATTTATTTTTATAATATTTAATATTAGATTCATTTTCATATATAGTATATAACTTGGATAATCCACATTTGTTCTTGTATTCTTTCATGCGTTTATAATATGTCATATTAATGACTCTTATATATACATAGATATTATTTTTTTTACTTTTTCAATATAATAAAATAAAAATAAATATTACAAACTTTATGTAAGAATTATAAAAAAAATTTCTCGCGCGAGTGTAATGTTTATCGCTGTTCACTTTACACTCAGATAAGTCGCCGTAAATATTACTGATTAAAGTTTATGTGATATGATGGAAATTATACAAAATAATAATATATAAAATAAATTATAGATGTATTCCATCATACATTACTAATAAGCATCTTGTGATAAGCATATAAGCTAGGAATAAGCATTATGACTATGAAATTATGCCCATGAAATTATAACCATGAAATTATGACCATTAAATTATAACCGTGAAATTATGACCATGAAATTATGACCATGAAATTATGACCATTAAGTAATACTTTATCTACTTCAATTATATTTTTATTTTATAATTTTGATATATAAAATAAAAATAAATATTACAAACTTTATGTTAGAATTATAAAAAAAATTTCTCGCGTGAGTGTAATGTTTATCGCTGTTCACTTTACACTCAGATAAGCTGCCGTAAATATAACCGATTAAAGTTTATGTATTATGATGGAAATAATATAAAATAATAATATATAAAATAAATTATAGATGTATTCCATCATACATTACTAATAAGCATCTTGTGATAAGCATATAAGCTAGGAATAAGCATAATAATGTATAAAATATATAAGGACACAAAGTATAGTAATATTAATGTTATATAATTGTGAGTTATGTAAAACTAGCTATAAATCATGTCAATCTTTATGGAATCATAATAATAAATTTCATAATAATGTAAATAATACAGTTAATAATACAGTAAAAAAATATAAGTGTTCAAAATGTCAAAAGGAATTTGCTCATTTTCAAAGTAGATGGAGACATGAAAAAACATGTATAGTAAATGGAATGAATATTGTTAATGAGATAATTGAAATAAAAACAAAAATTTCACAACTAGAAACTAAACCAAATATTGTTAATTATAATAATACAACAAATAATACACAAAATATTATTATTGCAACACCACCTGGTTTAGAAAGTATTGATAATATAAATTCTCGACAAAAAAAATTTATTATGAATAAAGGTTTATCTAGTTTGATGTATCTAATTGAAACTACTAATTTTGATAAAAAAGTATTAGAAAATCATTCTTATTGTGTAACAGCACTTAATGATAAACATGCGTCAATGGTTGATACAAAAACAAATTCAATAATTAAGACAGATAAAGTTGATTTATTTGATAAAGTTTTAGCAGGTAGTCTGAATAAACTTGAACAGTTCTCTAATGATGACTCATTTACTTCTACAGAGAAAATGGAATTTATTGATGTAGTAAAAAGACTTAAAAATGTTTTATTTAATGAAAAAAAATCAATAAAAAAATATTATAATGAAATCAATTTATTGAGTTATAATAATAAAGATTTAATAATGGATACATGGAATTATCTAAAAAAATTAGATGAAATTGTAATGTCTAATAATTTTATTACATCTAATAATATAAATTCTACTGAATACCATTATGACTCTTCTGATATTGAATCTGATGATGAAGTTAATAGTAAAAAACTAGCAGCATTTAGGAAAATGTTTCCTGTTGAAAATATTGCAAGTTCTGATTCAGAATCAGATGATGAAACATGTGAAATAATAATAAAAGGATGTACTTACATATTAGAAAATAATAATATTTATACAAAACTATTAAATGGTTCCAAAGGTGTATTATATGGAACTTATTCTAATGGTAAAATTAAAAAAATAAAGAAATAATTCAAAATAATAAAAATATTATTTTAAATTATCAATTGGTGCCAAATAAAACAAAATATATCCTTTTTATTTAATATAATTTAATTTATTAACTCTTTTTTTGTAAAATCTATATTTATATTTATAATTGTTAATTCTAATTTATTCTTATAATATTTAATATTAGATTCATTTTCATATATAATATATATTTTAGATAATCCATATTTGTTCTTGTATTCTTTCATACATTTATAATATGTCACATTACTGACACTTAATAGACATAGATATTATTTTACCACAATAAATAATCTAATTATTTTTTTATAATTATTATACTATAATTAAATATAAATTATATTTAAAAAAAATATATATATATATATATGAATAATTTAGGATATTTAAAAGAGGATATAGCCTCATTCAATCAGGGACAACTTCCGACACAATCAACACATTCTAGTTTACATACATCTATCCCAAATTCCCCTTCACAATCTAAATTAATAGATGAGGAAGGTATAATAAATATATTAACACTTTTACAAGAAGATAATACTCAACCAACATCTGGCATAAAATGCAAGGAAGAACATTTGTACAAAGATACATGTTATCCTGTAGTTAAGTATGATTTTATTGGTACTGATTACAGTCGGTACGATCACTGGTGCAAGTTAGTGCTCGAATATGGATTAGATTATCCGTTGCGCAACCAGGGTGAGATTCTTGATCCGCATAATGTTCTTTTACCAGAGGAGTTTATGAATAAATTAAAAGAAATGTGTAAAAAAATAAAAATATATCCTATAATAGAACAAACAATTGTACCTCCGCCATTAGATCGTTCTAAGATACGTGCCATGTTTACGAAACTAGAGAGTGCTTTCTGGGAAGCTGGAATTAAAGTAGAAGAACACACTAGAAATTCTCAAAAATTACCTATTACAGATCCGTTCAGAAGTTCATTTACACAACAAGGATCACAAAATTCATCATATCGACCTTCATCTCAACCAAAACCAGCTGTTCCATCAAGATATAGTGAACCTATTACAGATCCGTTCAGAAGTTCATTTACACAACAAGGATCACAAAATTCATCATATCGACCTTCATCTCAATCAACACCATCTGTTCCATCAAGATATAGTGAATCTTCATCTCAACCAAAACCACCACCGCCTTTTCCATCATATATTGCATTTTCATCTCAACCAAAACCACCACCACTACCTCATCTACCAATATCTCAACCAAAAAAACGAATAACAGACACTGAAGGAATATTTCCACCTGAACTACAGGTTTTACAAATAGCGCGAGGAAAGATCCCATATACTGGCGAACTTTTACCTGAAGAATTTAAAATTGGATTTGGTTTATCTGACAATCCCTATTATCATAGGTTTCTAGGAGATATAAGCCATCACTTATTAATAGATGCAGGAATTGCAAGCGCTAAACCTAAAACGGTAACAATTACAAATTCAGATGGATCTACACGAGAAAAGAAAGTTAATACCAAAACAATTCACGAACATGATACAACTATTGGAAATTATATTGTTTTAACATTTAAAAATATAGAAAATATAATAAAACATTTTGATAAACTAAACAACACACAAAATCATCTATTCAAGTTTTTAACACGTATTCATGATAAAATGAGTAAGTATGAGTTAACTCAAGAGACAACGGGAGAATTCAAAAATTTTTCAAAAACCCTTTCGGTTTTTCTATCTGACCAATTTATAAAGAAAAACCCTGAACTATTTCGTTATAAATATTTGAAATATAAACATAAATATCTAGAACTTAAAAAATAAAAAAATAATTTAATAATAGTTGTATATATATAAAGATTATAAAACTTTCATTATATATGGTTGAAATCCTGGATTTAAATGACACACAGTCGGAAGAGTCAAATGTAGATGACACAAAATATGTAAATAATTTTAATGAGTTTGTTAATCAACTTAAAATTATTTTTATCAATAATGACATACAACAAATTCTCAATGATATACTACAATTGTCTAATGAAGATAAAATAAATAATGGTAAATTATTTGTTGAATTAATAAATAGTCAATTTTTTGATGATTTTGTAAAAGCAAAACTTAAAATATTTTCTCATAAAAATAATAATACATTACAATTATCAGAGAGTTTATTTGGTTCTAAATTATGTATTAAATATATATTAAATAATCAATCTGAAGAAATTAAAAAACTAATTTGGACAAATTTATATAATTTATATATCTCATGTGAATCATTAAAACCAGTAGAAGAACAAGATACAGTAAAAATGGATTATATTATGAGATTACTTAATACTAAAACAAATGATGCTCGCAAAAAGATTCATGAAGTATTAGGCACAGATATTAATGATCATACAACAGATATGGTTAATGACATTGTATCATCTTTTGAGAATATCATGAATACAAAACCAGGAAGTAATCCATTATCAGATATAATGGGATTAAGTCAACAGATTTCAGTTAAATATGCAAATAAAATTAATAATGGAGATATTGAAATTGATAAATTATTAAAATGTATGACAAACAAAATTCCAGGTATGGAAAATATGATGTCTGGTGAGAATAGTGATATTATGAATAATATAATGAGTTCTATGGGAAATATGACAGATGGTAATACAGAAAAAGAGAAAATTATTATTGATGATAATTTTTCAACAGCAAGTGTTGATGTAGGTGCGACAGATAAAGATAAAAATAATATTAATTTTGGTAATATTCTTAAAATGGCTGATCAATTTGGTGTATTACCAGGCGGAAAACAAACAACTAATGATAATACAAATGATAATACTAATCCAGATTTATCTTCATTTAATCTAGATGGTTTATGTAATAATCCACAACTAAGTAAAATTATGGGAATGATGGGTAAATTAAATAGTGTTAATACAACAGATGAGATTGAAAAACTTAAAAATGAAGTGGATTCATTTCTACAGAATGAGATGAATGTAGATATGGATAAAATTAATGATTTCTTACCATCAGCACCTAGAGCTAATAATATAAACACAGGAAATATAACATATAGTTAATTTTATGATAAAATAAAAATAATTTTAATACAAAATTATTTTTATATTATGTTTAATAATTAGAGCAAAGATAATTTATATTTATATTATATGAATAATAATTGTGAAAAAATTGAATTAACTATATTAAATAACAATACAGATAATAATAATAAACATATGAATAAAAAAAATAAGTCATCAAAACAAGTATTAGGACAATTTTATACAACTAATCATGAATATATTTTACAAGGTATTAAAATACCATATAATATTAAAGATATAATTGAACCATTTGCGGGCGATGGTGATTTAATTACTTTTATTGAGAAAAAACAAGAAGAAAATAATGTTAAATATAATATTGAATGTTATGATATAGAACCAAAAAAAGATTATATTATAAAAAAAGATACTATAAAAAATCCACCAAATTATAATAATAAATACATAATAACGAATCCTCCATATTTAGCAAGGAATAAATCAAAAGATAAAATATTATTTGATAAATATGATGTAAATGATTTATATAAATGTGTTATTAAAGATATTTTAACAAATAATTGTTTAGGCGGTATATTTATAATTCCATTAAATTTCTGGTCCTCAATTAGAATTGCAGATATTGAATTAAGAAAATTATTCTTAGAAAAATATACTATTATATTATTAAATATATTTGAAGAACAAGTATTTAATGATACTACATATACTATTTGTTCATTTCAATTTGAATTTAAAAAAAATAATAATGATAATAATAACTTAAATATTATTGTATATCCATCTAAAACAATTATAAAAACAGAATTAAATAATAATAATAATTTTATGATAGGTGGTGATATATATAATTTAAAATTAAAACATGTATATAAAATATCACGATTAACAAATACAAATAAAGCAAAATTAAATACAAATATTTTAGTAAAATGTATAGATGATAATTTTGATAATCAAATAGGTTTATCTTTAGTTGAAGATAAAGATATATATATAGATGATACACCAAATCATACTGCTAGAACATATGCAACATTAATTATTGAACCAAAAATAAATAAAGATAAACAAAAACAGTTAGTAATAAAGTTTAATAAATATTTAGAAGACCATAGGAAAAAATATAATTCATTATTTTTAACAAATTATAGAGAAAGTAAAGATATTGCAAGGAAAAGAATATCATTTGATTTGGTATATTCAATTACAGGATATATATTAGAAAATTTTAATGATATATAAATCTAAATATAATATTTTATTTTACTTTTTTGAAAATCATATAAACTACCAACAAATATATATTTAATAATATATTTATATTTTTCTTTATTAATTAAAAAATTAAATTTATTCATATTATTATAACTAGTATCACCATCTAAAATATTGATAAAAAATATATTATTTATATTTAATTTTATAATATATTCTATTTGATATTTAATAAAATCATATACAAGTTTTAGTGTTCTTGTTTGCGCACCACCATTATCACAAACAAATTTAAGATTAAAATAATATTTAATATTATTTTGTATTAATTTCCCATCAAAATTCTCACTCCATTCATATCCATCAACATTACACATAGGATTTTTATTACTAATAATCTCATATTTTTCATAATTAATTCTTTCATCTGTTTTTATTAATTTATTTTTAATTATTTTTTCAATTAAATTTATTTGATATTTTTCACATTCATTTGATTTACCATTAGTATACCAATTTCTATTTTTACGCCAGTTTTTTGTTTGATAATATGAAGATGGAATTAAAATATATTTTTGTATTAAATATCTTCTAATATATTTTTGAATTATTATAATTTGTTTTATAGTATTCTCATCATTATTTAATTTAATATTTTTTAGTTTATTTATTACATAATCAGAATCCATTTTAATTATAAATAATTTTATTTATAATTAAAATTAAATCAATTTTTATTATGGTTAATAATTAAAAACAATAGCTTCTTTTTCTATAATTTCTTTTTGATCAGAACTAATAATTTCTGTTAATTGAATGGTACATGAAAAATTTGATCCATTTAGATCGAGTGTATTACCTAAATAATCAACTAATTCAATATCAAGTTTATTAATATTAATAGGTTGTCTAAATCGATAACCTTGATTTACAAAATCATCTAATTTTGGATTACCTAATCCAGATGTTAATAATATTTTAGCCATTAATGATTCACCAAAAAAGTCTATATAACCCCAATCATTTATTTTCATAAATATATAATTATTACCTGTAGTGTCAAAAAATTTTTCAGCAGTTATTATTCTATCTGTATAATCCATTATAGATACTTTTAAAAAATTATCAGTTGGTTTAGACATATCAGGTCTATATCCCATATAATATCCAATGGATAAATATTCTAATTTTTTTATATTTATAATACCATCAATTACTGGATTATCTACATTTTTATTTGTATTAAAATCTATTTCAAAATCTGCTATATCATATTCCAAAGTTACCGTATATAATGGATCATTAAATTGTGCTAATGTAATAAATTGATTATCTAATAAAAATTTCCTTGATGATAAACTGCTAAAAGTGTTTATTATAATATCACCATCTAATAATTTCCAACTAGATGGTTTTATACCATTTATATCTACATAATAATAATAAAATTTTTTACATTTTGTATCTGTAAAAGAATTTCTAAAATAAACATAATTTGATAAATTAATCTCACATGATAAATAATATATTTGCGTATCATCTAATGTTGGTGCTGCTGCTGTGCTATTAATATGATATTTTGAACCAGATGATAAAAATTGTCCTGCATGAACATAATTAACTGGTATAACATATGAATTATTAACTAATTTATCTAATATACCATTTGTTGCACTTGGTGTTAAATTACATATAAAAGTAGTAATATCATTTATATATGTTTTATATATATGTTCTTTAATAGCAGTCAAATTTAATTTTATATTATTTAATACAAAAGAATTTCCATTAATTGGATCACTTCGAATACAATCTAATGTTGGGATTGTTGATCTTAAGCGTCTATCAAAAATTTTTAAATCAAACATAATTAATTCAAAATTTCCAGAATCTAAATTTATAGTAGTAGCTAATGGATTATTTGTAATATATTCTTTTCTTTCATTATATTTTTGTTCAATATATTTTTGTATTTGAATTACTAATCCATATAAACTATGCCAACCTTTATTAATTATTAATGAATTTTGTAATATTACTGGTAATAATTCACTATTAAAATCAAATGTTATAGTTACTGATTCATATAAATAGAATATATAACAATATTTCTCAGCAAATGCTATATTATTTAATGTATGAATTTGTAAATTACGATTTGTATTAAAAAATCCAGTAAATAATCCATTAAAAATACTTTTTATAGATAAAATTGATTGTAATAAACCATCTGGAAGCATAAGAACGCATCCAAACGGATCATTTTGTTTATTAGGTAAATATATTTTAATATAATTATTTCCTTTTATTAAACTAATATAATTAATACAATTGCATATTTCTAAACTATTAATAGTTATAGCTATTATATTTTTATACATTTTTTCAAAGTTAATTTTAAATTTAGCTTCATTTGGATATTGTATTATATCTCTGTATCTTGAATCAATATTAATTAATATTTCTTCCATATATTAATATATTATATTTTATATCAATAAATAACCGATATGAATTTTTATATTAAAATAATCATTTTTTCTTTCTATATTATTAATATAGATAATGGTTATTTCAAGTTATTATAAAGGTTCAACTGGTGCTACAGGACCAACAGGTGCTACTGGTCCTACTGGTTCTAAAGGTCCAACAGGTGCAACAGGTAATACAGGATCTACAGGTCCTACAGGTCCTACTGGTATTAGTCCAACTGGTCCAACAGGTGCAACTGGTCCTACTGGAAATACTGGCTTGAAAGGTCCTACAGGTGCTACTGGTCCTACAGGTATTGGTCCAACTGGATCAACTGGTTCAATAGGTGCTACTGGTCCAACAGGTTCTACCGGTCTAACAGGTGCTACCGGTGCTACTGGTATTAGTCCAACAGGTCCAACTGGTGCTACTGGCGCTACTGGCACATCTGGTGCTACTGGCACTACTGGTGCTACTGGTAATACTGGTGCTACAGGCGCTACAGGTGCTACTGGTGCTACTGGTGCTACTGGTGCTACCGGTGCTACTGGTGCTACTGGTGCTACTGGTGCTACTGGTGCTACTGGTACTACCGGTGCTACAGGTGCTACTGGTGCTACTGGTGCTACTGGTGCTACAGGTTCAACCGGTGCTACAGGTGCTACAGGTGCTACAGGTGCTACAGGTGAAACTGGTGCTACTGGTGCAACTGGTGCTACAGGCGCTACAGGTGCTACTAGTGCTACTGGTGCCACTGGTACTACTGGTGCTACAGGTGCCACTGGTGCTACAGGTGCTACTGGTGCCACAGGTGCTACTGGTACTACTGGTGCTACAGGTATAGGTATTACTGGTGCTACTGGTGAGACTGGTGCCACTGGTTCTACAGGTTCTACAGGTTCAACAGGTGCCACTGGTGCCACTGGTGCTACTGGTGCTACAGGTGCTACTGGTACCACTGGTGTAACTGGTGCTACAGGTGCCACTGGTGCCACTGGTGCCACGGGTGCCACTGGTGCTACAGGCGCCACGGGTGCCACTGGTGCTACAGGCGCTACAGGATCTACTGGTCTTACTGGCGCTACAGGTGCAACTGGTGCTACTGGTGCAACAGGATCTACTGGTGCTACTGGTGCTACAGGTGCAACCGGAAAAACTGGTGCTACAGGATCTACTGGTGCTACTGGCGCTACTGGATCCACTGGTGCTACTGGTGCCACAGGTGCAACAGGTGCTACAGGTGCTACTGGTGCTACAGGTGCTACAGGTGCTACTGGCGCTACAGGTGCTACTGGAAATACAGGTGCCACAGGTGCAACAGGTGCTACTGGCGCTACAGGTGCTACTGGCGCTACAGGTGCTACAGGCGCTACAGGTGCTACTGGCGCTACAGGAGCCACAGGTACCACTGGTGCTACTGGTGCAACTGGTGCTACAGGTGCAACAGGTGCAACTGGTGCAACTGGTGCTACTGGTGCTACAGGTGCTACTGGCGCCACAGGAAATACTGGTGCAACAGGTGCTACTGGATCTACTGGCACCACTGGTGCCACTGGATCTACTGGTGCTACTGGTGCAACTGGTTCTACAGGTACTACTGGTGCAACCGGAGAAACTGGTGCTACAGGTGCAACCGGAGAAACTGGTGCTACAGGTGCTACTGGTGCTACAGGTGCTACTGGTGCAACTGGTGCTACCGGTGCAACTGGGGCTACTGGTGCTACTGGTGCCACTGGTGCTACTGGTGCTACTGGTGCTACAGGTGCTACTGGCATAACAGGTGTCGCAGGTGCAACTGGTGCAACTGGTGCTACAGGTGCTACTGGTGCTACAGGATCTACAGGTGCAACTGGCTCAACTGGTGCAACTGGCTCTACTGGCGCTACTGGTGCCACTGGTGCCACTGGTGCCACTGGTGCCACAGGTGCTACAGGTGCTACTGGCGCTACTGGTGCTACTGGCGCAACTGGTGCTACTGGTGCTACTGGTGCCACTGGTGCTACAGGAAATACTGGTGCTACCGGTGCTACAGGTGCTACAGGTGCTACTGGTAATACTGGTGCAACCGGTGCTACTGGTGCTACTGGCTCAACAGGTGCTACTGGTTCTACTGGTGCTACTGGTGCGACTGGTGCTACAGGTGCAACAGGATCTACAGGTAATACTGGCACCACTGGTGCTACTGGTGCTACAGGTGAAACTGGTGCTACTGGTGCGACTGGTGCAACAGGTGAAACAGGTGATAAAGGTCCAACAGGCGATGCTGGTGCTACTGGTGCAACAGGTGCTACTGGCGCAACTGGTGCTACTGGTGAAAGTCCAACAGGACCTACTGGTGCTACTGGTGCAACTGGTGATACTGGCGCGACAGGTGCTACAGGTGCTACTGGTGCAACCGGTGCAACAGGTGCAACAGGTGCTACAGGTGCAACAGGTAATAAGGGATTACCTGGCGATGCTGGTTTTACTGGAGCTACTGGTGCTACTGGTGCTACTGGAGCAACAGGAGAAAGTCCCACAGGATCTACTGGTACTACTGGTACTACTGGAACAACTGGTGCAACAGGTGAAACTGGTACTACTGGTGCTACTGGCACTACTGGTGCTACAGGCGCTACTGGTGCTACAGGTGCTACAGGCGCTACCGGAGAAACCGGTGCTACAGGTGCTACTGGCGCTACTGGTGCAACTGGTGCAACTGGCGCGACAGGTACTACTGGCGCTACTGGCGCTACTGGTGCAACTGGTGCCACTGGTGCTACAGGCAACACTGGATCCACTGGTGCCACTGGTGCAACTGGTGCTACTGGTGCAACAGGTGCTACTGGTGCCACTGGTGCAACAGGCGCTACAGGTGCTACCGGAGAAACTGGTGCTACTGGCGCTACAGGTACTACTGGCGCAACTGGTACCACAGGTGCTACAGGTGCTACTGGCGCTACTGGAGAAACAGGTGCAACTGGTGCTACAGGTTCAACTGGTGCTACTGGTGCCACAGGTGAAACTGGTGCTACCGGTACAACAGGTGCTACTGGTGCTACTGGTGCTACTGGTGCTACTGGTGCTACTGGTGCAACAGGTGCTACTGGTGCCACTGGTGCTACTGGTGCTACTGGTGCAACAGGTGCTACTGGCATAACAGGTGTCACAGGTGCAACTGGTGCAACTGGTGCAACAGGTGCTACTGGTGCTACAGGATCTACAGGTGCAACTGGCTCAACTGGTGCAACTGGCTCTACTGGCGCTACTGGTGCCACTGGTGCCACTGGTGCCACTGGTGCTACTGGTGCCACACGC
>Ga0214921_10002463_pt1 | contig 30014 bp, 47 predicted proteins | sample LL1505_MetaG_FD_177992 | JGI IMG/M metagenome (GOLD analysis project Ga0214921, IMG submission 177992) | Freshwater microbial communities from Lake Lanier, Atlanta, Georgia, United States - LL-1505 | ecosystem: Environmental > Aquatic > Freshwater > Lake | place: USA: Georgia | collected...
GGAAGAATCAAAGCAGACACCTAGCGCCTCCTGTAACAACGATGGTATGCCATCTTTACTAAAGTTCTTATCTCTACCTTCCATAATACCAATCGATTGAAGAATGGCATTATAAACGGCTTTATCTTTACAAAACTTCTCAGTCTCATCTAACAGCCAATCTTGATTAGGCTGCTCGAATACTTCTAACTCTTTTACCAGGTCACTGGTCTCTTTAAACGTACCTTCAGGTAAATTAGAATTCTGTAATGTTATACCCAACGCCTCAGTAGTCGGTGGCTTATTATACTTAACTACAAAATCACTAATTACCTTATAGATCGTTCTCTCACTCTCATCTGTAAAGTACTCTGACTTTACAAACGGTAAGACCTTTCGCATGTAGCTTTCATTGTGTACTAGATTCCGTAGTATCGTTATCTCTAGTCTGTTTGAGGTCATCAATTGCTTCTCTTAAAATATCGTTAATAATAACTTCTATGACAACTTTAAATTTATCACCCTTAACATCTTCATCCGTAATTATTTCGGGTTTATGTACTACATGGTAGTCAAGGGCCAGTTCATTTTTACCCTCATCAGGCCAATCTAACTTTTCAATCTGAACGGTTACGCCTTTATACTCACCATCAATAATTTCAAAGCCCCAATCCTTTTCGCCAACGAACCAAGGTTTAAATAATTCATTCCTTAGCATCTGCGTACTCCTCGTCTATTTCGAGATCAGTTAAGATTGCACCATTAGCAACCTGATACGTTTCCTTTACCCAGTCATGGAACGACTTAGTCGTAAGAATAGGTATCCAGAACTCTTTAGTATCTGTATCCTTAATACGGAATTTCTTTTCTTCGATCTCCCCGCTATCTTTATCTACACGTGAATACCAACCATTGCTTGGCTTAACTACGTGACCGGATTCAATAGCCATATCCAGTAGACCAGACCAACGACTGATACCACCATCGTGGCGAACGGTAACGGGTATCTTAGACTTTTCTCTTACATAACGAGACTTTTCAACATTGATAATAAAGTTATAACCTACAACCTCAGTACCGTCTTTTTCTTGTTGACGACCTAGGATAAAGATATTGTCGGCAGCATAATAAGAACCTGTACCACCACCTACAACATCTTTAGAATACAACTCCATAGTCTTATAGGTATGATTAACTACAACCATAGGAATATCTTTTAACGAAAGATGAGGAGTTACCATTCGGAATAAAGACTTAATCTGCTTTGCACGAGACATATCTGCAACTGACTTACCTTCTAAAGCATCTTCAACTTCTTTCTTAGACGCAAGATTACCTATCGAATCAATAATAATAATTACATGGTCGTTTCGCTCTACGCCTTCAAGCTGGGTCATTATATCAAACTTCAATTGCTCGATATTAGTTAGAGGCGTATGAATAACTCGTTTAGAATCGATACCGAAAGAGTCAAAGTAAGACTGAGGAGTACCGAATTCAGAATCATAGAAGAGCAAGCAAGCATCAGGGTACTTATCTAGATACGACTTAGCCATCAACAACGAAAAAGCCGTCTTAAAGTGCTTCGAAGGCCCAGCCCACATAGTTAGACCAGGCGTCAGACCACCTTCAAGTTTACCTGACAAAGCAATATTAATCGCAGGAATAGAAGTAGGGATCATATCCTTCTTTTGAAAGAACTTCGAATCGGCTAAAATAGCCGTATCTTTAATCGTAGAGTTTTTCTTTATTTTATCAAGTATAGACATTGTATAGTTCCTTATAGATCACATATTATAATATAGCCCAGCCGTAAGGTCAATCGTTTACTGGCACCAGCTTTGTTTGGCGTCACCGTAATATTCACGTGCTAAACCGTTAGCAATTAACCCTGCTCGAACACTTTGACCGTTTACAATAATATCCCCAAGTACTCTACCACCAAATTTATCCCAGGCATATAATGTAACTTGTATCTTACCACCTTGAGCTACCAGCTGCGTGGTCCACTTACTAGCTAACTGTGCTCTTTGATCTTCTTGTGGGCACTGTGCTCTATGTCCCTTTTCTGGAGTATCAACTCCGAAGATACGAACTGCTAGTTCTGGTTTGAGCGGAGCAGGTAAGAACGGCGCCGCGATAACAATCGTATCACCATCGCTTACACGTAAAACTTGAGTATCATAGGTTGCTGAGTTCTTGGGTATCTTTTGAGCAAATGCCTGAGTAACTAACAGTAGCGAGAGAATTGCAATATATTTTTTCATCCGAATAATCCTTCTAAAGATGCGGTTTCTTTAACTTGCCAGCCAATACAGCTGAGTAAAGAGTTAAGGGGTTCAAGAAAAGACTTCTCAAACATTTTATCATAATCAATGTAATCCCGAATTTTAAATTCAGGCGGTACTTCACCAGCAAAGGTAATAACATGGGTACCAAGTGGATTAGGTTCACGAAGATATAAGAACTTAATCTTATCACCTTCTTGAATCAACTGATACATTTTCTCTAGCCCTTTGCTTGTAACTAGATGATTATATATGAGAGCACCCCTCACGTGAATGGGGGTACCTTTCCTAAAGATACCGTTAGAGTCTGCATACTCCTTGATACCGTTAACACCACGAGGAAAAGCAATATCTTCCGGTTCAAGACTATGCCACCTGGCTTCTAGATCTACTACATACTTTCTTAAAGTAGTTTCATCTTTAGTAAGTGCAATTGCCACTGCCTCTTTTAATGCCTTCCGTACCGGTGCAGGGGTAGAGGATCTAACAATCTCCATACCCAGTACTTTTAGTTTAGGGGGATCGTATGCAACACCCTCAGAGTTATAAACGTTAACAGCATAACGTTTCTTAGCAATCCAAATACCTCTATCAGCAATAATCTCACGTTTGAACTTAATCTTACGTTGGTAAGTATTCAGATAATCTGAAATAGACTCACAAGCATCATTGATCGTCGGTTCAATTTGAGTTGCACAGTACTTGTCGAGTACGTCAACGATGGCTGACTTCTCTTTACCTGCAAGATTCTTCTCAACAAGAGCACCAAGAGTAATATAGGTAGAATCGGTATCAGAGTAAAAAGAATATTCAACATCTTTAGTTCCTACTTCTTTATTAACAAACTCATTTAGTTTTTTAGCAACCGATCTAATTAAAAACTGACCGGTCATAGTAATACCTTCAGCAATACGAATATCGTAATACCTGAAGTGAATATTACCCATTGCACCGTAAAGTGAATTCATCAAGATCTTAGCAGCCATCTGCTTGGAGTTAAGACTAGAGATCAAACCAAGATACTTTTTATCTTTAGTTTCCTCGTACATAGTCTGGGCAGCTAACATTTCTTTCTTGGCCACCTGCCTGGAGGTAAAGTAAAACTCAATAAGCTCAGGAAATATACCTTTCTTAGTTCGAGTAAAACTCTGTCCATTTGCAGTCATAGACCAGTTATTCTTATGCAACTCTGACGTGTTCACTTCATGGTCTATCAACCGCTGGATCGATCTCTCGTCATCTGCTAAGAACTTTTGACCATCTACCAACGTCTCTGGAGACATATTCCAGGTCATAATGATAGAGGGATATAGAGAGGTAGCATCAAAAGATACAACCCAGTCGTAGCGAGAAGGTTTAGGTTCCTTAACATACGCACCCATGATAGTACGATCCTTATCTGGATCTACACCCGGTGGGTTATGTACAATAATATTATCTTTTAACAACTTATTGTATAGGATACAATCCCAAGTTCTTACAGATGAAAAGATATCGGTATAGTTACACTTAGCATCATAAGCCATCGTAAGAATCAAGTTAATGATCCTCATCTTATCCTCTAACCTATCTACCAACTCTACGTCACGGATATTATAGTCTACGAATAGTTCCCAGTCCTTGGTATAGAACTCTTTAAACGTTGCATGAGGGTTTTTTAATTTATTCTCACCGAGCTCTTCCATAGCAACGGTATCCAGTTTATAGTTCTCAACCATCTTATAAGAAAACTTCTTATACAGATCCATAAAGTCGAGAATAGAAATACCACACCACTCATACGCCAATTGAGTACGACCCCGGGCAGTAGGTACTTCGTATTGTCTGATAATACCCCATGGGGAGCATTCATCTAAGGCTTTTTCACCAAGGACTTTTGTAATACGAGAAGAAAGATATGCTATATCGAATAACTGACTATTCCAACCTGTCGTCACATCAGGGTAATCGGACTTATGATGATTAATAAACTGGCGTAGAAGATCGAACTCATCCTTACACTGAACGTATACGGAATTAGGTTTCTTGCTTAGATAGGGTCCACAGCCAAACGTAGTAATTACTTTGGTATTAAAGTCCTGTACTGATATAAGGGTGACTTGCTCTTGAGCAGTCCTGGGTTCAGGAAACCCGTATTCCGTTGTTGTCTCAATATCGATAGTCACAATTTTCATCAACGATATATCGAACTCAATCATATCAGGGAACATCTTACTGATGAACTGATACGTATAACTTCTATTACCGAAGATAGGGAAGTTACTTACTTCCTTATACTGCTCAACAAAGTTTCTTGCCTCTTTAATCGTACTAAACTTAATCTTTTCGAGATTTTCACCCCACAACGATTTAAATTCTGATGGCTTACCAGAACGAACATATAGGGTAGGTTGGAAGGGAATCTTTTGATTTACGCGTTTTCCGTCTTTAAAACCACGAAAATGAACGTAGTTTCCACGCGTATAGATATTAGTATAGAATAGCATCTGAGAGATTATAAATAATACCATAGTATATATGACTTTATCTGAACATGCAACGTGTTCGTGACCATTACATAAAATAGTAATTTAATGGAGATAAAGATGGAAGAAGTAAAGATACTCTCACGCTCGGAAAGAGAAGCACGAATTAAAGATAAAGCAGGGTGGACCATTACGGTTATAGCTGCTTTACTTGCTGTTAATACTTATATTGCAAACGGTATTAGTAGCAGTGTACTAACTAATACAATTAAAGCTAACGATACCTGGAACTTTTACCAAGCCAAATCTATAAAGCAATCCATTGCCGAAGGTCAGCTTGAAGATACAAAAGATCCCGCAAGACGTGAACAGTTACAGGCTAAAATAGAGCGTTATGAGTCTGACCCTAAATCAAATGAGGGTAAGAAAGAACTAATGGCTAAAGCAAGAGGGCTTGAAGCTGACAGGGACAATGCTAAAAAACACGGCCCATGGTTAACGTTTGCAGGTTCTGCTTTACAATTAAGTATCGTCCTATTATCTGCTGCTATACTTGCCGTTAGCATGGGTATGTTCTGGGCTAGTTTAGGTGTTAGTGCAATCGGTGCACTTTTAATGAGCCAAGGTATTTGGCTATGGTTGCCTATTTAAAGTGGTTAGTAGTTTTACTACTGACCGTTATATTACCAGCAGTCGGTCAAAATAATAAAGACAAACCAGACGACGGTAAAAGGTGCGTACGCTGGGGATGGACAGGTGATGTTTATGAGCGAAAAGTATATTGCCTAGAATGGGTTAAAAAAGATTGCTCACAACGGCTTCACAAAGAAATATGTAAACAGGAATAAAACAAATGATAGATCCTATCACAGCCCTTGCGGGCATTCAATCTGCTATCAGCATGGTTAAGAAGGCAGCAAAAGTTGCCAACGACTTAGGTTCTCTTGCCCCAATGATTGGCAAGATGTTTGATGCCAAGAGTACCGCCACTAAAGCATTAATTGAAGCTAAAAAGACAAAGAAGGGTTCCAACATGGGAACCGCTCTTCAGATTGAAATGGCATTAGAACAGGCCAGAGCATTCGAAGAAGAATTAAAATTGCTGTTTATGCAGACGGGCAAGATCGACGTGTGGAATAAGATCAAGGCTCGTCAAGCAGAAATGGATGCAGATGATGCTAATGATTTAAGACTCCATAATGCACAAGAACGTAAGCGTAAACAAAAAGAAGAAGAGTTAAATGAGTGGGTAATGATTATAGGTGCAGTTGCATTTATAGTGTTTATATTTGGCATCGGCACTTATGAATTGATAGAATGGTGCCAAACAAGCGCTAGGTGTGGAAGATGAATGAATATCAAAAAACTTTTGATATGTGCTTAAAGATATTTGTGTATGGTAGTGTGGCGTTATATTTTTTAGGGTTCTTAAAATTTTTACCTGATGACTTATCAAATAAAATTGTTAATAGTTTAATAGGTAGATATTTACCATAATGCTAAATGGACCCATTAACACTTTTTGCTTTAGCTAACGGAGCAGTTTCCGCAGTTAAAGCCGGCTGTAAACTTTATAAGGATATAAAGGGTGCTGCAGGGGATATAAAAGATGTATTAAAAGATCTCGACGATCAATTTCATAAATTATACCCTGCAGGAGCAACTACTGCACAGCGTAACGCTTACATTGAAGAAAAGAACCGTGTCATCGACCTTAATAAAAAAGACGGTGAAACGACAGGCATATATCAGGAAATTGGTGAGCACTTGGGTACATACTACGATAACTTTCACAAATGTATTGCAGTATTTGAAGAAGAAGAGAGACGCGCTAGATCTGAAGTATATAGCGGTACAGATAGCCTCGGTAAGAGAGCACTGCAGCGAGTTCTAATGAAGAAACAATTAGAGCAGATGAGTGTTGAATTACGCGAGTTAATGGTATACCAGAGCCCACCTGAACTTGGTGCACTGTATACTGAGGTTGAAGATATGATGAAGGTGATGGGTAAGGAGCAAAAAGCATTACTTATAAAGCAATTGCAGTATGATGTCATTCAAGCAAAAAGACGTAAGGCAAGATTAGATAAACTTAGAAGTGAAGCTATCATTGGTATCTTTATTTTAATAATTATTTTTACGTTTGGCTTTACTATGATGTGGGTTGCCTACGATCGATCAAAAAAATATCCCCAATATGGGGATGATTTAATTCCAAAGAGCGAAGAACAGCGTCGTAGAGAAAAAGAACCTCAAATATATGTTGGACGTTAAAGGTTGTGACATAAATATAAAAAAAGGAGAAACTATGTTAGATATTTTACTTTGGGTAGCAGTAGGAGCATTTATAGGCTGGAACTTTCCCCAGCCATTTTGGGCTAAGATAATGCAAGAGAAAATTCAAGCGATGATAGCGAAGAAATAATGTCATACTCGCAACAGGTTATTGACCATTATGAAAATCCCAGGAATGTCGGATCTTTTGACAAGAGTGATCTTAGTATTGGTACTGGTATGGTTGGTGCGCCTGCATGCGGCGATGTAATGAAGCTTCAAATTAAAGTTGTTGAAGGTATTATAGTAGATGCAAAATTCAAAACCTACGGGTGTGGATCTGCCATTGCAAGCTCCAGTCTTGTCACAGAATGGGTCAAAGGGAAAACGCTTAACGAAGCGGGAAAGATTACTAATTCACGAATTGCTGAAGAGCTTGCCCTCCCACCAGTTAAAATACATTGTTCAATACTTGCAGAAGATGCAATAAAGGCGGCTATACATGATTACAATTACAGATGTTGCAAAGTCTAAGATCATAGACTTATTACGTGAAGAAAATAACCCTAAAGTTTCATTAAGAACTTTTGTAGTGGGTGGAGGGTGTTCCGGGTTTAATTACGGGTTTACCATGGATGAAGTTATGAATGAAGATGACTTTGAATTTCCTCTAGATGAATTCAGAGTCTTAATTGATGCAGCAAGTATGCAATATTTGCAAGACGCAAATATTGATTACAAAGATGAATTTATGAAAAAAGAATTTGTAATTACCAATCCCAACGCAAAACATACATGTGGGTGTGGTAGTAGTTTTAGTGTCTAGTTTTACCGTATAATGAACTCTAAAAAGTATCGCAGTATTTTTATTAGTGATGTTCATTTAGGTACTAATGATTGTAAAGCCGGTAAACTTAATAATTTTTTAAAGCATAATACCTGTGATACTCTGTACCTAGTAGGTGATATAATTGACGCCTGGCGCATACAACAAAATAAATGGCGATGGAAGCAGTCTCATACTAATGTGGTAAGACGTGTGTTAGGGCATGCTAAACGAGGTACCAGAGTAATATACATTGCAGGAAATCATGATGAATTTTTGAGACCAATGATACCTTACGGGTTTAGTTTCGGGTTGGTTGAAATTCATAATCAAATTGAACATATAGGTGCAGATGGTAAGCATTATCTTGTTACCCACGGTGATTTGTTTGATGGTATTACAAGACTGGCACCGTGGATAGCATTTTTAGGAGACAAAGCATATGATATGGTTTTATCGCTTAATAGTAAACTTAATTGGATACTTCATCGCATGGGTCTTAGGTACTTTAGTCTTAGTCAGTATCTTAAACACAGAGTCAAAAAAGCAGTAGACTTTATATTTAAATTTGAACAAAACTTAGCAGGGTATTGTAAGAAGCGTGGTTACGACGGGGTTATTTGTGGTCACATTCACCATGCAGAAATAAAAGAAATAGACGGTATCGTGTATATGAATGACGGTGACTGGGTTGAGTCATGCACTGCATTAGTAGAGCACTGGGACGGTAAGTGGGAAATTATTACTTGGACAAATGAAACAGATGAAGTTATCGGATAAAATTACTATCGTTGTACCTTGTAAAAATGAAGAGAACTATATCTCTCATTTATTAGATTCTTTTCGTTCTCAGGACATAGGTGATACTAAAATTATAATTGCTGATTGCTCTACTGATAATACGAGGCAAGTTATAAGGGATAATAGTCATTCTTTAAATGTAGAGATCATTAAAGGTGGTCCTGTTTCTGAAGCTAAGAATAATGGAGCATACTTAGCTAAAACTCCTTATATTCTATTCATCGATGCTGATGTTCGTTTTTTTAATAATAACGTTATTCGCGATTCTGTTAACGAAATAGTTTCAAAAGACTTAGATCTTGTTGGACTGAATATAAAATGTTATGATAATGATAGAAGAGCAATTATTGGATTCACTCTTTTTAATATTGTAAATCATACATTAAAGTTCTTCTCACCATTTGCAGTTGGTGCATTTATGCTGACCCGTAAAGATAGATTTGAGGAGTTTGGAGGGTTTCCAGAAAAGACCGCAACATCAGAGGACTATTTCCTATCCCGAAAATATAGTCCTAAAAAGTTTAAAATAGTAAGCCACTACTTCGGACAAGATTCACGCAGGTTTAAAAAGATGGGTTATTTTGGTATGGCAACCTATCTCATAAAGAATTTTATTAACCGCAATAACAAAGCGTATTGGGATAATCTAGATTCCTCTAAGTATTGGAACTAGTTATACCCTAAAATAATATTAGGGGAAATGGTTGCGGGGGAAGGATGCGCGCCTCCGACCTCAGGATTATGAGTCCCACGCTCTACTACTGAGCTACCCCGCGATTGTTTTTGCTTTATATCACTCGGGTAAATAGCAGCCACAAACTTAGGCCTATTTTTACCATTCATAATATCATTTGGAATGAATTGTGCCATTTGTTTGACTGTCCCCGGGTGCTACCCTATAATTGTCTTCTACTGAATCAGGCGTTGATACTTCTATTATAGTACCCTCTTCAATACATATCAACTGATGTGGTAGTAAGGGTGTATTATGCCAGGTATCACCTTCTACAAGTACCTGCGAGTATTCATCAGCATTCATTGTATTAATACAAACTACTTTAAACTTACCACTAAGAACATACCATGTCTCATCTTTATGAGCATGAAAGTGCATAGAAAACTTTGCACCTTTTTTAAAGTGTAACAGCTTACCGCAGTATTTATCGTTGGTAGCCCAGATTAGCTCGTGACCCCAACCCTTCTTAACGAAGCCTTCTAATCTCATAAAAACTCTTTCATTGTAGGTGCATAGGTACCTATCTTCTGCACCGTTACTGCACTTGCTTTATTTGCCAATGGAATAGCTAAATTCATGTTACATGTTGCCAGATGAAAGTAAACTAATGATGCAAGAAACGTATCACCTGCACCACAAACATCGGTCACTTCTATAAACGGAGCAGGGTAAGTTGTATCTTTATACCGCGCGCCATCTTTACCTTGTGTTACAATTAATTCTGAAGGATAAGAAATAGCCAGGCTATTTTCTAAACTATTAATCTTTACGATTGCACCTTCAAACCTCTTTAGATCTTTTTTCTTTGTATCGATGTAAATTGGACAGGTAGAAGTTTTTATTAGATCTTCCACTAACCCGTAGGTCACAGCACCTTTATCATAATCTGAAATAACTATAGCATCATAATCAGAAGATGAAAACAGCATAACATCAACAGGAACTGCAACTATGTCACGATCAATACGCGTAATATGATGACCTGTTCTACTATCTATTAATCTAATTTTTCTAGATGGATCCCGTGTAAGTAGGGTAACACGACATCCTAACTTTTCTAAGTTATTTCTTACATTATAAACCATACCTGGTTTCTCTTCAGAGCGAAGATATTTAAAGATAGGTACAGGTGCTTCCGGACTGATACGATCAACGGTACCGTACTGGTACTCATCAATACAACTATCACCTATTAATAATATTTGAAATGGTTTTAGTGGAGGAGTAATCATCAATGCGTTCAAAAAATTCTAATCGTTTAGCGTATTGGCTACCTATTACGGTCTTATTTCGCCAATCACTACCTACTACCATTATAGCAGGTCTAACCTGTTTAATCCACAGTTCAAGTTCTTCATTACTACTAAAGATTTCAACCTCATCTACTGCTTTAAGATTAAGTAACATAGTCTTACGTTGGAAGGCATCATAAACTGGTCTAGTCGATCCCTTTAACTGCCTGACTCTATCATCACTATCAATAGCGACAAATAATTTGTCACCTAGACTCTTAGCATAATTAAGAAGTGCTAAATGGCCAACATGTAAGATGTCAAACGTACCATTAACAAATATTGACTTAGACACCTGAATATGCCTTATTAAAGTTTGTCATATCAGCACATGTATAGCGTTGATAGGAGTGTTTAAGGTGATCGGGAAAAGGAATATATTCAATTTTAGCATTATACCTTTCTGCAATCTCACCAGCTACATCTAAAAACGATTTAGCCTTACCTGTACCTACATTCCAAATACCACTAACCTTTAAATCCATAAAACGAATATGTGCATCGATAACAGTCTTGACAGGTACAAAATCTCTTAAAAAGTTTTCACTATTCTCAAATACATTAACTACTCTTGTATTAAGTGCTTGCTCTGTAAACTGGTGGTAGGGGCTAGCCTGTGAGCCTTTATGATCTTCATGAGGACCATGAACATTAAAATATCTGAATCCCTGTGCCTCTTTACCTTGAGCATATAATTCAAACATATATTTTGACCACGCATAAGGTGTTCTTGGATCTACGGGAGAGGTTTCTGTAAATTGTTGATTTAAACCATATACCGATGCTGAACTCGAATACTGAAATGGTATTTTATATGAAATACAAAGATCCAGTAAGTTACAACTAAATCTATAGTTTTGAGCAATAATCTTTTCTACATTACGTTCAGTAGTAGAAGAAATAGCACCCAGGTGAATGACTTGATCATACTGTTCAATATCAGGTAATACATCCCCCCATTCAAAGCCAGTCACAGTATGGCCAGCGTATTCTAAATGAGGTACGAGATTCTGACCTATGAAGCCTCTATGACCTGTTACTAATATATTCATTTTACTTCTCAAGCCATGGAAACTTACCTGCATACATTGCATGCATCTTTTTATTACCTTCATCAAAAAACTCACGATTAACAGAGCCCTCATTGCCCCCTAGTCGGTATGAAAGAGTAAACTCACCTGTACATGCATAGTTATCGTGCTTGATATGGTCTTTTAAAATGGTATAAAATCTTCTATCACCACCCCACCCGTAATCCCAAATATGGCATACTTGCCTATAAAATGATGTCTTAAAACAATATGAGCTTGTATCTATAAGATGAGCATTCTCGTTTACCCATGCAGGCCAACGACCTAGAGATTCACAATTATCAACAGTAATATAATTCTTATCTTTATCAAAAATCTGTCTAAGAGAATATGCCCAATCTAGGTTTTTATTCTCTATAATATTGATAAGTGAATCCACATGACCAGGTTCGAACCAGTTATCCTGATCTAAAAAGAGAACATAGTCGTGATCGATAAGATGGCCAAACCCAGCCATGATTCGGTGGCCATAAAAGCCATTTTTACCGGTATTAAACGGTAAGTCAACTCGTTTAATTTTTCCGCCAGTAATAATTTTCGCATCATTTAATACCTTGTCTACCTTGTATGAAAACTCAACACCATCTACAACTAGAAGGTGTTCTACATCTTTGTTTGTCTGATTTAATACCGAATATACAGCATCAGCTAATTCAGGTGATCCTGTAGTAGGGGTTATAACTAATATACTCAATCCCAAAGTCCTCTGTAGTATTTACCAAATAAAACTAGACCGTTTGAAATTCTTTCGCTATGCTTCCTATAGCCTTCGCTATCAAATTCACTTGTGTCGTTAGGGCCCTTATCCCAACTGTACATAGTAGGCTTACCGTTCTCATCCCAGGCAACTGGGGTAGTTACCCTGTCAATTTCACCAGTGTGGAATTGAGCTTCCCAATCAGAGGTTAGTTGCTCAAAGGCCCAGATCATTTCTCCTAGGACCCAATCCCAACGCTTATGCCAGTTTTCATCTGTATCCCATTCGTTCTCTTTAGCCGGTGCTTCTGTCGAACGAAGGTTTAATCCTTCAGGTACATCCTCGTCTTCTACAAAAGGTGCGCCATGTTTTGTTGCCTGTAGTTGTTTAAGCATAGGTAGGATAATTTGGGAAAGTGAAGTATCCATATTCCAAGTATCCCATTTATCAATTTTAACGTAATCGATTTTAGGGTGAATTGTATCAAGTATCTTTTGAACTCCAACACAAAAAGGCTGAAGTATATTACTCAGCTTATCAATAAGCGGCTCATCGTAATCAATTTCCCGCCAGAAAAAGACTTTCTCAAGAATCTTGTAGGGGCTGATCCAGTGGTAGCGGTATTTGCTTAGGTAGACTTTCATTTCTTTCTTCCCAGGTTTTATTCTTTATAATAAATGTTTTATCTTCTTGCATGTCAAAGTTTATAACATCATCAACACGCCAATCATGCTCAGCTAAAAATTCTTCAGAAAACTGAAGCATTTTGTCACCGGAACCATCTTCAGCATCTACTACATCTAAGATATACTTTTTATTTTCCATATTATTTCCAAAATGGTGGGCCCCCCGTGAGTCGAACACGGCACCAATGGATTATGAGTCCACTGCTCTAACCAACATGAGCTAGGGGCCCGGTGGTATAGTAAGAGTTATTAATTAATACAAGTACGAACTTCGTTTCTAATGATACCTGTGTAAGGATCTTGAACTTGCACAAGGCATGAGTAGTAATTCTGCATAGGATAATTAATAATAGGGGGTTGCTGTACAATAATAGGGGGTTGCTGTACAATCACCTGTCTTTGAGAATTTGCAATCACAGTACCTAATACCATGCCCCCAATTAACGGACCCACCCAATTACCGCCACCGTAGTATCCACCGTGGTGGTGGCCATGGTGTTGCGCCATGGTACTAGTAGATAACAGTAACGCTGTAATAACGATGAGTAATTTTTTCATTTACATTTCCTTAGTTAGTATACATATTATACACTCTTTAGAGAATAATGCAACCGTTACTTCTTACGTAACGCTTCCTTACGCATTAATACAGTTCGTTGCATAATGGGTTTGCGTACTTTTACGTATTCTACCCCATCAATGAAGAGTGTGTCGTTAAAATCTTCACAAATCCATTCTTCAGAATTAACTGGGTTAAATAGCGTTACTGGATGAGGTTTCTTTACCGGTTTCATAATACATTATAGACCAGTCAGTTGAATACCTGAACCAAATGCTGAATTATACTGATTGTACAGTTCTTTAATTGGTTTCGCGTCCCAGATAATTTTATCTATATCTATATCAATGCAATGATCTTCTGTATAAGCCGCATACGGGAACATCCCCATCATAGGCTGATCTGGGTTTTTTCGAGAAGGTACCATTTGAAGGGAACATGGCTTACTTAAGGTCATAGTAACATCCCCGCTCGTTACATCTGCAATTAATTCTTCACCTGTAATTAATTTTACAACTTTAATCATTAGTTAGTTCCTCAATAAAAATATATGCTAGATCTTCATTATAAAAGATTTTAAAAAAATATGCAAGTGTTAACGGGTTATAAAAAAACACTATTATCTGGTCATCGAAGACGCTGGCTTGAATATACCAGTCGTTTTTCCTAACAGGTAATAGTGATAGTATATTCATGACCCTTTTGGATGTCTCACTCGACCTTTTCGTATTGCATTTCTAACTTCGTACATTATATTTAGTATTTTTTTTAACATATTTTTCCTTGGCTTATGTATAAATTAAAAAAGCCCCCGAAGGGGCTTAGTATTACAGGTTGCGATCTAGTGGATCTTCTGTAAGTAGTTGAGGTTTAGTTTTTTTAGGTTTGTCTTCAGAAGTATCTTTAACTTCGATCTTTTTTGGCTTTTTATGCTCAGGAATAATACGCTCTAAAAATACTTTAAGCATACCATTCAACATTTCAGCATTTTGAACTTCGATTTGATCGTCGAGTGCAAAAGTACGAGTGAAAGCCCGATTAGCAATCCCTTTAAATAGGAAATTTTCCTCAGCTTCATTTGACTGAACATTACCCTTAATCAACATCTTACCATCAGCAAGTTCGATCTCGATATCTTGCTTGGCAAAACCAGCAACAGCTACTTCAACAACGTAAGTATTATCGCCTGTCTTTTTAATGTTGTATGGGGGGTAGTTAGGAATGTTTTTTGTCATGTCGTCATGCATTTTAGCAAGACGGGTGAACTGATCATCAAAACCAACAAAGAATTTATCGTAATCCTTGAAACCTGGACCAAATACAGATAAATGTGTCATATTAAGCTCCCTTTTTTGTAATACCAGTAATTGTATTTGCAAATGTTTGAGCTGTTAGTGTTATTACATCACTAGCAGATTTAGCAATTTGCTTTGTAAAGACACGCTGTGCCTCAACAAAATCAACTAAAGGTTTTTTAAGGGAATCTTCCTGTACGGTTTGTTTGAGGAAGGTGATTTTGGCGTCTTGAATTGAATCGATAGCCATGTTTGCGTAAAACATATAGTTTCTCCTATTAAGCGAGTTTAAAATTTGATACCCCGAAGGCGTATCATTAATCCAGCTTACCGACTACTGGGGTGCCTTATCGTTGCACCGGCTTTAGACGCTCCTAAGGTAGAAGAGCCTGTAACGTTCCCATCCCGGGGATATTATTATTTATACGATTAATCGTTAGAATCTATTCTTTTTTTACTACCAATATTATACTTGGTTTGTAAATCCCATTCGTGCTTGTCTTTGTAAGCAATTACTTTAATCTGCGATAGAGGTGCAAGATCAGTAAATTTAGTAGGATCTATAATTTTTACAAGTTCCCAATCAGATAAGAGCTTGGCAATTGTATTTCTACGTTCTAGATCGTTATCTGTTAAGTCGGTCTGCTTTCCATCTAAGGCAAAGAGTTCCTTGAAGTGAACGATATAGTATTTTCCTTGTTTATGTAAAATATGGCAAGATTGAAAAAGAATCTTATCTTTTCTTGAGGCAACACCAATTCTGGTTAACGTTTCTCTTACCTTAAGAAAATCATCTGGTTGAACAAGTAGGACTTCTAGGGGCGCATATCCAGGTAAGTCAATCTTGAAGTACTCGTTTGACATTATTAATTCCACCTTTTTCTAATTTTTGTTTTATCAGGTCAATCCAAGATTGATCTAGAAGGGGAAGTACTTGGCGCGCCTTTTCTGTGCTATAACCATAGTATTGTTTTATTACTTCTATCGATTCAATCTTTTCAGCTTTGATCCACTTGTTATAGCGTTTCTTGGGCCTAATATTATTTATTAGAAAGTGGAACTGGAGTTTCTTATCGAGATGAGGTCTAGAATTCATTTCATTTGCCTGGATTACGGTATCAGCGCCGTACGAAAGTCCTTTATTTACAATGTATGGAGCATATTGTTTTTCAGCCCAATCATCTACCATAAGATCATTCTTATTATAGGTAATCGCATTAATAAATTCAAAAGGTGAGATAGCAGGTGCCTTATACGGTTCAATAACTATCTCTACTTTAGGTTCTCCAAACATCAGAACACCATCCGAATTAAACCAATTGTATCGATTGTAGTGAGCAGGATGTAGTTAGCCAGCATGCCAAATGATTTCCTAGTATAACTAGCCCAAGCATACATAGCACAGCCGCTAATCCAGACAGGATATAGAATAAGTAAAGGAGGGTTAGGAACTGTGGCGGCCATGGTAATTGAGCAACCGATACTAACAGCCCAAGCGAGCAACTCAACACAAAAACGCAAAGGATAAGTTCTGTAATCATCGTGAATCCAATCAAATGTAGGTTTTAATAGTTCATTCATAATACCCAATCTTCAGCAAAGTCTTCTGCCTTATCAAGTACGTCAAAAAAAGTTTCTTTTTCAGTTTCAAAATAACTATCTAGACAAACTACTCTGTAACCAGTTCCTCGGCCCAAGACCATTGCAACTTTTTGTCTGTCATTTGAATAATGTTCACTAATTAATGATGTCATTTTAACTCCACAGATGCCATAATTTCAGTTAAGCATGCAACCAAGTTAATCTCTTGATCAGCTACAAATGCGGACTTATACTGATAGTCAGCAATCGTTAGAACTAGTTGCGGTACTTGATTAGTTAACGGTACAAAGGTATCATAGATCTTACGGAATAAGGATACAGGGTCATTATCTAAGTTATTAACAACCCATGCACGCATCTTCTTCCAGTCTTTTTCTTTAATAGCATCAACCAGCTCTTTCATATTAGCTTCACTGACACTAACTAAGATACCTTCATCAATAGAACCGGATTGAGAATAACGCTGAAGCTCATTTAACGTTCTACGAAAGTCAGGGAAGTACTTTTGAACAATCTTAACAATAACTTTTTGATCAAACGGTATAGTTTCTTGCTCAAGTATACTGCACACCCGTTTAAAGAAGTTAGCAGCAATAGCTGGTTTATCCGCATTAGGAATCTTAAACTCAATTACAGCACACCTGGAATGCAAGGGCGGGATAATTCGGTTCTTAAAATTACAAGTTAGAATAAAGCGACAATTGCTTGCAAACTCTTCGATAAAACCACGTAATGCAGGCTGGGTAGAGTTAGGGTTTAAGTAATCAGCTTCGTCAAGGATAACCACCTTAGTGTTACCACTAAAAGAGACCGTGGAGGCAAATTGCTTAATTTTAGTGCGCAATACATCAATGCCTGACTCTTCTGATCCGTTAATAATCATATAGTCAGTTTGAAGCTCCTCACACAGGGCTCTTGCTACTGTAGTCTTCCCCGTACCTGCGGAACCACATAACAACATATTCTGAATCTCACCTTTAGCAACCATCTGCTTAAAGTACTCTTTCTGAGACTCAGGTAAGATACAATCGTCAATTTTCCTAGGGCGATATTTTTCAACCCAGATAAAATGCTCACTCATATGCTACCCTCAAACTACCGAACCAGGTTCTGCTGCAATCCAGTATTGTAATTGTCTAGATTCGTGTTTAAAGTGAAGGAACTTAGCTTTGCCATTAGGAGTCTTAGCAACCGTAATATCATATGCATCAGGAATAACTTTTAAATTCTCAACTGCAATAAAGACATCAAAGTCATCAAAAGATGTACCTAGAGACTTCCTAAAGTTAGATGCAGTATCATTCTTACGATCACTTACCGATAATACAACTGCTTGGCTCTTACAAGTAACAGATACAGTAGGGGCACCAGTAATAGCGGCCGCTTTCATAATCATCTGAATATCTTCAGCCGTTACTTTAAACTTATAAACATCGATATGCTCAATCTCAGTAGTAGGAGCAGCAGTTACAATCTCAGGATTAGAATAGTAGTATTCAAACTTACCTGCCGGGCTCGTAATACCAATACACTTATCACCGAATTCAATCTCTTGACTATCAGTCAACGTCCACATAGCCAGAAGAGAGTTTAAATCATAAATTGCAAACTCTTTAGGTATAGTTTCTTTGATAGTAGCTTTAGCAAAGATGTTCTTAGCATTAGAGATAGTACTTACTGCATCCCCCTCCTTAAATACGATGTTCGTATTAATAGATGCAAAGTTCTTTAGCAACGCAATAGTTTCACTTCCAATTTTCATAATGTAGTCCTCATAATTATATATTATAGTATCATTTCCAGTTCAGTGCTACTTCTTTCGTTGGCATGGTACCGTTATACTTGTCGATACAGTACTGTCTTTCTTTTGTATCCAGTTCTTGAAACTTTGGATCCCGAAAGGCAGAGGAACCATGTTCTCTAAAGCAGACCAGCACGTCGTCAAGCTTAATTGGGTCACCGTGATAGTAATATGAGCGATAGAAATACTCACCATCTACAATCCAAAGCAGATCATCGTCCATCTCTAAAGCACAATTATTTCTTACTGCATAGTTAGAAGGATTACCAGTAGTATTATCTCCGTTAACGTATTTGTTCTCATACCACGGTTGCCTAGTATCGAAGAACTCAGTTCGGTCTTCATTGCTATGAGTGAACCCGGATATAAACCATTTACCGTGGGGGTTGTTATCAAATGCATCTGCAATTTTTTGTAATGCGCTTTGATCTACAAAGAAGTCATCCATGTAAAGTAATTTAATTATTTCCCCTGTCGCATACTTGACAGCATTGTTTACATTATTGGCAGCATTCTTTTTATTACTGGTATTTTTAATATACCTAATATCTAGAACGTGTGAAAATGTATCACAAATGGTTTTAAGGTTATCACCATCACTTTGATCTGAGATTACAACATCGAAATCTTTAAACGTCTGATACATTAGATGAGATAGATATTCTACTAAGAATCTCTCAGCAGTTTTATTTTTCATTGTGTATACTGGGCAACAAATAGATATTTTAGACATAGTCAACACACACCCCGTGAATACCTAATAGCTTATACTTTTCGAAATCTACATTTGGATAGAAATCTAGAAGAACTTGATTATAAGAAAATACGTTTTGAGGCTTAGGGTAAGTCCAGACATTTCCTTGAGAAGTCAAAGTGTAGTCGTCTTTATCATGAAAGAAATAATTAAAACCTCTGAACCTAAACAACTCTGTACTTGCTTGGAGGTTCTTACAATGGATCCACAATCTTGTCTTCATTGATACAAGATAGTCCATAGGGACAGGAAATACCGGTTCATCATGTCCAAGATAAAGATCATTATTATGAACCCAAAGATCAATTTCTATATCGTATCCTTGTTGAATACAATAATCGATTACTTCAGGTTTATTTTCATTATCTGGATCAGATCCAAACGTATTGCCGCGATGGCAAATTATTTTCATATTAAATTATCTTCGGAGTACCTAGGGGTTGAACGTTAAGATATTTTTTCCAAGGTTGACCTTGATCTACACGCTTAAGTTTTCTAAATCCTCTCTTGCGTATAATTACATTATCACCTGGTTTATACTTTCCGTCAATACATTCTTTAACAATTTCGGCAACCTGTAACGTCGATAATCTGGTTCGCTTATCTTCTCCGGGGAAATCGTTTTCTCTCATTTTAGTATCTACGCGCCCAGGGCTAATAGAGTAAGCATCGTAACCTTCAAACCCTAAAGACTGTACAAAAGAAATAACTCCAGACTTGGAGGCAGAGTAACCACTGTGCTCAGGTTTACCGTACATACCGGCTACCGATGCAATAAAGATCATAGTTTTAACCCCAGAGTTAATTGATTCTCTAGCAACAATAAAGCTACCAACTAAATTAACATCAATTTCTTCTTTCCAGTAATCAATATTAGAATCTCTTACAACTTGAACATGAGAGATACCCGCGCAGTTAACAATTACATCAGGCTTGTATTTCTCTAACGTGTTACGTACTTGTAAAGCATCTCTAACGTCACATTCTTCTTTTGGAATGTTTACAGTATCAGGGTAAAGTTGTTTAATACCTTCACCTATATCACTCTTACCAAAAATCAATACTTTCATAATACAACGTCTCCGTTTTCAACTTTATCTAAAAAGATTTCTAATTCATAAGGTGTACCAAGCATATGTTTTTTGTTAACATCGACTTCGTATATCGAAACATTACCTTGCCCTGCAATCAACTCATTGTATGCAGGTGCAATATAAAACTCGTTATTAGTTCTAATATTTTTAGCAATCATCATAATTACACTTTCAATATATTCATTACCATGTCGAAAGTAATAGATACCTGCGCAAGCTTTATCAGAAATAACTTTCTTTTCAGCTACTTCTATAACTTGACCTTTTTTTACCTTAGCATAACTATGATGGGGGTTGGTTGAATTAAACACAACCAGTGAACCATCGCGGTCTTTAGAATGCTCTAAAAAACTATCAAAATCCCATTCAAGATATTGATCACAGTTTGCAATAACTAACGGCTTAGAATTATTAATATAAGGTAGTGCCATTAACGTAGTACATGCAGCACCTTCAGTAACAATATCCAAAGGAATGATTGTACCCTGTTGCTCAAGAAATTCATGAAGCCCGTTATCTAAATGATCTTTCAATGCAATAAAAATAAAATTACACTCACTGTGTTTAGACGTAAGCGAATCAATGACACGTTTAATCATTGGAACGCCAACTACGTCAATCATTGGTTTAGGCTTATCATAACCACTCTCAACAAATCGTTGACCTCTACCGGCCATTGGAATAACTATATTAATCATTTAAATCCTTATTATGGAAATCTAGCTAAGATTTCTTCGTTAATTGGTATCTTACCACGTAAGCGGTCTGTGTAATCTCTTGTACAAATACTTGTTAACAGGTGACCGCTTAATTGAGGTTCCTCACTCATGAAGTGAATATTTTCTGCACCCATGATAGGTGCAAGAATAGAGTAAAAGTTATGCATGTGGTTAGGATCGAATTTAGCAAGCTCTGCAAATCCTTCTACCACTTGTTTATGAAGACGTTTCGGCCAGGCATAAAAAGTATCACCTACAAATTGCTGACTTTCCCAATACCCGTTACCCTCACGAGAAACAAAATTAAATTTATCCCAGTCTATGTTAAAGTCTTTTAAAGGTTTGTTGTAATGAACATCAAACCTTGACATAATATAGAAATCAATACGCTCATCATCCCCTGTAAGCTTAACAGCAGCCGCACGAGTTGGGTTTTGCTTACTACCTTCAAAAGGTATAGAAGCAAGTCTTTTAGGGTTAAGGAGTCTGGTAACTTCATCCATTCTATCATTATCATACGTTGCAACGTATTTGTAGACAGAGTGTTCTTCCCAAAGAGGTTGAATTAAGTTACGATCAATGTTAGGGAAACAATGATTAAAATCTCTTTCTGATTTATGACCGAATGATATACCTGCAAAAATTAATGCTATGTTCATATTCACCTTATATAATAGTTTATTTATATTTCAGATTTAAGATTTACAGCAAACGGAAAATAGTCTTTTTTAAATATTTGATTCAATTTATTTTCATCAGCAATGTGCTGCGAACCAAACCCTCTTGCCTTGTCTGACTCAGGAATTCTATTCTGTATTTGTAATTTACGACTTAATGCTTTCGTGTTAAATGGTGACCAACCATACCATAAAACTTTAAGTTTATCAGTATTAAAATTAGGGTAATGTCTACCAAGGGGGTACGATACCCCGGGCTTATTATGAATTAGTCTAGGTCGTCTTGCTAGAGGATCTCTACCGTGATAATGAATACCATGATATTTTTGTTCTATAAGCGGTTTGGTGTATGAGGGTAAAATCTCTGGTTCTGCATCTACCATTATAAAACACGGTACCGTGATTTCCTGATTTGGTATACTATTCATTAAAGAATAATCGCCAACCAATAACTCGGTCGTATTAAGACAAGTCTTCCAACCTGTAACTGTACTCTCAATATCAGATACTTCATCATCAATTAGTTTTGCATCAAAGAATTGATTTCTAGAATTTACAATAGTCCAATCAGGACATATATGTCTAATAATGCTTACGGAGTTGTCAGTAGAGGCATAGTTAATCATTATACCATGATTAAAGTACTTCTTATGATGTTCTAGCCACCAAGGAAGCAAATACTCTTCATTATAAAAATGTGAAATTATTGTCTTGTACATACTACTTCAGGAAAGTATTTTAAGAAGTTAATTTTATTAGATTTACGGGAAAGAACTTTAGATTTAATCTCATCAAAGAAGTTCCACGCCAAAGGTACAACGCAAATTTCACCCTCTTCATCAAACAAAGTATCGGGAGGTAGAATTGGTATTTTAGAGCCTGGACTAAACATACGGTGCTTCAAAGGATTATCATCTACAATATAGTCTAAATTAAACTTAGAGAAGTTAAGAAAGGTATTACCCTTGGCAGCTGCCCCGTACCCGATAACTTTAATACCTTGTTTTTGCAATGCTTCCACCATTGCTTTTGTTTCTTTAGCAATACGTATACAGTTATTTGCATACTTAAGCATGATACGGTAGGTAAGTGTTTGTTCTTCTGCAATAAACTTTTCAGATTGATCAGGTAAGTTTTTAGATAACACAAATACAAAACTCGTACCGTGAATAGGTGTACGGGTTACGTCAATAACATTTAGCCCTGCTCGGTGAGCTAGTGCGCAAAAAGATTTAACACTGAAGAAAGAAATATGTTCATGGTAAATAGTATCAAACTGATTATTTGCTACCATATCTGCTTGTGATGTCTGAATAAAAATACAACCATTTGTATCCAGAGCATCTTTACAAGATTCTAAGAACTCTTTAGGGTATGAATTGTGAGCAAATACGTTTTGTGCAGTAATGATATCAAACTTTGTATCAAACTGTTTAGCAGATGTAAAGTAATCACATACAATAGAATGCTTCTTAGAGCTTTCAGGGTATAAGTTTTCAGCTGGATCAATACCGTATGTAATAAAACCTTTCTCTTTATAAGAGTCAAGTTGAGTACCATCGTTACACGCGATATCGAGTACCTTTTTACCTTCTGTATATTTACGCGTAAAGTCTACAAACCAATCAAAGTAATCCTTCAACGTCTTTGTTGTACCGCTTACATAGAGGTAGTGTTTGAATAGTTTATCAGGGTCGACGACATGCGTTAACTGAATATGGGTACAATCCATACAGTAGTTAATACCTAGAGGGTAACTGTACTCTTTTTTATCAACGGTTTCAAGATAGCTATTAGCCAGGGGCTGGTTGTTAAGGTTTAAAATGTCTTCTAAGTTAGTACCACCACAGCAAAGACAATTTGTTAACTTTTTGTAGCTACTGTAATCTAAAGAAAGAATATCTCTTAACTCAGCCTTTGATACATCACTCCAGCGTCTATGCGACCCCGCGACATAATGAACACCCATCATCTCACCGTCACTATTTTTAAAATAACAGTTACCATAACTAGTGGCATCCGTCTTCCAATTTTCAGACAAGATATTATTTTCAAAAATATGTTTACGAATTCGGTATCCTACTTCAACATATCCTGTAGAACGATTTTCGCTCACCTCTAGTTCAGTAATAATCCAAGAATGTGACTTAGCTAACTCTGCATCATAATATGCTCCGAAGCAGACAGGAATATTTTTAAACGCTTCAGGATTCTTTTCTACCCAGCTCTTTGTATCTTTGCCATCGTTATATTCGGTACCAATAGCTTTGTACCCTTCTTTAAACTTTTTATATACGTAATCGTGAATATTTTTATTAAGAATAAAGTAGTCTGAGTCAATGATACCAACAATATCTGACTTAACATATTTCAAGCCTTCATTAATAGCCTTACCGTGGGAAAGACCATCAAATGTTGGTACACTTTCACATTTTACAAAGTGATCTATAATAGAATCTAAGCATGCACCCGTAGTCTGCTTTTCACCATCCGGTGTATTGTCTACAACGATTAAATTATAATCTTTATGTGGAAAAAGGCGTTTAAAATTCTCTATTTGCAATTCTAGCAAATCATAATTTTTATAGATAACAATTATGTAATCAATCATATTGGAAATATTCGTTTCTAATTACTACTTTAGGGTTTCTGTTTTTATAACAATCAATAACACTCTCAACAACAGAGTGGATATTATCTTCATATGTAAACATATTCAGCACTTTAAATTTAGTATTATCAATAGCAAAATTATATGTACCTGATGTATTCCCGTTATCAATAATATCTACTTTTGTATGCTCATTAACTATCTTACAAATATCTTCAACTGTTGAATTAAAATTTGCAAGATTAAAGATATTTGAATGAGTATTTTGTATAATTATCGATTCAACAGCCCTTGATAAATCTCTTACTGAAAGTATAGGTCGCTTAATATGTTTATTTGTAATAGTAATATGACCTTCTGTAATAGCTGAATACACCATAGAGTTAATCATTAGATCTCTTCGAATGACTGGTGAATTACCATTGACAGTACCAAATCGAAGACCTACTAGCTTTCTACCTTCAGACATATGCTTCATTGCCAATAAGTCTAAACTTACTTTTGTAAGATCGTAATTGTTTACAAAATCAACACTAATTTCATTTTCAATATACAGACGTTTAACATCATTAGCACCGTACACCGATGCACTACTAGCGTATATAATAGTTTGCTTATTATCTGTTTTTTCAACTAGATTTTTAAAATTTCGTACATTGTTTTTCCAAGGTGAATCTAACGGACCATTACAACACTGAACACTTGAATGACCAGCTAATAATACAATGTGAGAGAATTGAAGAAGGAATTCTCTCCCTAAAATATTATAATCTTGTTTCCTATTACCGAAGGTTTGAACATCTAGACCTTGACTAATTAGATGGTTATTAAGATAAGTACCAATGTACCCCTCACCACCGATAATTAAAATTTTCATATTCCAGTATACTCATTTAATACTTTGATTATATGCTCTTGCTCAAACATAGTCAACCACCACCCGTTAGGAATGCAGATCTGAGTTTCAGTAAACGATGTCACACCGGGTAGAGCACCCTCTCGGAATTGAGATATACTGCTGTACATATCATTACGGAAGTGAACTGGGCTAGCTGCAATACCGTTGTTCTCTAAGTACTTTGTAAAATGATCCTTTAATCCTGCTTTTACATGCAAACTGAATAGCCAATAGGAACACGTCTCGTCCCATTCAGGTAAAGTAAGTAAAGGGTTATTTACTTTTGTAATATAGTCTTTTGAGTTGCGTCTACTGCAAGCAACAGAAAAATCAGCTTTACCTATATTAGATAGCCCAATAGAGGCATTGATATCATTCATATGATATTTAAACCCAACTTTGGTAATATCTTGTGTACATCGGAATGATTCGTTTTTTGTTCTATCTAAGCCATACCAGCGAAGTGTACGGGCTTCATTTTCCATTTCAGATGGGCAAACTAAAACTCCTCCATCACCGGTAGTCAGAAACTTAATAGCCTGGAAGCTATAACAAATATAATCTCCACGTTCAGTATCACCTACACCAAAAACATCCCAGGTGTGAGCAGCATCTTCGATTACTGGTACACCAAATGCTTTAAGTGCTTTATAATCACAAATCTTCCCAGCCCAGTTAACAGCCAGAATGGCTTTAGTTTTTTCGTTGACTAGTTTACCAACAGATACAGGATCGATAAGACCGGTCAGAGGATCGATATCAGCCCAGCGCAGTCTAGCGCCTCGATGAATCGCACCTACGTTAGATGCAAAACAGGTCTGAGGTGTAGCAATAACTTCATCGCCTGGTTTAATATTTAATAGATCTAAAGATAGATCAATAGCCGCAGTACAAGAATTTACTGTAACAGGTCTTGTCTTAGATTTTAAAACACGCCACAAAACATCTTCAAATTCCTCTACAACAGGCCCCTGCCCGATAAAGCCTGAAGCTAGAACAGCGGAAACTTTTTCTGCTGCATGATCAGACATCGCAACTTTAAATAACGGAATCATATTGATACTCCATGTAAAATATTTTATCTGTTTCGCCTGTTACTTTAAAGTTAAGGCCTTCGTAAGTTTTAAATGCTCGTGTATTGGTTTTTAATACTTCAAGCCTAATAGGTAATGATTTATGACATTGATCAACCAAAAATTTAAAAATAATTTTACCTAATCCCTTATCCCTATAATCAGGAACAAGACCCCCAGTTAAAAGAAATTCATTTTCATTTTTATGAACAACACCAAAACCAGCATCAACAATACATACACCGTACTCGACAGCATAAGCAATGTATAGATCATATTTACGAAACGCAGTCTTGAACCATTCATCCTGCTGTTCAGGTGTAATGAACTCTGTACTACGTGTCATATACTCACGACATTGATTACGAACTACGCGAAGATTCTCAGCCTCAGCAGGCGTTGTAACTCTCTTAAAAACTAATTGTGTCATAGAAACACCTCTTTAAATTTATGCATAACAGGGGTAGGTTTATACTGCTCAACCCGCTTAGTCCAGTCTTCTTTGAAGTCCGAAAGGTTATGCAGTAGGTAATTTAAATCATCAGCATCATTATATAATAACCCGCTATCTTTTAACATATCTAAATGATTTAAATCATGACCATCATTCCATGCAAGGACCGGTTTATTTAAAGATAAGAACTCTGCAATTGATAATCCAAAACTCTCACCTCGTTGTCTTGCATGTATCATTGCATCACATGTATTAATAAATTTAGCTTTTTTATGCGGGCTATGGAACTCGTTTATAAACCGAACATTAGGATGAGAAATAAAAGGTTCCGTACCCGCAAAAAGGAATACAAATTTATCATTATCTGTAACCAAGCGTTTAATATATTCTTTTACAAACGGAATATCAAATGTATAGTAACCACCAATACGACCAATAACAATTTGATCATCTCTAATGCTAAAAGCACTACGATAGTTTTCCGTTGTGTCAGGTAATTGTACTATATGGGGTACAAAAGGAATTTCACCACCAGACATCTTTTGTGATAACCAATCACTAATGTATGCGTACCGGTCACCGTGAGGTTCCTTAAACTGAAACACAGCATGAACAGTCGTCTTACAATTTGTAGGCAATTCTTCTTTACGACCTGAGTTAATAAAGTACGCTAGGTCAATATGAAGATTATCAATCTTCTTTTCTAAGTCACCAGCCCGATAACCTACAACTTTAAACTCTTTCTCTAGTTCATCAATAACAGCCGGTTCGTTGCCCATGTCTCTTTCTGGTCCGATAGTTTTGCAATATGTAATAATGCTTTCATTACCAAGAATCTCTTGATTGTATCTTGCATAATCGGTAATGGCTACAGTTGTACCTCTGTAGTTAATTGTATTAGCGTGAAATAATATTTTCATAATTTAAATGTAGTAGCAGAAGTAAAGGACTCAGTTGTAAATTTGTCTTTAATAACCTGATCACAACGTTTAACAAACATCTCAATATTTTCTGCCATTCTGGATTGATAAAGATGGTATATCGAATTATCGAATACCGTACCGATACCATAATACCCAAGATTACTCAAAGGCCAGATACCTTCAGAGGATGGCTTCTCAAAGTACGTAGGCATCAATGCACGATACTTCATATCTCTTTCTTCAGCCATGTAGCAAATTTCTTCTGCGGTATCTGACCTACGTGTTTCGGTAAAGGAGGGTCGATCTAGCTTATCATATGCTTTCTTAGAGATTGCATAGAAGGCAGGTGCGGCGTAGATATGAGATTTAGGGGGGATGTGGTTTGAGACTTGAGCAATACCGACAAATGTCTCATTCCGATTTGCATACTTAATATACTCTAAGTAGCATTTATTGAGAGGGATACAATCAGGTTCCATAAACACAATAACGTCACTTGACGAGTTATTGATTACCCACTGCATCCACATACCGTGATTATGACCATCACGGTTATCATAATTCATCGGAATACTAAAATGGTCCATGACACGTTGATGTGCTGACAGCATATCCGTATCAACGTTATTCCAATGTAACGAATTAAACTCAACTTTCATATCACACTCCTATCATATAATTATAATATAGACAAAGAAAAACCGCCACTGAGGACGGTTTATTTATACCACAAAAAATGGTGCGAGTGACGGGACTCGAACCCGCAGATTATGGATTTTAAGTCCACTGCCTATACCAATTCGGCTACACTCACATTAAATGGTCCGGCGTACAGGAATCGAACCTGTATTGATAGCTTAGAAGGCTACTGTTCTTTCCATTGAACTAACGCCAGAAGAATGGTGCCCCAGGTCGGACTCGAACCGACACGCCTTTCGACATGAGTTTCTAAGACTCACGTGGCTACCATTACACCACCGGGGCTAAAACTCTAAGCTGCTAATACTTCTTTCAACCTGTCAGCCGCGTAGCTGGCAGCAAAAGCATTTGGTTTAACCATCGGTACAACGTTACATGTACCTTTAATATAACCTACTGCCTGCTGAATTACTATACTACTATTATAACGTACATCTGGGTTAATATCAAGGTGTATCTGTACTTCTTTTTCACCAATTGAATCTACAATTTTATGGTACAGTTCCGCCACCTTATACACTTCGTTCATTAAACGCATAGACGGTTTACTAGCCTTGGCATCATAATCCACCTCGGTCTGAACCTCACCAAAAATCTTACAACCATGGCGTCCATCTATATGTACCACGATCGCTAAAGTATAATCTGCATACCATTTATTGTTTCGTTTACATCTTTCTGAATCAGCGCCGATATAGATTTTAGTCTCCGGACCCTGCGCTTCAATGAAAGCTTTTACTTCCGCTATATCGATTTTTTTCATGGTACACTTCTTAAATGGAGCGGGGTGCGAGAATCGAACTCGCGACTTGAACTTGGAAGGATCTAGTTTTACCACTAAACTAACCCCGCATTGGCATCCCGGGAGGGATTTGAACCCCCACCAACGGTTTTGGAGACCGACATGCTGCCGTTACACTACCGAGATGTATTCTTATTATATATGGTGCGTCCTGAGAGATTCGAACTCCCAACCTCAGGTTTCGAAGACCTGCTTTCTATCCAGTTGAATTAAGGACGCATGTTGGTGGTGACAGTTGGATTCGAGCCAACGACCTGCTCCGTATGAGGAAGCTGCACTACCGCTGTGCTATGTCACCGTAAATGGCGGAACGACTGAGACTCGAACTCAGAAACCGGCTTTCACCGGTCGACGGATTAGCAATCCGCTCTAATACCATTATAGGACCGTTCCAATTATAAAACTCTATTCTTCTTTATTCAATGAAACACTTTCGGAATAGTAGCCGTTAGACTCACCATACCAACGAATGTCAACATAACCTTTGATAGTTGCTAACTTGTAGAATGTCCATGTGAACGATTCTTGATACTCTGACACCACAGCACCTTCTGGATTTTCATTGCTTGAAGATTCTTCAGCAACAAGCAGTGGAACACCGATCAGGTCCTGAACATCACCAACAACTGATTCAACTGTAACGGATTCGCAACAATCTTGGTCATGGTACATGTTGTACACTTCACCATCAACAGTAACAAACTTAATGTTGTCACTGCCAACATCAACTTCTTTTAAAACTTTTCCTAGCAGAGATTCAAAATCTACGTACATATAATATCCTTTATAAAAATGGCGGAAGACAGAGGAGTCGAACCCCATCCCATTTCTGAGAACCTGGTTTTCAAGGCCAGTCGCAGGACCATCCCCGCTGCATTATCTTCCATTAACTTGGTACCGAGAGACGGGATCGAACCG
>Ga0214921_10002464_pt1 | contig 30009 bp, 22 predicted proteins | sample LL1505_MetaG_FD_177992 | JGI IMG/M metagenome (GOLD analysis project Ga0214921, IMG submission 177992) | Freshwater microbial communities from Lake Lanier, Atlanta, Georgia, United States - LL-1505 | ecosystem: Environmental > Aquatic > Freshwater > Lake | place: USA: Georgia | collected...
GCTGCCACCGGCATGATCCGCAACACCCCCCATGGGCTGCGCCCGGATTTCCGCAGCTTCGCGAACCCCATCAAACTCGATGGTGCGCGTCTGCCTGCGCAAAGCGCGCCGGCACTCGGCGCCGACACCGACAGCGTGCTCGCCGAACTCGGCTACTCTGCCGCGGACCTCGCGCGCTTGCGCGCCGCCGACGCCATCTGACGGGATACCTGCCGATGAAACTCGAAGGCTTGCGTGTCGTCGATTTGTCACTGTTCCTGCCCGGCCCGGCGCTCACGCAACTCATGGCCGACCACGGCGCGACCGTGATCAAAGTCGAACCGCCAGGCGAAGGCGAGCCGAACCGGCATATCGGCGCCCGTCAGGACGGCGTCTCGGTGTTCTTCAGAAATACGCATCGCGGCAAGCGCAGCGTCAGCATCAACCTCAAACATGAGGCGGGCCGCGAAGCGCTGCTGCGAATCGCGGAGCGCGCCGACGTATTCGTCGAAGCGTTTCGTCCGGGCGTGGTCGATCGCCTCGGCGTCGGCTACGCGGCCGTCGCGGCGCGCAACCCGCGCATCGTCTACTGCTCGATCTCGGCGTTCGGTCAACGCGGCCCCTATCGCGACATCCCCGCCCACGATCTGGCGACCGAAGCACTCGGCGGCATCGTGAGCCTCAATCTCGGCAACGACGGCCAACCGACGCTGCCGCACGTCCCGATCGCCGACTTGAGCGCCGCCCTGCACGCCTTCGGCGGCGTGATGATGGCGCTCTATCGACGGCACGCCACGGGGCAAGGCGATTACATCGACATGTCGATGCACGATGCGGTTCTGGCGAGCACGCCCAACGTGACCGGCGACGTGTTCGCCCATGGCCACGCGCCGATCGTCAAAGAATTTCGCTCGCTGGGCGGCTCGGCGTTTTATCAGATCTATCCGACGCGCGACGGCAAGCACGTCGTGCTCGGTGCCCAGGAAGCCAAATTCGTCCGTAACCTGCTCGGCGAACTTGGCCGTCTCGATCTCGTGCCGCTGTGCGACCGCGGCCCCGGCGCACACCAACGACCCGTCATCGACTTTCTGCGTGCGACGTTCCTCACGCGCACCAGAGACGAATGGGTGGAATGGTTCCGCGGCAAGGACATCGGCTTCGCGCCCGTCAAAGACTTGCGCGAAGCCTTCGACGATCCGCAGGCAGCAGCGCGCGAGATGCGACTGATCGACGACGCCGGGCGCGAGCACGTCGGCACGCCGGTGAAATTCGCGCACGAACCGGGCCGCCCGCAACTTTGGCTGCCGAAAGTCGGCGAACACAACCGCGTCGTGCTGCACGAAGCGGGCTACTCGGATGCGGAGATCGACCAGTTGTACGCGAGCGGCGCACTGCCTGCGGTCGATGGCCCCTGACGAGCCGATTCGCGTCGCGGCGCGCAGACTGCGATAATCCGGTTTTCGCTCCCCACGCATCGAAAACCAGAGGCCCAAGATGTTCGAGTCCCTGACCCGCGTTCCGCCCGATCCCATCCTCGGCGTGTCGGCCGCTTTCCAGAAAGACTCCTCGGACTCGAAAGTCGATCTCGGCGTCGGCGTCTACAAAGACGAAGCGGGCAAGACGCCGGTGCCGCGCGCCGTGCGCCGCGCCGAACAGGACCTGATTGCCGCGCAAACCACCAAAGCCTATCTGAGCCCGGTGGGCAATCCGGGCTTCAACGCGCAAGTCGCCGCCCTCGCCTTCGGTGCCGACCTCGCCGGTCGCAAAGCCGACTTGTCGCTCGCACAGGCGCCGGGCGGCAGCGGTGCGCTGCATCTCGGTGCGCAATTCCTGAACGCCGCGCGTCCCGGCTCGATCGCGTACGTCAGCGATCCGACCTGGGCGAACCACATCCCCCTGCTCGGTGCCGCCGGCCTGAAAGTCGAAAAGTATCCCTACTACGACAATGCCACCAACGGCGTCGCGTTCGATCGTATGGTGTCGTTCCTCGACGCGCTGCCCGCCGATTCGGTGGTGGTGCTGCATGCCTGCTGTCACAACCCGACCGGCCAGGATCTGGACGTCGCGCAGTGGCAGACGATCGCCGAGGTGCTCGCCAAGCGTCGCCTGCTGCCGTTTCTGGACATGGCCTATCAGGGCCTCGGCGAAGATCTGGATCGCGACGCCGCATCCATTCGTTTGCTTGCGAAAACGGTACCCGAGTTGCTGGTCGCCGTGTCCTGCTCCAAAAATTTCGGCGTCTACCGCGAACGCACGGGCTTGCTCGCCGTGCTCTCGGCCAACGCCGAACAAGCTTCGATCCACGTGGGTCAACTCGGACGCATCGCGCGCACGTTGTGGTCCATGCCGCCGGATCACGGCGCCGCCGTGGTCGATCGCGTGCTCGCGACGCCCGAGCTGCGACAGGAATGGGTGGCTGAACTCACGCACATGGCCAACCGCATCAACAGCCTGCGCTCGCTGCTCGCCGAAAAATTGACGGCGACGACGGGTCAGGATTTCGGCTGGATAAAAGGTCAGCGAGGCATGTTCTCGCGTCTGCCGTTGCGCGCCGAACAGGTCGTCGCGCTGCGCGAGCAGCACCACATCTACATGGCGCCGGACGGACGCATCAACATCGCAGGCGTAAGCCCGGCGAATTGCGCGCATGTCGCCGACTCGGTCGCGGCGGTCATGCGCAGCTGAGGCTCGGGGCCTGCAGCGTCACCCTCAAGCGATCGCGCAGGTCACGCCGGTGCCGCCGAGCCCGCAGTATCCGTCGGGATTCTTCGACAGATATTGCTGGTGATAGTCCTCGGCGTAAAAGAATTCCGGCGCCATCAGCACTTCGGTGGTGATGGCTCCGTGACCGCTCGCACGCAGGCTTTGCTGGTACGTCGCGAGACTCGCCTGCGCGAGCCCGAGCTGCGCGGCACTCGTGCAATGGATGACCGAGCGATATTGGGTGCCGATGTCGTTGCCCTGGCGCATGCCCTGCGTCGGATCGTGCCGCTCCCAGAACGCACGCAACAACTCTTCATAGCGCACGCGTTGCGGGTCGAACACCACGCGCACCACTTCGGAATGCGCGGTGCGGCCGGAACACACTTCCTCGTAGGTGGGGTTCGGCGTGTAGCCGCCCGCGTAGCCGACCGACGTGCTGTAGACGCCGGGGATCTTCCAGAACAAGCGCTCCGCGCCCCAGAAACAGCCCATGCCGAACTGGGCCACCTCGAGACCCGCCGGAAACGGCGGCTGCAAGGGTGCGCCATTCACATGGTGACGGTTCACGATCGCAAGCGGCGCGGCACGACCCGGCAGGGCCTCGGCGGCCGAAACTTGCTCACTCTTGCGACGAAACAACGCCATGACGGACTCCGAAAACGGGAATCCCCGGATTCTGGTGGCGGCCCGCCGGGGTTTCAAGCCGCGCGAGTCGCCGCCGGCTACAATCGGCGGCAGCGATGACGATCTCAGCCAGCACCCCCCGCCTGCGCGCCACGCTCCTCTGGTACCTCGCCCTGCTGGTACTGACGGCGGTCACGCGCACGGCGCCGATTCCGCCCGCGCTCGGCGGCGCGTTCGACGCGCTGGCTTTGCTCGCCGTGGCGACGGCCTGCCTCGGGCGCATCTGGTGCTCGGTGTTCATCGCCGGACGCAAAGACGCCGAGCTCGTCACCGTCGGCCCCTATGCCCTCTGCCGGCATCCGCTCTACACGCTGTCGATGATCGGCGGTGCGGGGCTCGGGCTCGCGACGCATTCTTTGCTGCTGACCGTCGCGACGCTGCTCGTGCAGGGCTTTTTGTTCGCGCGCGCGGCTCGCGACGAAGACCGCTTCCTGGCGGCGCGCTTCGACGAACGTTTCGTGCGCTATCGCGACGCCACGCCGCGCTTCTGGCCACGACATTGGCCGCGTCAAGGCTGGCGCAATCTCATCCCCGAGACGCTCGTGGTCCGGCCGATGATTCTCTGGAAGGCGTTCGTCGATGCAGGTTCGGTCATGCTGCTGTTCGCGCTCGTCAACGCCGCCGTACTGTGGCGCGAGCTCGCACCGCTGCCAAAAATATTGATCTTGCCGTGAGCGTCCTGAAGACCGACCTGTTCGGTCGCATCGAGCGTCGCAACGACGGGGGCCTCGCGCACGTGTTGCGCGATACGCGCAGCGCGCCATGGTGGACGACACCGCTCGCCCGTCATCTGCTGCGTCGCGAACGCCGCGCCTTGACGCTGCTCGCCGGCCTGCCACGCATTCCGCGCCTGATCGACGGCAACGCCGTGCAGCTGCGACGCGAATGGATCGAAGGTCTGCCCTTGCACCGCGCCCCGCGTCCCGACGCACGCTATTTCCGCGAAGCCTTGCGACTCGTGCGGCAAATGCACGCCCGCGACCTCACGCATGACGATCTGGCCAAAGAACCGAACTGGCTGGTCACGCCCGACGGCCTGCCCGCGGTGGTGGACTTCCAGTTGGCACGCCACGCCCCGAAGCGCGGGCGTTTGTTTCGGATGCTGGCGCACGACGACTTGCGTCACCTGCTGAAACACAAACGCAGTTATCTGCCCGAACGGCTGACGCGCCGCGAATTGCGCATCCTCGCGCAACCCTCGCCGCTGTCGCGGCTATGGCGCGTGAGCGGCAAGCGACTCTATCTTTTCGTCACCCGCAGACTCCTTGGTTGGGCGGACCGCGAAGGCGCCGGCGATCGCCTGGTGTAGAATCTCGCGCCATGACTGCTTGCCACGCTCACAACCTGCGCACTCCGGCCACCGAAACCGTGCTCACCTACGGCGTGCGCGTGTCTTTGTTGCCGGCCGACCCGTTCCGCAAATTGCTCGGCGACGACTGGAATCGCACGCATTGGTATGCGAGCGCCACAGAGCGCGACGCGGCGCTGCTCGAGATGAGCCGCAAGCACGAATATTCGCGCCCGGGCGATCGCCCGGCGCTACGCTTCGAGAAGATCGAGCACGCGACTCAGAACGCGCGGCCTAGGAACAGATAAAACGGCGTGTCTGCACCGCCGAAACCGGTGCCGAGATAAAGCGGGCCCAGCGGCGTATCGAAGCCGAAGAATGCACTGCCCTGTTTGCGCGCCGACCCCCAACCCATCGCGCGCCGCTCGTCCCACACGTTGCCGACTTCGAACGCAACGCCTGCATACGCCGGCACGTTCAGGAACCCTTCGCCACCCGCGCCGATCTTGCGCACGTACATCAGCCGCGAAATCGCGTAGTGCCGACCGCTGATCGCATCGCGCGGCAAACCGGACAAATTCAAAAATCCGCCGAGCGGAAACAGCGTGCGCACGTTGCTCGCGTCTGCCGCGAAATTGGTGCCGAAGGAAGTCCACAGCACTGCAGTGTCGCGACCCTGCGATCGCGCAGCCAGCCAATCGACCGTGGCGACATCGGCATCGCGATCGGATCCCAGCGCGCGTCGCTCGCCGCGCCATTCGACGCGCAGCGACTGGCCCTGCCGCGGGAAATTGCGGTCGTCCAGCGTGTCGTAGGAAAAGCGCGTGTAGTACTCGCGCGCCTCGAAGTCGGTGCCCTTGAGAGATGGGTCGCCGAGACGCAATCGCGTGTGCCCGGTGACGCTGCGCACGCCGGCACGCACCTCGCCCCAATTGGCGAGTTCGCGTCCGACGTCCAGTCCGTACTCGGTCGACCGCAAGCGGTAGTCCGCGACGAACTGCTCGCGCTCGAACAACGGCACGTTGCGCAACTCGAACCGTGCGGTCGGCAACAGGAACCAGCGCGCGCGATCGCCGAACGGCAAGTGGAATTCGGTCGCCACGCGGGGCTCCGAACCGACTTGCACATCCCACACCCATTCGGCGCCCAAAGAACTGATGTCCGCGATCACGAAACGCGCCGCCGCGTTGTAGTTGGCGTTGCCCGTGAAGTCATCTTCCAGACTCAAGCCGAACCGCACATAGTTCGGACCCCACGAATTGCGCTTGGCGAACAATTCGAGATCCGCAACGTCCGGGGCGCGCGGCTGCAAGCGGTAGTCGACCGCTTCGAAGTTGCCGCGTCCGAAGAGCGTCGTGAGACCTGCATCGAGTGCCGCAGGCTCGGCACGCGTGCCGGCGAATTCGGCAAACTCCGCATTCAGCAAACGCGAATAGCGGACCGAGTCGCCCGCGACGCGTACGGTGTCGATGCGCGGCAACGGTTGACGCCTGGCCGCACGCCGCGCGAGAAACTCGGCGTAGCCGCGCTCATCGAGCGCGAGCGGCGCAAGGCGTGGTGCCGCATCGCGCGCCGCCGTCTCGCCCAAGCCGATGGCGCGGGCGGTGATCGCGAGATCGAACGTCGAGTCATCTTCGCCGAGCGCAGGCGTCAGCAATACGTCCTCAGGAAGCAGCTTGCGCCGTTGCGCATCGCTGCCGCGTCGTACCATGATCGACAGCATCTGCGAAGAAATGCTGGTTGCCGAGTCCAGCGACCCGCGCGAACGCAGCGGAAAACCGACGTCGACCACGATCAGCACATCGACGCCCATCGAGCGCGCCACCTCGACCGGCAAATTGTCGGCGAGACCGCCGTCGACCAAAAGTCGCCCGTCGAGCTCGATCGGTGCGAACACGCCCGGGGCGGAGGAGCTCGCGCGCATCGCCGTGGCGAGATCGCCACCCTCAAGCACCACGGATTCGCCGCTTTCGAGGTCGGTGCTGACCGCGCGGTAGCGTGTCGGCAGATCGTCGAAACGCGCCACGGACGCCACCGGCAACGTCGCGCGCCGCAACAACTGCATCACCGCCTGCGGCGATACCAGACCTCTGGGCAGACGAAATCGTCCGGCGTTCAAGCCCAACGGCAATTTGACGAGGTAGCGCTGGTCTTCCGTCTTGCGACGAAAGCTCTCGAGACGTCGCGGCACGGTTTCTGCGAACGCCGAACGCCACTCGGGCGAATCGATCAGTGCCTCGATCTCGCTCGACGAGAGACCGCTCGCGTACAAACCACCGACCACGGCGCCCATGCTGGTACCGGCGATCGCATCGACCGGAATGCGTTGCGCCTCGAGCATCTTCAACACGCCGATGTGCGCCGCACCGCGCGCACCGCCGCCGGACAACACGAGGCCGACTTTGGGGCGCGACTGGGCCCAGGCGTGATCGACGCTCCCGATTCCGAGCGCGGCGAGCAGCAGCAAGAACAATGGGCGAACGAGGGGGCGCGGCACGCGCGAAGAATACCAGCGTGGCGCCACTCGGGCGCGGCTTGCAGGATAATGCGCCGATGTTGCGCCATCGCCTGTCGCTCCGGGTTGCTTTGACCGCATGCTTGGCCAGCGTGGGTCCGCTCGGGCATGCCGCAGAAATCGACGAGGTCGTGGTCACCGCCCTGCGTCGTCCGCAAGCGGCGCTCGCGGTCTCGGGCAGCTTGTCGAGCGTCAGCCCGAATGAACTCGGCGTGATCGATCTGCTGCACGCCGCCGACGCGATCAACCAGGTGCCGGGCGCCTATGTGCAGCGCGGCAGCGGCCAGGAGAGCCTGACGGCGATCCGCTCGCCGGTCCTCGCGGGCGCCGGAGCCTGCGGCGCATTTTTGATTCTCGAGGACGGTACGCCGATTCGTCCGGTCGGTTTTTGCAACGTCAACCAGCTGTTCGAGATCAACACCAGTCAGGCTGCCGGCATGGAAGTGCTGCGCGGACCCGGCACTGCGGTGCTCGGTGCCAATGCCGTGCACGGCACGCTCAACGTGCTGACGCCCGCCGCATCGGCGGTGCAGAGCGGCCTGGGACTGACCCTCGGCAGCGCCGATTTTTCGCTCGGGCGATTTTCTTTGCGGAGCGATGCGATCCATGGTCTTGCCGTCTATGGCAACTGGCGGCGCGACGGCGGTTTTCGTGATCACTCGACGACGCGCGATGCCAAATTCAATCTCGCCTACGACGCGAACGTCGCCGCAGGCACCCTGCGCGTCCGCGCGAGCCTCACGCAGTTGCGCCAGCAAACGGCCGGCTTCCTGCGTGGCTTCGATGCATATCGCGACCCTGCGCTGCGCCGCACGAACGCGAACCCTGAAGCGTTTCGCGATGCCGACGCCGAACGCGTGTCGCTCATCTGGAATCGCGACACCTCCGCGCGCAGCGACGAACTGCGCCTCGCGCTGCGGCGCTCGAGCATGAGCTTCCTGCAACATTTTTTGTTGGGCAAACCGCTCGAACGCAACGGGCAAGACAGCGCCACGTTCTCGTATGCGCACGAAGCCCCGTCACCGTTTGCAGCGTTGCGATATCGATTGGGCATCGATGCCGAAACGGCGCAGGGACGTCTGCTCGAAGTGCAAGACGGACCGACGCTCGAGGGCAGCGCCGCGGCGCGCGCGATTCGTCCTGCCGGACGACATTACGATTACGCCGTCCGGTCTGACGTCATCGGCGTGACCGCCGCACTGGCGAGCGACAACGCTACTTCGCAACGCTTCGATTGGCGGCTGTCCGTGCGCGCCGATCGTACGCGCTATGGGTACGACAACCGGATGCGCGACGGCAACGTGGCCGAAGACGGCAGCACCTGCGGCACGAGCGGCTGCCTCTACAGCCGACCTGCCGATCGCACCGATCGTTTCGACACGCTCACGCCGCGACTCGAGACGGGCTTTCGCCTCGCGCCGCAGGATCGGTTGTACGCACTCGTCAGCGACGGCTTCCGACCGCCCGAAGCGACGGAACTCTATCGCCTGCAACGCGGTCAATCGGTCGCCGATCTCGACTCCGAGCGCATGCGCGCGCGCGAAATCGGCTGGCGACACGTCTCAAAGAATTGGCGGGCCTCGATCGCGCTCTACGACGCCGTGAAGCGCAACGTGATTTTGCGTGACGCGAACGGCTACAACGTCACTGGCGGCAGCACCAGTCATCGCGGCGTCGAATATGAAATCCGCTGGCTCGGCGCCGAGCACTGGTCAGCCGCACTCGCCGGCACGCGCGCAAGACACCGGTACGAGTTCTCGCGCAACGTCGACGGCGGAGAAATCATCCGCGCCGGCAACGATATCGACACCGCACCCCGCGCCCTCGACACGCTGACGCTGCAATGGCAGGGCGACTCGCGCTGGCGCCACGCGCTCGTCGTGCACCGCGTCGGCGACTATTTCGCCGACGCGGCCAACGAGCGACGCCAACCGGGACACACGGTCGCCGACTTGCGCTCGAGCTTTCGCTGGCAACCCGGCTTGATCATCGGCGTCGACGTCACCAATCTCGCCGACCGGCTGTATGCCGATCGCGCCGACTACGCGATGGGCGAATGGCGATACTTCCCGGCGCCGCGGCGCAGCGTCTTCATCACGCTCGATTGGCGGTCATCACCCGCGATTCGCGGCGACTGAACGCCTGATCGTCACACCACCCGGATTTTGGCCGGATCGTAGGGCAATTTGGGCCAGCGCAGCGGCAAGGATTCCAGCTCCTCGCGCAGTATCTGCGACACCACGAAATCCCGGAACCATTTGCGGTCCGCGGGAATCACGTACCACGGTGCGTGCGAGGTACTGCAACGCCCCAACGCATCGCGATAGGCGGCGCGATACAGGTTCCATTTGCGACGCTTCTCGAGATCATCGGGGTCGAACTTCCACTGCTTGTCGATCGCGCTCAAGCGCTCTTCGAAGCGCACTTTCTGTTCGGCGCGACTGATCTGCAGAAAAATCTTCACGACTTTGGTGCTCGACTCGCGCAAGACCTCCTCGAACGAGTTGATGCGCGCGTAGCGCTCGCTCCAGATCTCCCGCGGCACGAGATTTTCGACGCGCGCGACCAGCACGTCTTCGTAATGCGAGCGATTGAAGACGGCGATCGTGCCGCGCTCGGGCACGCGCTGGTGGACGCGCCAAAGAAAATCGTGCTGCAAGTCGATGGCGGTGGGCTGTTTGAAAGCGGTGACCGAGCAGCCCTGCGGATTGAAGGCGCCGATCACGCGCCGGATCGTACTGTCCTTGCCGCCGCCGTCGATCGCCTGCAGGACGATCAGCACCGAATGGCGTCGCTGCGCGAACATCTTGTATTGCAGATCGCGCATGCGCTGCAAATTCTCGCCGATCGCCTGCTCGGCCTCGTCGCGACCCCAACCGAAAGTCCGCGCCGCCTCGGCATCGCGCAGCTCGGGTTTTTGACCCGGGCGCACGCGCAGGAGCGATCGCAAGGCTTCGCGAGCCGTCCGCGCGACGACGCGACGAGTCACGCCGCGGCTCCGCGTGGAATCTGTTGCGTGATGCAGTGGATGTTGCCGCCGCCGAGCAGAATCTCGCGCGCCGCCACGCCGACGACCTTGCGACGCGGAAATGCTTTGCGCAGCACGGCAAGCGCCGCCGCATCCTTTTTGCGATCGAGCAGCGGCATCACCACGCCGCCGTTGGCGATGTAGAAGTTCACGTAACTCGCCGCCAGGCGCTCGCCGGCGCGCCGACGTTTCGCGTCCACGTTTTTGCGCACCCCGGCGGCCTCGCGGGCGGTGCTGCGCAAAGGCCCGGGCATCGGCAGGCGGTGCACGCGAAAGCGCTCGCCACGCGCATCGCGCTCATCCATCAGACGCGCATACGCATCGGCGGAGATCCGATATTGCGGATCGCGCGGGTCATCGCAACCGGCGAGCAACACCACGCCGGGCGCCGCGAAACACGCGAGGTTGTCGACGTGACCGTCGGTCTCGTCGCCGAACACGCCGTCGCCGAGCCACACGATCTTGCGCGCGCCGGTATAGGCGAGCAACAAAGATTCGATGCGTTTGCGACCGAGCCGGGGATTGCGATTCGGATTGAGCAGACACTGCTCCGTCACGAGCAGAGTGCCCGCACCGTCGCTGTGGATGGCCCCACCCTCGCACACCATGGGCGCGCGATAGCGAGCGAATCGTTCGACCTCGAGTACTTTGCCCGCGACCTGCTCGTCGCGATCCCAGGGCGCATACAAACCGCCGTTGAAACCACCCCAGGCATTGAAGCGCCAATCTACGCCACGTACCTCGCCCCGACGATCGAGGACGCAGGTCGGCCCGACGTCGCGCATCCACGCATCATCGCTCGTGAGCTCGACGACGCGGATCGACGCATCGAGCACCGCGCGTGCGCCGGCGTACGCCGCCGCCGAGGCGCCGACCGTCACCGGTTCGAAACGTCCGATCGCGCGCGCGACGGCCGCGAAGGCGCGCTGCGCCGGACGCGCCTCGTCCCGCCAGTTGGCGGTGCGCTCGGGCCACAACATCCAGCAACCGCGGTGCGGCTCGAATTCGCCCGGCATCCGGAAACCGTCCGCCAGAGGCGTGGATCGCAAGGTCATGGTCATGAAAGACATTCTAGCGAAGCGCTCGGGGCGCCGGCGATGCGGCCCCGCTGTGCTAGCATTTCGGCGCTGAAAATCGTTCCTCAAGGAGAACCATCCATCATGTCGACGCCTGCCAAGGTCACGCTGACCCCGCCTGCGGGGGGCGCGAAGATTTCCATCCAGAACGGCAAGTTGCACGTTCCGGACAACCCCATCATCCCCTTCATCGAGGGTGACGGTACCGGCGCCGACATCTGGCGCTCGAGCGTCCGCGTGATCGACGGCGCCGTGGCCAAGGCCTACGGCGGCAAGCGAAAGATCCACTGGCTCGAGGTCTACGCCGGCGAAAAATCGCACAAACAATTCAACACCTGGCTGCCGGACGAGACCGTCGCCGCCTGCCGCGAATATCTGGTGTCGATCAAAGGTCCGCTCACCACGCCGATCGGCGGCGGCATCCGCTCGCTGAACGTGGCGCTGCGCCAGCTGCTCGACCTCTACGTTTGCCTGCGTCCGGTGCGCTGGTTCAAGGGCGTGCCTTCGCCGGTCAAAGCCCCGGAAAAAGTCGACATGGTGATCTTCCGCGAGAACACCGAAGACATCTACGCCGGCATCGAATTCGAACAAGGCACCGAAGAGAACAAGAAATTCCTCGAACTCTTCAAAGCCAATTTTCCGAAGGCGTACGCGAAAATCCGCTTCCCGAACACCTCGGGCATCGGCATCAAGCCGGTGTCGCAGGAAGGCACCGAGCGCCTCTTCAAAGCGGCCGTCGAATACGCCATCGCCAACCAGCGCAAGAGCGTGACGATCGTCCACAAGGGCAACATCCAGAAGTTCACCGAAGGCGCGTTCCGCAACTGGTCGTACGCGCTCGCCGAGCGCGACTTCCCGGGCCAGACCTACGGCTGGGAACAGTGGGAGCGCACCAAAGCGGCGCAGGGTGAAAAAGCGGCGAACGCCGAGATGGACGCGGCCAAAAAAGCCGGCAAAGTCATCATCAAAGATGCGATCGCGGACATCACGCTGCAGCAAGTGCTCACGCGACCGGACGAGTTCGACGTGCTCGCGACCTGCAACCTGAACGGTGACTATCTCTCCGACGCGCTGGCGGCGCAGGTCGGCGGCATCGGCATCGCGCCGGGCGCCAACATCAACTACGTCACGGGTCATGCGGTGTTCGAAGCGACGCACGGCACCGCGCCGAAGTACGCCAACCTCGACAAGGTCAACCCGGGTTCGGTGATCCTCTCGGGCGAGATGATGCTGCGTTACATGGGCTGGACCGAAGCGGCCGATGCGATCATCGGCGCGATGGACCGCACCATCGGCCAGAAGACCGTCACCTACGACTTCGCCCGCCTCATGGAAGGCGCCACCGAGGTCAAGTGCAGCGAATTCGGCGACGCGCTGATTCGCAATCTTTGACGGAACCACGCGGTGACCGCCGACGCTATCGTTCTCGCTAGCGCTCGGCGGATCGCCGCGGCTTTCGCGGACTACAACGCCGAGTTCCGCGACATCACCCGACGCGCCGCGCTGCGCTTCGAGACGCGCGACTGGCACGGCACGCAAAAAGACGCCGTCGAGCGCATCGAACTCTACGATCGTGCGGTCGACCACACCGTGCTGCAGCTGCGCAATTTCCTCGGCGAACAGGTGCTCGATCGGCCGCTGTGGCGGGCGATTCGCGATCGCTATGCCGACGACATCGCCGGCTACGCGGACGCGGCGTTCGACCGCACGTTCTTCAGTTCGGTCTCCCGCCGCCTGTTCGGCACCATCGGTTCGGCCAACGACATCGAATTCGCGGCCGATGGTCTCGAACCGCTTGCCGGCGCCGGCCAGCGCCCCGAGACGCAGATCTACGTCAACCGCGGCCGCCTCGACATGCTGGTCGAAGAGCTGCTGGCGGGCATGCGGCTGCGCTGCAGCTGGGTCGATCTCGACAAAAGCGTGCAGCATGTCGTCAATGAAATCCACGCGCGGATCGACGACGCAGGCCTCGGCCGCCGTGTGCGCTCGATCGAAGTATTGCGGCCCGTGTTCTATCAAAGCACTCGCGCCTACCTGGTCGGTCGACTGGAAACCGATCTCGGGCACGCACCGCTCGCACTCGCGTTGCAACACACGGAACGGGGGCTCTCGATCGATGCCGTGATGTTGGACGAGAACGACATCAGCGTCGTGTTCGGCTTCACACGTTCCTATTTCCACGTCGATCTCGAACGCGTGGTCGATGCGGTCGTCTTCCTGCGCCGCCTTCTGCCGCGCAAACCTTTGAGCGAGATTTTCACGGTCCTCGGCCGCGCCAAGCAGGGCAAGACCGAGCGCTACCGCGAGCTCGTCCGCCACCTCGGAGACTCCGACGATCTGTTCGCGCACGCGCCGGGCGAACGCGGGCTCGTCATGGTGTGCTTCACCTTGCCCTCGCTCGATCTGGTGTTCAAGCTGATTCGCGACCGCTTCCCGCCCGTGAAGAACGTGCTGCGCCAGGACGTGCTCGACAAATACAAATTCGTGTTCAAGCATGATCGCGCCGGTCGGCTCGTCGATGCGCAGGAGTTCAAGCGCGTACGCTTGCCCAAAAACAGATTCGCGCCGGAATTGCTCGAAGAGCTCGCCACCGAAACCGCAGAGACGGTGCATACCGACGGCGACGATCTCATCTTCGACCACATGTACGTCGAACGTCGCATGGTGCCGCTCAACCTTTATTTGCGCGAAGCGCCGCAGGACGCCGCCGAGCGTGCGGTGCTCGATTATGGGCAGGCGATTCGTGATCTGGCCTGCTCCAACATTTTCGCGGGTGATTTGCTTTTGAAGAACTTCGGCGTGACGCGTCACGGCCGCGTGATCTTTTACGACTACGACGAACTGTGTCGCGTCACCGATTGCCGCTTTCGCGACGTCCCCGTCGCAGGCAACGACGAAGACGACATGCGCGGCGAAGCCTGGTTCTACGTCGCGGACAACGACGTCTTTCCCGAAACCTTCCTCAACTTTCTCGCCTTCGACGATGCGCAGCGCGACCTGTTTTTGCGCGCGCACGGGGACGTGCTCACGGCCGACTATTGGCGCGGCATCCAGCACCGCGTCGGCGCCGGCGAGATTCTGGAAGTGCTCCCCTATCGGCCGCGCCGGCCGGGCCTGTCGCTCACGCCTTGAGCAGCGCCTGCTCGAGATCGGCCAGCAAGTCGGCCGGATCCTCGATCCCGATCGACAGCCGGATGCTCCCGTCGCGAATGTCGCTCCATTCGCGCTCCTGCGGCGACAGGTCTTTTCCGCCCATCATCTGCGGCGGCACGATCAAAGATTCGGTGGAGCCGAGACTCGCCGTGTTGGCGAACAGCGCAAGCGCCTCGGCAAAGCGACGACCCGCCTCGGCGCCCGCACGCAGGTCGAACGTGACGACGACGCCGAAATCCCGCATCTGTTTGCTCGCAAGCGCATGAAACCGATTCTCCGGCAGCCCGGGATAGCGCACGTTCACGACCTCCGGACGCGCCGCCAGCCACTGCGCCACCGCGAGCGCGTTCGCGCTCTGCGCTCGATAGCGTACGAAATAGGTCTTCATGCCGCGCACCATGAGCGAGGCGGAATGCGGATCGAGCTGTGAACCGAGTTGCCTGAATTCGGCGCGCACCCGCCGCATCGTCTCGCCGTTGCCGATCACCGCGCCACCCATGACATCACCGGCGCCGGTGGCGAACTTGGTGAGGCTGTGGATGAACAAATCGACGTCGTACTCGCCGTGCTGATGGAACCCGGCGAAGGTGTTGTCGAGCACCGTGAGCGCTCCGTGCCGGCGCGCCGCCGCCGTGATGAACGCGAGATCCGCCACCTTGGTGACCGGATTGGTCGGGCTTTCGAAAATGACGAGCCGCGTCGGCGTGCCCGCGAGCACCTGCTCGATGCCGGCGTGATCCTCGATCGAGCGCATGGTCGAACGCACGCCGAACCGCGCCAGAAACTGCCGCAGCAGTTGCCGCGTCGGCGTATACCCTTCGGCGAAGTGCAATACGTGATCGCCTGCTTGCGTGAGCGCGATCAGCGTCTGCGCGATCGCGTTGACGCCCGATGCGCAGGTGACGCAATCATCGCGGCGCTGCAATCCGGCGAGCAACAACTCGAGTTGTCGCACCGTCGGGTTCGACACTCGCGAATAGAAATAACCGTCGCGCTCGCCGCGTATCATCCGCAGCGAATCGTCGATGCTGTCGAATTCCCATTTGACGTTCTCGTAGACCGGGAACAACAGCGAATGGTTGTCCTGCGGCAACGGGGGCAGCGGCGGATGGTTGACGCGCGTTTCGTCTTTCATGGCCCGGATTGTACCGTCCGGACCCGGGCTCAACCGCCCGCGGCGCGGGCCATTTGTTCCTCGCGTTGGCGCTGACGCTCGCGGCGCCGCATCCACAGCGTCGAGCAGACGACGCACACGGCAACGATCAACACCATGAGGCTTGCCAGCGCGTTGATGTCGGGACTGACCCCGAGACGCACTTTGGAAAACACCACCATGGGCAAGGTCGAGGCACTCGGGCCGGCCACGAACTGCGAAATCACGACGTCATCCCACGACAACGTGAAGGCCAACAACCACCCCGACACGATCGCCGGCAGAATCAGCGGCAGCGTGATCCGCCAGAATACCGTCGCCGGCCGCGCGCCCAAATCGAGCGCCGCCTCTTCCAAAGAATCGTCGAAGCCCGCGAGGCGCGACTGCACGACCACCGTAACGTAGGCCAGGCAAAACGTGATGTGCGCCAGCGTGATGGTGAGGAAGCCGCGCCCGTCCGGCCAGCCGATCGCCTGCTCGAGCGCGACGAACAACAGCAGGATGGACAAACCGGTGATCACCTCGGGCATGACCAGAGGCGCGGTCGTCATCGCGGACAGGAAAGCACGACCGCGAAACGGACCAAAGCGCGCCAGCGCGAGTCCCGCGAGCGTACCGAGCACCACGGCACCGGTGGCCGTCGCGGCGGCGATTTCGATCGACAAACGTGCGGCACCGAGGATTTGCGCATTGTCGAGCAGCGCCGCGTACCACTTGAGGGTCGGCGAATTCGCCGCGTCCCACACGGTGACGAGCCGGGAATTGTTGAAGGAGAAGACCACCATCGACAGGATGGGGATGTACAAAAACCCCAAACCCAGCACGAGCATGGTGTTGCGAAACCGCCCGTTCATCGTCGCGCCGCCTCGAGCTCGCGGTTCTGGTAACGCTGGAAGAGCATGATGGGCGCAAGCAGCACGACCAGCAGGACGATCGCCACCGCGCTCGCCACCGGCCAGTCGCGATTGGCAAAGAATTCGTCGGACAGCACGCGCCCGATCATCAGTTGATCCGAACGCCCGAGCAACGACGGGATCACGTACTCGCCCACCGCCGGGATGAACACCAGCAGACAACCGGCCACGACGCCCGGCAACGACAACGGCAGCGTGACGCGCAGAAAGGTGGTGACCGGTCGGGCACCGAGATCCGCTGCCGCCTCGAGCAGCGTGAGATCGTGTTTCTCGAGGTTCGAGTACAGCGGCAGGATCATGAACGGCAGATAGGAATAGACGATGCCGACGTACACCGCGAAATCCGTATACAGCAGGCTCAAGGGCTGATCGATGAGCCCCGCCGCCAGCAGCGCGTTGTTGATCACGCCATCCGTCTTCAGCAATCCGACCCAGGCGTACACGCGCAGCAGGAACGAGGTCCAGAACGGCAGCATGATGAGCATCAACAGCAAGTTGCGCGTCGACTCGCGCGCCCGCGCGATCGCATAGGCCATCGGATAGCCGATCAGCAGGCACAGCAGCGTCGATACCGCCGCCACCTTGAGCGAATAGAGGAAGGTGGAGAAATACAGGCTGTCGGTGAGCAGATAACCGTAGTTGCCAAGATTGAAAATCGCGACCATTCGCGAACCGTCCGCCGCCTGCTCGAACAGCGGTGCATAGGGGGGCATCGCGAGCCGCACTTCCGAAAACGAAATCTTGAAGACGATCAGGAACGGGACGACGAAGAACAGCAGCAACCACAGGTACGGTATGCCGATGACGAGATTGCGACCTCTGACGCGCGCGAGCAACCCGCGCGCGCGTCGATCGAGTCTGGCGAACGCGTCGGACATCGTCAGTTCGTCAACACGACCGGACTCGAGGGATGCCACGCCAGATGCACGCGCTCGTCCCAGACGATGCGATCTTCCGCGTGGCGCTCGACGTTGGGCGCCGTCACTCTCACCACGCGCCCGCCGTCGAGCCGCACGAGATACACCGACACGTCACCCATGTAGGCGATCTCGATCACGACACCCTGCGCACGATTCTCGCCGGAGGCCGGCGGGGTGCGACTCATCAGGATCTTCTCGGGCCGGATGGCGACGCATACCTCGGCATCAGGCGCCGCACTGATGCCATGGCTCACGAACACCGGCGCCTCGAGTTCGCCGCAGCGGATGCGCACGTGGTCCGGCTCATCGTCCACCAGTCGACCTTCGAAAAGATTGACCGAGCCTATGAAATCCGCCACGAACCGCGAGCTCGGAAACTCGTAGATGTCGGTCGGCGTACCGACCTGCACGATCTGGCCCTTGTTCATGACGCCGATGCGCGTGGCGAGCGTCATCGCCTCTTCCTGATCGTGCGTGACCACGATGAAGGTGACACCGAGTTTTTCCTGCAGATTGATGAGCTCGAACTGCGTTTGCTCGCGCAGTTTCTTGTCGAGCGCTCCGAGCGGTTCGTCGAGCAACAAAAGTTTCGGGCGCTTGACGAGCGCGCGCGCCAACGCGACACGCTGCCGCTGACCGCCCGACAATTGGTGCGGCTTGCGATGGGCGAACGCACCGAGTTGCACGATGTCGAGCATCTCGGCGACACGCTGCGCGGTTTCAGCCTTGGGCAATCCTTCCTGTTCGAGACCGAAGGCGACGTTCCGCTCGACCGTCATGTGCGGAAACAGCGCATAGGACTGGAACATCATGTTGACCGGCCGCTCGTACGGCGGGATCGACGCCATGTCCTGACCGTCGATCAGAATGCGCCCGGAGGTCGGCATCTCGAACCCCGCCAGCATGCGCAGCAACGTGGTTTTGCCGCAGCCGGACCCGCCGAGGAGACAGAAAATCTCGCCCTTGTAGATGCTGAGCGAGACCTGATCGACCGCCACGAAGTCGCCGAAGCGCTTCGTGACGGATTCGATCCGGACGTACTCGCGAGTGCGGTCGACTTGTTTTTCCGCCATGCCCAGGCTTACTGCCCGGTTTTCACACGCGTCCACGAGCGTGTCAAAAGACGGTTGAACTCCGGCGACTCCGGCAGATCGGGCACGAGCTTCTGCATCATCGCCTCGGAGGGATAGACGTTCGGGTTGCCGGTGACCGATGCGTCGATCATCGACTTCGAAGCCGCGTTGCCGTTGGCGTACTGGATGAAGTTGCTGTTCTTGGCGGCGACATCCGCGCGCAGCAGATAGTTGATGAACAGGTGCGCGTTCTTCGGGTGCTTCGCATCTTTGGGAATGGCAAGCTGGTCGAAGAACATCACCGCGCCTTCCTTCGGCACGTTGTAGGAAATCTCGACGCCGTTCTTGGCCGACTCGGCACGCGACTTGGCTTGCAATACGTCGCCTGACCAACCGAGCGCGAGACAAGCCTCGCCGTTCGCGAGTGCTTCGATGTAGGCCGAAGAATTGAAGTTGCGGATGTACTTGCGCACCGACAGCAGCACTTTCTCGGCGGCAGCGAGATCTTCGGGCTTTTCGCTGTTCGCGTCCTTGCCGAGATAAATCAGCACCGTACCCAGAACTTCTGACGGCGCATCGAGCAGCATCACCCCGCAATCGGCGAATTTCGAAACGATCTTCGGGTCGTAGAACATCGCGAAGCTGTCGACCGGGGCGTTCGGCATGCGCTCCTTGATTTTCTTGACGTTGTACCCGACACCCGAGGTGCCCCACATGTAGTTCACCGAGTGCGCGTTGTCCGTATCGAACGCCTTGGCGACGCGCCCGGCGATCGCCGGATCGGCGTTGCCCAGATTGCTCAGCTGCGATTTGTCGAGCGTCGAATGCACGCCCGCCTTGATTTGGCGATACAGGAACGAACCGGAAGGCACGACCAGGTCGTAACCCGTATTGCCGGCGAGCAACTTCGTCTCGAGCATCTCGTTCGAATCGAAGACGTCGTAATTGACCTTGATGCCGGTTTCTTTGGTGAACGCGGCGATGACGCCCGGCTCGATGTAGTCGGACCAGTTGTAGACGTTCAGCACCTTCTCTTCGGGTGCATTGGCGGTCGCCTCGGCGGATTTGTCGGCCGCGGGCTTGCCGCTGCAGGCAGCGAGCGTAAACGCAATCAATACGGCCGCGGCCGCGCGAACGGGAACGTTGATCACCGAGGTATCTCCCTGAAAACCGAAGCCCTGCGACGCCCGAGCGGCGCCGGGGCTTTTATAACGCAGCGGGGTCCCCGGGGGAAGGACTCGCGCCGCGGAGGCAGACCCCGGGGAGTCAAACGTTGAGCAGCAGGTGCTCTCGCTCCCAGGAGCTGATCACCTGCAAAAACACCTCGTACTCGGCTTCCTTGACGATGGTGAAGGCCGACACGAAGGACTCGCCGAGAATCTCGATCAGCGGCTCGCACTCGCGCAGCAAGCGAATCGCTTCATCGAGGCTGCGCGGCAACGAAAACGGCATATCGTGCGCGCTGCCCGAAAGGGGCTCGGTCGGCGTCAGCCCTTGCACCATGCCGAGGTAGCCGCAGGCAAGCGACGCCGCGCTCGCCAGATACGGGTTGGCGTCCGCACCGGCGAGCCGATTTTCGACGCGCCGATCCTGCGGGCCCGACATCGGCACGCGCAGACCCGCCGTGCGATTGTCGTAACCCCAGTGCACGTTGATCGGTGCAACCTGGAAGCGGCTGATGCGCCGATAGGAGTTCACGTTGGGCGCGAGCAGCGCCATGGCCGCGGGCAGATAGCGCTGCAGGCCCGCGATGTGCGCAAAGAACAATGGCGTCGGCGTGCCGTCGGCGGCCGAGAATACGTTTTTGCCGGTCGTGTGATCGATCACGCTCTGGTGAACGTGCATCGCACTGCCGGGCTCTTTGGCATGCGGCTTGGCCATGAACGTTGCGTACATCTTGTGTCGCAGCGCCGCTTCGCGCGCCGTGCGCTTGAACATGAATGCTTGGTCGGCGAGATCCAGCGCATTGCCGTGCAGCAGGTTGATTTCCATCTGCGCCGGACCGTCTTCGTGGATCAAGGTGTCGATCGCGATGTCCTGCTCTTCGCAGAATTGGTAGACGTCGTCGAACAGCGGATCGAATTCATTGACGGCCGCGATGCTGTACGACTGGCGACCGGGCTCCGCGCGCCCCGAACGACCGATCGGCGGCTTGAGCGGATAATCCGCGTCGATGTTGGGTTCAACCAAATAAAACTCGAGCTCCGGGGCAACCACGGGCTCCCAACCCCGCGCCGCATACAAGTCGAGCACGTGGCGCAACACCTCGCGCGGCGCCATCTTCACGCGTCGGCCGTCGGCGTAGAAACAATCGTGAATCACTTGCGCCGTGGGCTCGGCCGCCCAGGGCACGCGACGCACGGTGCGCGGGTCGGGCTTCAGAATCACGTCGATTTCCGCCGGGCTCATCGCCGCCGAAGTATCTTCGGGATAATCACCCGTCACGGTTTGCAAAAAAATGCTCTCGGGCAGGCGCATGCCCTGCTCCACCTGGAACTTTTGCGCCGGCATCAGTTTGCCGCGCGCGATGCCGGCCATGTCCGGCACGATCGCCTCGACTTCCTGAATGCCGTGGTCGCGGAAAAACTGTGAGATCTGGTCGGTCATGGGATGCTCCGTGACGATGCCGTGCGCCGTGCGGCACGTTCGCGCGATGCCGCACCGAACGCGGCGAACATCGCGATGGAAAATTCATTGGCCATCACGCGCCACTCCGGATGCCACTGCACGGCCCGCGCGAACGCCGGCGCCGCATCGACGCGAAACGCTTCGATCAGGCCGTCGGGCGCCATCGCTTCGACCACCAGACCCGGCGCGAGTTCGCGCACGCCCTGCCAGTGCAAAGAATTGACGCGGATGCGGCGCTCGCCGGCGGCCCAAGTCAGCATCGGCCCGTCACCGACGAGCTCGACGTCGTGCGCGGGGCCGTACTGCACATCGAGCGGCTGCGATTCATCGTCGCGATGATCGAGCATGCCGGGCACTTCGTGCACGCGCTGCCAAAGCGTTCCGCCGAGCGCGACGTTCATTTCCTGACAGCCGCGACAAATGCCGAGCACGGGCACGCCGAGTTCGATGGCGCGCGGAATGAGCGCGAGCGTGCTCGCGTCGCGCGCCGGGTCATGCAGCGTGCCGGGCACGCTCGGGTCACCTTGATAATGGTGAGGCTCGACGTTCGACGGGCTGCCGGGCAGCAACAGGCCGTCGAGCTGCGACAGCACTTCGTCGACCGCCAGCGGTTCGGGCAACGACGGAATCAGCAAGGGCAATCCGCCGGCGGCGCGCGAGACGGCATGGGCATACTTCTCGCCCACCGCGTGAAACGGGTGGGGTCCGAGCATGCGACGGTCGGCCGGGATTCCGATGACGGGACGGGAAGACATGTGGCGATGCAAGGCACCGAAGGGGCGCCGTGCAGGTACGATTAGACCACAGCGACGACCCCCGATGCGGCCATCGATTCCCGGAAAACCTCGTAACCCCATGATTTCAAAGTGATGGATTTTTCAGAATTCAAGCAGCAGCACCCGCAAATTCGGCAGGGCATCGCCCGCTTGCACGACCTCGACGGCCTGCCGCGGGACAGTGTGCTCACTCTCGAGGATGCAGCGACCGCCTACCGCGACGGCGTGCCCCTGCCCGGCACCCTGCTCACCGGCCAATCGACCACCGCGCCCGCGGCCAGCCCGATCGATTCGATTGGGTTGGGTTTGGATTTGGATGCCCTGCGCCCCTGTCGCGCCCTGCCCCACACGCTGCAGGCCGCGGCGAATGCCGCCGTCTGGCAGGTCAGCATGTTCGAACCCGACGGTCGGCCATTCTTCGGCGACCCGCGGCATGCGCTCGTCAAAGTACTCGATCGCTTCCACCGCCTGAATCTCACGCCGCAGATTCGCTACGGCAGTGCCGTCGGCGCGGATGCACTCGAGAGTTGCGACGCGGCGCTCGCAACGCGCACCGCGCGAGCGTCGATCGCCACGCTCGATCTGCAAATCACCATCACGGACCCGATGGGTGCCAACGCGCTCGATGCGACCCTGCTGCAACACGCCCTCGCGGGCGTACGCGCTTTGCGGCGTGACGGCACGGCCTTGCTCCATGCCGACGCGCCGCCCGAGAGATCGCCGGAGACGCTCGATATTGCGCACGTTGCGCTCGCGGTACACGGCGTCGATGCGCGCGCGCAGCCTTATCTGGTGACGGCGTGGATCTTGGCAGGCATGCATCTCGGGATCGCCGAAAGCGGCCGACTCGCGCCATCCGACCCGGCGCCGCTCGATGACGCACTCGCCATTCTCGAAGCGAGCGATGTCGCAGCCGCTTATCTTGGCCGACCATTTCGCGACCTCTACGTCGCCCATCGCAGACGCATCGGATCGACGCGATGAACGACACTGCGGACGCGTCGTGGTACCACGCGCAAAGCCCGCCACCAGCGGCGCAACCCGCGCTGCAGGGCACGGTGGACTGCGACGTCGCCGTGGTCGGCGGCGGGATCGCCGGGTGTTCGACGGCGCTGCATTTGGCCGAACGCGGCTATCGGGTCGTGCTGCTCGAAGCCGAGCGCATCGGCCATGGCGCATCGGGCCGCAGCGGCGCGCAAGCCCTCGCCGGAGTCGCCTGCGGTCAGGAGAAACTCGAGCGACTGCTCGGCGCCGATGACGCGCACCGAATCTTCGAAGTGACGCGCGAAGGCCTGCGTTTGCAGCGCGATCTGATCGCGACGCACCGCATCGAGTGCGAGTACGTCGCCGGCACCATGCAGGTGGCGACGCGGGCGCGTCAGGATCGCGAACTGCAACGCGAATTCGCCCTGCTCACCGACCGCTACGGACACGACAGTCTGCGGCTGATGCAGCGCGAGGAGGTGCGCGCCACGATTGCATCCGCGCGCTATACGAGCGCGCTGTACGATGCGGCCGGCGGTCATCTGCAACCTCTGGCCTACGTGCGCGGACTCGCGCGCGCAGCGATGGCCCAAGGCGCGCGAATCTTCGAACACACACGCGCACTCGCCCACGCACGTCACGTGACCGCAAGTGGCGAGTCCGCACTGACGCTGCGCACGCCGGGCGGCGAAGTGCGCTGTCGCCACATCGCGCTCTGCGGCAACGCCTGGCTCGGTGATTACTCGGCGACGCTCGCGCGCAAAATCATCCCCGTCGGCACGTACGTCGTCGCCACCGAATCTTTGGGTGCCGAGCGCGCCCGTGCTCTGATCCGCAACGACGCTGCCGTATCCGACGCGAACTGGGTACTCGATTACTTTCGGCTGACACGCGATCACCGCTTGCTGTTCGGCGGCCGCGTCAGCTATTCAGGCCTCGAGAACGGCGTGGACGGCAACGCGACGCGTGTGCGCATGGTGCGCGTCTTTCCGCAGCTCGCGGACGTCGCCATCACCCACGCCTGGGGCGGCTGGATCGACATCACGCGCAACCGCGCCCCGCATTTCGGTCGCCTCGCACCGGACATCCATTTTTTGCAGGGCTTTTCCGGCCACGGGATTGCGCTCGCGGGCATCGCCGGGAAACTGCTCTCTGAAGCCATCGACGGCACGCAGAGCCGCTTCGATGTGTTCGCGAAGATTCGTCACCACGACTTTCCCGGCGGCACGGCACTGCGCAGACCGGCCCTCGTGCTCGCGATGCTCTGGTACCGCTTACGCGACCTGCTTTGAACGCCGCCGCCATGGCGGCACGAGCCAACGTTCGGCGATTTCCGCGACCAAAGAATACGCCGCCGGCACCACGACCAGCGACAAGGCCGTCGAGGTGATGAGACCCCCGATCACCGACACGCCGAGCGGCGCACGAAATCCGCCGTCGGCACCGAGCCCGAGCGCGATCGGCAACATGCCGGCGCCCATCGCCATGGTGGTCATGATCACGGGCCGGACGCGTTTTCGGCAGGCTTCGATCAGCGCTTCGTGCCGCGGCAACCCATCGCGCTCGCCGAGCACCGCGTAGTCGACGATCAGAATCGAGTTTTTGGTGGCGATGCCGGTCAGCAGCAAAAGACCGATCAGCGACGGCAGCGACAGGGAATTGCCGGTGAGCAACAACATGCCGAACGCGCCACCGCCGCACAACGGCACGGCGGCCAGAATCACCAGGGGTTGCGACCCGCTGTGGAACAGCAACAACAACACGACGTAGACGCACACGACCCCGGCGAGCATCGCGAGCGCGAACCCGAGGAACAATTCGACGAACGCCTCGGAGTCGCCCGAAGGCACGAGTCGTACGCCCGGCGGCAAATTTTGCGCAGCCGGCATTTTCCGGACTTTGGTCATGACGTCGCCGAGCGGCAGGCCGTTCAACTCGGCGGTGACGGTGACGTTGCGCTCGCGATCGAGCCGATCGATGCGCGCGGGCCCGCTGCCCTCGTAAATGTCGGCGACGGCCGACAGCGGCACCGCACCGCGCGCACCGGGCACGCGTAGCTGACCGAGCACCGACGCATCGCGCAGCGCACCCTCGGCCAATTGCACGCGGATCGGCACCTGACGCTCGGCGAGATTGAGCTTCGCAAGCCGCTGCCGAATATCGCCACTGGTCGCGATCCGCGCCGCCTCGGCGATATCGACGGTCGATACACCGAGGTCAGCCGCACGCGCAGGGTCAGGTCGAATCACGAGCTCCGGCCGCAGCAGCGCGGCCGAGGTCGTCACGGAACCGAGCCCGGGCAACGTGCGGATCGCCGCCGCGAGATCGCGCGAGGCGACGGCCAGTTGTTCCGAGTCGCGACCGGCGAGCACCAGACTCAAACGATCGCCGGGACCGGCCGCGGCGAATCCGACGCGTACGCCGGGCAAGCTCGTGAGCAACTTGCGGACGGCATCCTCGAGCTCGGCTTTGCTGCGCTTGCGCGCGGCATGGAATTCGAGCGTGAGGTTGACGCGGCGCACTTCCGGAAACGTGAGCCCGCCACTCATGCTCTCGCCGGCTTCGGCGCCGATGGTGGTAAACACGCTTTTGATTTCGGGGATCGTCCGCAATCGCGCCCGCACTTCACGACCGATTTCGAGCGAGTCGTCGAGACGGGCGCCCGGCGGCAACTCCACCTGCAACTGCACGCGCGACGAATCCGTCGCGGGTACGAACGTCTTGGGGATGAAGGGAATCAGCCCGAGCGACAGCACGAACACGCCGAGCGCCATGGCAATCACGCGCCAGCGATTCGCGAGCGCACGCTCGACCAACCCGAGATAGCGCTGCATCCAGATCGAGTCGACCGCGGCGCGCGGCTCACCTTTCATGAAGAAGGCGGCCAGCATCGGCGTCAACAAACGCGCCACCAACAGCGAGAACAACACCGCCGCGGCGGCCGTCCAACCGAATTCGCGGAAAAACTTGCCGGTGACGCCCGGCATGAAAGCGACCGGCACGAACACCGCGGCGAGCGTCGTCGACGTGGCGATCACGGCGATGCCGATTTCGTCGGCTGCGTCGATGGCCGCCTGCAGCGGCGATTTTCCCATCGCTCGATGGCGGGCGACGTTCTCCACTTCGACGATCGCATCGTCGACGAGAATGCCGACCACGACGGCGAGCGCGAGCAAGGTCAAAAGATTCAGCGAGAAGTCGAGCCAATGCATGATGGCGAAGGTCGGCACGACGGACAGCGGCAGCGCGATGGCCGATATCCACGTCGCCCGCCAGTCGCGCAGGAAAAACCAGACGACGAGCACCGCGAGCAAAGCCCCTTCGATCAACATGCTCATCGACGATTCGTACGAGGCTTTCGCGTTCTCGACACTCGACGCCACTTCGGTGAAGCGCACCTCGGGATACTCTTCGCCGAGTTTGCGGATGCGTTCGCGTACCGCGTCACCGACGGCCACTTCGCTCGAGCCGCGCGTGCGCAGGACCGACACACCGATCGCAGGTTGCTCATCGAGCAAGGCCGCCGAGCGCGCCTCGGCCGCTCCGTCGGTGATGGTCGCGATCGCCGACAGCCGCACGCTGCGTCCATCGGGCAAATAAATCGGATAGTTGACGAGATCGGCCGCCGTACGCGCGACCGCGACGGTACGCACGGATTGCTCGGCACCGCCCGCCTCGGTGCGACCACCCGGCCGCTCGGCCTGCAGTCGCGCCAATTGCTGCGACACCGCTCCTGCCGATACGCCGAGCGCCTGCAAGGCTTCGGAGCGCAGATCGACGCGCACCTCGCGATCGATGCCGCCCGTCCGCTTGACGGAACCGACGCCCTTCACGCCGTACAGGGCTTTGGTGACCTTGTCGTCGACGAACCACGACAGTTCGTCGGGCGCCAAACGCGGCGAGTCGACTGCATAGGCGAGCAAGGTGCCGCCGATGAGGTTGAGTCGCTGCACCACCGGCTCGTCGATATCCGCCGGCAACTCGCGCCGCACGCGCGCGACGGCGTCGCGAACTTCGTCCAACCCCTGATCGATGTCGCGACCGAGTTCGAATTCGATTTTGGTGATCGAGGAACCTTCGCTCACCGCGGAGTTGATCTTGCGAATGTCGGCGATGCTCGCCACCGAATCTTCGATCTTGCGCGTGACGTCCGTCTCGAGTTGCGACGGCGTTGCGCCCGCGAGCGTCACCTGCACCTGCACGGTGGGCAATGCGATGTCGGGCAACTGCGAAATCGGCAACTGTCGCAGGCCCCAGAAACCCGCGAGCGTCATGATGACGAAGGCGAGCGCCGAGGGCAGCGGGTTCGCGATGCCCCAGCGTGACAGACTCAAGCGCCGGACTCCTCGGCCACGGCGACCACGTCGCCGTCACCCAAAAATCCGGCGCCGCGCACCACGACCTGATCGGCGGCGGTGAGACCGCTGCGCACTTCGAAACGGACGTCCTGCGACGCACCGAGTTCGACGCGCCGTTGCGCCACGCGGCGATCTTTGCCGAGCACGAACACGTAGGGGTAACCGTCGCGGAACACCACCGACTGTCGCGGCACGACCATCACCGTGGATTTGCCGACTTGCACGCGCCCTTCGGCGAACATGCCGGAACGCAGCGCACCCGGCGCGACGAGGTCGGCATACAGCAACGCCGTGCGCGACTTCGGATCGAGCGCCGGAGCCACGGCGCGCACCCGACCCGACACCGTCTCGCCACCGGGCCCGCGCAACGCGACCGTGGCACCGACGCTCACGCGCGCGAGGTCGTTCTCGGGAATTTCGGCACGCCATTCGAGTCGCCCGCGTCGAATGAGGCGCAGCAACTCGGCACCGGAGGACACGACTTGACCCGGCTGCACATTGCGCGCCGAGACGATGCCGTCATCCGGCGCACGCAAGCTCGCGAATCCCAGCCGCAACTGCGCTGCATCGCGATCGGCCTCGGCGACGAGCGCCGCGGCAGCCGTCTTGGCACGATTGGCCGACAACTCGTCGAAACTCGCCGTCGAAATCAGTTTGCGCTCGAGCAGATTGTCGCCGCGTTCGGCTTGCGCGCGCGCGAGCGCAGCGCTCGCCCGCGCTTGCGCGAGGCTCGCGTCGGCCTGCCGCGCTTGCACTTCGAGCGTGCGCTTGTCGAGTTCGAGCAGGACCTGACCCTTGCGCACGCGCGCCCCGACCTCGACCGGCACGGCAGCGACGCGCAAACCGGACAGTTCGACGCCGAGCGACATCTCCTGCCACGCCGCAACGGCCCCCGAGACGACGAGTTCGCGTTCGATCTCCTGCATCGAGGGCCGAACGACCGTGACGGTCAACGAAGACGGCGCAGGCTTGTCGGGGCCGCGACGACCGCCGCAGGCCGCAAGCAACCCGAGCATGGCCAAAACCGAGATACCGAGGCGACGGGATGCGTTCATCATCGTTGCACCATACGCAGGGTGCCCGCCGTCCGCTAGCGTTGCTCGTCGCTCGTCCGACGACCGGCCAAGGAAATCACGTCACGTCGCGCCGACGCCACGCCCTGCGGATGACAAAACTCGAAGCAGCGGTGTATCTGCGCATTGCGCGCAAAATCGGGCGGAATGGTTGCCGCGCTGATGTCGGTCACCCCATATCGCGCCTGCAGCCCGGGGTCGAGTTTGAACTTTTGGGCGTTGGTCGAGAACACCAGCAACCCATCGGGCGCGAGCAAGGCCATGCAATCGTCGATCAGTGCCGCGTGATCGCGCTGCACGTCGAAGGTGTCCTCCATACGCTTGCTGTTCGAGAACGTCGGTGGGTCGCAGAACACGAGATCAAAAAGTTCGCCCCGCGCTTTGGCGGACTGCAACCACGCGCGCACGTCGGTCTGCACGAGTTCGTGGCCCGCATCGAAGCCGTTCAGGCGCAGATTCTCGCGCGCCCAGGCGAGATAGGTTGCGGACAGGTCCACGCTGGTCGTTGCACGTGCACCGCCGGCCGCTGCATAGACCGTGGCGCTGCCGGTATAGGCGAACAAATTAAGAAACCGCGCACCCTGCGCCGCGCGACGCACGCGCTCACGCGTCATGCGGTGATCGAGAAACAACCCGGTGTCCAGATAGTCGACGAAATTGATGCGGAACCGCAGTGCATTCTCGCGTACCACGTGAAACTCGCCGCGTTCATCGCGACGCGTGTACTGCTCGCCCCGCTTGTGACGACGTCGCGTGCGCAAATGCACCTGCGCAGCCGGTATGCCGGTGGTGGCGACCAAGCCCGCAAGCGCCTCGGACCGACGCCGCCGGACGTCCTCTTCGGGAATCTGCGCCGGCGCCTGATATTCCTGCACCACCAGCCAGCGCGTACCGCCGTCTTCGGCGGCGTAAAGATCGATGGCAAACGCGTATTCGGGCATGTCGGCGTCGTAGATGCGGTAGCACGTCACCGTCTCGCGACGCGTCCACGCCGCCAATTGTTTGAGATTCTTGGCGATGCGATTGCCGAACATTTGCGCGCCCGTCGTCGCGGCGAGCGCCGCATCGATCTGCAAGCCCGCCTTCGGCTTCAGATCGCGCACCGCCTCTGCCGCAACCGAAATGCGCAGCAAGCGACATTCGAGCGCACCGTTCCACACCGTGTGCACGCGATGCGCGCGCAGTCCGAGCTCCAAACCCAAAGACGCGTCACCCGTCAAAATCGCCGCCTCCCAACCGGCGAACCGCTCGCGCAACACGCGTCCGAGCTCCGCATGCACGGCCCGCGCTTCGGATTGATCGCCGAGCCGCAACCCCCACGGCGGATTGGTGCAAAGCAGGCCCGCCGCCGCATCGACCGGCGGCGCGGCATCGGCGAGTGCGCCACGCTCGAAGCGCAGCAGTTCGGCCACGCCCGCATACGAGGCGTTCTCGCCGGCGATTTTGAGTGCGCGGGCATCGAGGTCGCGGCCAAAGATGCGCGGTGCCTGCGCACGCCCTGCGGCAAGACCCTGATCGCGGCGCAGATCGGCCGCCGATCGCACGCGCTCCCAGGCCGCGGCATCGTGACCGCGCCAACCCAGAAAGCCGAAATAGCGACGACCGTGATTCGCGGCGAACCCGGCAGCCATGCGCGCCGCCTCGATCACGAACGTGCCCGAGCCGCACATCGGATCGACGAAGTACGCCCCGGCCGCGGCACGT
>Ga0214921_10002465_pt1 | contig 29971 bp, 41 predicted proteins | sample LL1505_MetaG_FD_177992 | JGI IMG/M metagenome (GOLD analysis project Ga0214921, IMG submission 177992) | Freshwater microbial communities from Lake Lanier, Atlanta, Georgia, United States - LL-1505 | ecosystem: Environmental > Aquatic > Freshwater > Lake | place: USA: Georgia | collected...
CGTAGTGCATGCTGGCGATATCGGCTAGGCACCCAATCGACCAACCGACTGGCGCACCGATGCTCCGGCCGGCTGCCCGATCGACGCGGTGTAGGTGGCCCATCACAACAGGCTTTCTAAGCATCTCGACATGGTCACGCACGGCTGCCTCCGAAAACATAAAGCCGTGTCCGAATGCCGTTCCTCCCAGTTCCCGCCAACCTTTCTCAATGTCGTAAGGCACGTACTGCGCCTTTAGATCCTTGCACATGTTGTAGATCTCCGACTTTGCTGACGTGCAGCAGTGCGCCACAATGGCCGACGGTGAGTATTGTAGAGCCGTTAGGCGGTGTTCATGGTTGCCCTCAAATATGTAGCGTGGCGCCAGTTCTCGAACAAAATTAAGCCCAGCGTCGAAGTCCTCACGGATTGATGCCGTGCGTTCGGGAGAGTCAGGATCTTTCCTTGCGCTACCCATCAGTCCAGATAGATCAACAAAATCACCCAAGTGGAGCGTCATATCTGGTTGCCACCGCCTTTTCATCTCTAACGCAGCCTTGCAGGCAGCCGCATTCGCTAGGTGTCCGTGAGAGCAGCTGACCGCCAGCCACTTTTTCCATTTGCGAATGACCTTCACTTTTTGTCTTGGGCAGATGGAAAGCCCTGCAATACGGCTAAAATCTGCCTGCAACTTTCCCGCGATTGTGCCGCCACTACGCTTTCGTCAGCGGCCCCCATCAGCGCAAGCTCCGCAATGACGGAAAGCTGCATCTTTAATGTGTGAACGTAGGTGCACAGATCCAGTACCTCCATCCACGCATCCTTCCACACGGGCCTGCGCCAAAGCGCCCCACCGTGCTCCTCTTGGCCCTTGCGGTACTTGGCATCCACGTCATTGGTTAAATCACGAATAATTCCAGCCAAATGCTTCTCGTGTTCAGGCGTCATCGGCTACTCCACGGCCGGCTGCTAACTAAGGTAGTGGCCTTTGATTTTTGCGGGATGTCCTTGGCCCTTACTTGTTCCACAGGGTTGCGTGGAATGTCACGCCAGCTCTTAAATAAACTGGTTTGCAGATGGCCTGTTTCCCAGGTGATGCCGACCAGCCCAAAGCTTAGGCCTACGTGCTCGCCTAGCTTAAAAGCAGTTTCATCGTCCCAATTTGCGACCCATAGATCCGCATTTTTTGCCGTCCTCTTTAGCGGCACCCAATCGAACGCCAGCCCGTAGTTATGATAACTTTCCCCTGGGCGAGCCTTGGTCACAATCTTGCCTTTGCTCGTCCTGCCTTTTGCAAAAAGCGCAGCCTGCTCCTCCATTGTCCGACGGCCGCAGTAGATCAGCGGCTCAATCCGGCTGGTCACCATTTCATTGACCCAGCCCCTTACCTGTTTTTGAAAGCCGACGTCTAATGTATCAATCGCCCGCAGGGTGCGGGAGCCAGCTTCAGCCAGGCTGGTCACTGCCGCGCTCGCTCGCGTTGAGTTTCTGCCAAGCTGTCAGAAAGCGCTTTGAGCGATTCCGCAAATAAGTCTCGATAAGCCTGTGGGCAGGGTGGGTTTGTTCGTTCCGCTTTGTCCCAGGCGTAGATGAAGTAGCTGATGCTATCTGGCGACGGCGGCGGGCCGTCCTGCGTTTGCGTCGTGGCACAGCTGCAGAGCGCCAGAGCGCTAATCAGTAGGAGGGCGATGCGTCCACCAAGCATTTATGTCTCTCTGTCTTTTCCTGCGTTCTAGTTCAATCGACTCAAAATTACGCTGAAGCGGTGATTTTCGCTTCAAAAACCACAGCACGATCCCGATTATCCCGCCCAGCGCCGTTAAGATGCCGGCGATCATGGCCGACTACTTTCTCGAGAATTTACTGAGAAAATCAACTACGGCTTGCAGGCTTTTCTCCGGCTGGTCGCCAGGAATGAGAGAAGCGACTGCGATGGCGGCGACAAGTACGGCCGAAAGGGCGCCGAGGTACGACTGCCAGTTGTTTAGTATGTTATTGAGTATGTCCATGCCAGCAGACGGGGTGTCAAAGGCTGATGCGGCGCTTAATCAATTCCCAGATCGTGCTAAACACTGCCCCAGATACAAGCGCCACCAGCCACAGCTTTGTCTTAATCGTGTGAGCGTCCCTCTCCATGTTTGTTAGGCGACCGTGATACTCGCCCAGACTGGCTTGTGAGCGTTCCAGCATATCCATAATTACGCCCTGGCGTGTTTCTATTCTGGCGATTGATTCTCGGACTAGGCTTAACCGCTCTGATAGTTCAGCGACTTGATCGGTGCTCATAGGGTGGCGTTTTCAGCTCCTTCCGCAATGCGCACCCAATCCACGCCGTCCTTATCGATCCAGCGTTCGATGAATCCCTCGGCTTCAAGAAAACGGAGCGAGCTTTCTAGCTCACGCCATTCGGCTGAATCGTAGCAGTCCATTCACTTTGCCTTCCCCGCATCCTCGGCTGCAGACATATCGCTGTAATCCGGTAGCCCCGTGTTATTGGCTGGACGTGGCGAGCAGGAGCAGAGCAAGAGGGCGATAAGGAGGAGGGGCATTACTGGATGTCCATAATCCAGTTGTCATTAGTAGAAAACAACAAACCATTCGGAGATGCCGTAGGAACTATGGTTGAATGATTAACGACTTGAATTTCTGGTCCGAAACGATTGGAGCTTGTGGAGTTAGTCGGGCCTCCGGTCAGAGTAAGCAAGGGAGTTGGGCTTATTACAATGTTTCTTACTGTTGATGATTCTGCTCCATAAAGATTTATGTTTCCAGTGCCATCGCTTTCGATCATGCAAGCAAAATAACGATTTGCATTTGCCACAGTAGCAAAACCATTTGTGAGCGTGGTGTATGATGATGGGGTAAGATAAGCCGAATTAAACCCAATAAGTCGTGCTTGAACAACTCCACTAACCACAAAAAACTCAACCCCAAACCCTTTTACTGTGAGTCCATTTGAATCAGCGGCAGGAGCGGCTACGCTATTGCCAGTCCCTCCAAATACAAAACGAATGCGACAATTTGTTGATGCAAGATACATCATTCCTTGAACAGCAAACCGTATCCTTTTTGAATAATCTATGGTAGAAGCACCATATTGAAAATCTGTTTCTAGCGGGTCGTAATATCCTTGTTTTACATATCCAGCGGCAGATGTTCCGCTTCTCATATTTAAGTTATACGAGCCTTGTGCTTGTGAAGCATCGTTAGTTGTTCCAGTTCCAGACGCAAGTGCATACATTCCACCAAAACCTAGTCTTCCAGCAATACTCCTACCTATGTTAAATAGTTTTTGATCTGCCGTGTTAATCGGCCCTGTAAAAAGGTTGCCCATTGTTATCCCTCAAGGATTGACCAAGCCGCCCCAGTTGTTGCCCCTAACCAATAAACTGCACCTGTCGGGCAGAACGAATCAAATACAATGCCAGACCCAGCGGATAGTTGTATTCCTTGCGTGGTTGTTGGAGAAAAACCGATGCCCATCGTCACGCTTCCGATTGAAATGTTTTGAGCAAAGAGATATTTGCGGGAGGTGTTGGTGACTGCGGTGGTAATTTGTGCCGTGTTTGCGGTTGTTACAGAACCAAACCGTGTTGTTAATGCTCCCGATGGATTTGCTGAAATTGATGCTGTAACAGAACCAATCTGGGCTGTGCCAGCCGCCAAAGCGGGAAGCGAGCCAATAGTGACGCTGTTACCTACCGTAACGGAGGAGATGCTGATGGGAACCGTCCCGCTGATGGATGCGGTGACAGAGCCAATTTGGTTTGTGCCAGCCGCAAGACTTGGTAGCGAGTTTACTGTGACGGTGGTGGATGTAAGCGAAACTGGTTGCGTAGTTTGCCAAAATGTTCCGCTAACTGGAACCGTGCCGATGATAGATGCGGTGACGCTTCCGATCTGTGCCGTTCCTGCCCCGATGGTTACCGTTCCCCCGCCAATAGTAACTACGCCGATGCGGGCTGTGCCGGCCGATATATTAGATGTAATTTGACCATTGATCTGTACTTGCCCGATTAAATTAGAGCCTGTTGGTAGGGATGGAAGTGAATCTACAGTTACAGGAAAAGTACGATCAATTCCAAAAGTGTTCCCATCTCCATCTTGAATGCCAGCTATTACATTTCCAACATTTACAGTGCCAGCAATCGTCTGGGTGGATGGGAAGTTTGAGATGGTGACTGCTGAGAATGTAACGGCTTGCGATGCTGGAAAATTACTGACTGTTACTGTTCCAGTAATTGCCGCACCTACTGTTACAGTTACGTTCTCCAACGCACTCAGGCTGTTGGCATCCAATGCCACGGTGACTGTATTGGCCACGGTGACGGAGCTGGCCACGGCGCTTGTAAGTACGGCACTGGTCAGGGTGACGACGGTGGGTGTCTCAGAAATTGCTAGGTAGATATCAGCCATATATTTGTTAAGGGACGGTTATGCGTGGGCTTAATGTCACCACGCCTTCAAGCAATCGGGTGTAGGTACCGCCAGCATTCATCAGTAAATCGTACTTTCCTCCGCTGGTAGGAACGACGAGGGTGGCGGCCGCTGACAGCGCCATGGTGAGCTGGCCACCGGCCGCGCTAGTCACGGTGCAGGTAAAGGCTGTGGCCACTGTCCCACCTGGCATCTGGCGGATCTGGGCGGTGAACGTACGCCCCGCAATGTTGATCGGCGTAGATGTATCGGTGGTAAGAAAGAGCGTGCGGGAGAAATCTGTCCCCTGCTCAATCGTGATGTCGTAGGAGGCGGCCATAGGTTAGACGTCAGGTTCGCGTACCACTTCGCTAGGCACGTTAATGGTGAAGGTATCGGAGCTAAAGGTGCCACGGGTGGTCGTCCACTGGATCTCGCCCAGGAGAGATTGATCGGCGTTGGATCCGGCTAATAGATTGGCGGCTTGTGCGGAAAGCAGATCGTCGTCCGATGCGGTCACGGTGATAGCGTAGTAGACGTCGCCAGAAACAGTGACTGTGCTGACGGTGGCGGCCGACCAGAAGTGATAGGGTGACGTGTTATTTGACGAACGAACGGCCAGCTTAATGTCTGTCGCCTGTGGATTGATCCCGGATGTGCCGTCGTGAAAGAGAATTGCGAAATTAATTGTATCGGCAGGACGGAGCTGGATGGTGCCGTGACGATGCGTGACCGCACGAGTGCCGAGATTTACCTGGAGATCTGTCAGGTACCAGTAGGAGTTATCTAGCCAAGAAAACATATTACTAGATCCACCTGATGTCACCGCAGAAACAGTTAGAGCGGTTGGGATGATGACGTTAATTGTATCGGCTTGTATTGAGCTTGCCTCAGTTAATCTGCGCATTATTTTTATATAATACGTGTCGGTTTTTGTAATAACCGATGAGTTGAAGATTGTTTCTGGCAATCCTCCGCCTAATGGCGGCCGCACATTTGTGGTAGAAAGTTCGTCTGAGTCTTTGTTTAGGATCGATATTTGCCAGATCTCTGGCGGATAATCAGGAGCAAGTGCTGTATTTATATTTGCCAGTGAAATTAAAACAGGGCAAATTGAAGATGATCCAAGAGATGTGCATGTAATTGTTATATTTCCAGTTGATCCTTGGGAAACAGTCCAAGACCCTCTATCGTTAAAATCTGCTGCACTTGTTCCAACAACACCCACGGTTGCTCCGCTGGTCATGTCTCGAACCCTAAAGAATGAAGGATAAGTAGCCGCAAATGATGTAGTTACATTTACGGAATAACTGCCATAATACACTTCTGTTGGAATTAGCGCTGTGCCGCCTGAAATAGCTGAAACATAGCCAGCCGTAACGCCAACGCTGCCTCCTGCGCATGTTGATGAAGCAAGTAGATTGCCAGCAGTTGAGCCAGTTACAGACAACCACACCGCGCTTGTATAATCTATATTTGACTTATTTGCGTAAATTGCAGAAACGTTTAATGGCATAAAATTACCCGATCACGATCTTGATCTGATCCGCATCGCCATAAGGCCGCATGGCGTAGCCAACCCAACCGCGTGCGTCGCCCTGGGTATCAATGACGTCGAAGTTGGCCAGCCTGCCGCGCAGAATGAAATTGCGCGAGCTGGGCTTGCCTGTAGTCGCACTGGCCCAGATTCCGTAGGTCATGTAGTTGGCATCCATCTGGGTGGCGCTAGTCGCAAGGATCTCCACGCCCATGCCATGCTTCACCGGCTCATTCGTCACGATCAGTTGCTGTGACAGGATCGGCGTGCTGTTCCAAGTGATGTCAGAAATGTTGCCTGTCTGGGTGGCGGGTGAGGCCACGGTGGTAATCGTTCCCACGTCCACAATGCAGTACCACTGAGCAGTGGCGTTGGCGGCCTTGCTTTGTACGTTTAAATTCCACTGCAGCTTGGCACTGGTGCCTGCCCGAAACAGTTTGTCGTTAATTGGAATCTCAAACAGGCTGGCTTCATACGCCTTGGAATAGAACGTCCGGCCGCTGCTGTAGTTGTCGACCTGGTAGACAAGGCCACGAGTGCTTTCCGCGCCAATATAGGCTACGCCTGTGGGCAGACGTGAGCCGGGGATAAGGCCGATCCGTGGCACGAGGATGTTTAGCCCAGAGGTGTAAGCTCGCACGATGTCGACGGTTGTGACGGTAGGCAGTGCCACGCTGGCGGCTGTGCCAACGGTGACGGATAGCGCTTCCAGTAGTTGCGGAGCTTGAACGGATGGAACGGAGGAAATTTGCAAAATAGAATCTGTAGACGCCCAAGTGCCCAGGCCGTTGGTAAACATAACAGCTTGCCGTGCCGAGACAGGAATTTCGTAAGGTTGCGTAACGCTAGAGCTAGAGCTGATACCCGTGGCGGGCAGAATATCCTCCACAGCGGCAAGGCGAGTGCCCAAGGAATTAAGTTGATCCTGCAGGGATACCACCTGGGCAATCGTGTGAGTATGAGCTTGGAACGCACTTGTCGGCCCAGCGCTGGAGATCATCACGGCCCAGCCTTGAGTCGGAACTGTGCCAATTAATTTTGTGACAATTATTGACTGACTCGTCGAACTGCTGACAGAAATGTCTCCAACGCCTACGTATGGAGATGTCTGCTGTAGTATAGCCCCACCGGCAACATTTTCCCTAACAGTTACGTGAATCGCTTCTGTTCCAAGGTTGTGGGCGATCGTCCACGGGCCGGCGCCTGTCACCACTTTGGTGTAGCTCTGAATTCCAGTGATGACTTGATCTGTCGTGAAAGGGATATAGTTGACCGGCTGCGGTGGGTTAAGCCAGTTAATTGATTGAGCGGCCGCTAGGCCAGTCCACGCACCGTCGGCCTGCACGGTCAAATTCTGCTGAAATACGGTCACATACTGGACGTTGGGCGTGGTTACTGTGCCGTAGTTAATTCCTACTTCGCAAGTCAGCGGGTGCGTAATTTCATAGTCTCCACGTAATGCGGCCAGCATGCCTTGGGTGTTTAGATCCAGGTCAAAGGTAACGTCGCCTTGTGGTGAGATGGGCACAGCCACCGTGAGCAGGCTCTGTGTTGCCCCACTCATCGCCCCGGCAAACTCGATGTCGGCGGTATAGTTTTGCGGGTTGGTAACTAGGAAAATCTCTCCTGCCCCCACAGTAATGCAGGAAGTCATTAAGGCGGCTTGTATCTCAGTCGCTCCATCATCCTTGTTCAGCAAGCCAGTGCGAGCCGTGCCGCGATAGATCTGGTAGGTGGTATCAAACGCAGGCGGTATGTAGAGCCGCTGCACCTCGTTCACAAACACGCCCGTGGTCGGATCGCTGTAGCCCGTAACAACGCGGGTGATAGTAGGAGCAGGCGGAACGATCAGACCGAATGCGCTGGTATAAGCCAAAGGCGACTGCATTGGTCGTAGCTCTTGGTAGAATGTGTTGTTTGCGGAATAGCTAGTCACCCGGACAAAGCTGTCTGGCGTGAGGTTGTTTTCAACGATGGTGATGCCGCTGGTTGTAACCCAGTTGGCCGTCCTGCCGACGATGTAGGATCCTTGATCTTCCGTAACGCTCCAGCCGGTAGCGGCTGAGATGCTGTTTAAGACGGCGGCCACGCTGGCGGCCGTAGATCCTAGGGTAATGGCACTGGATGTGACTGCGTTGACCCGCACTTTGAACGTGCCGGCCGTAGGCGCAACATCCACCGGGCCATAGCTAAGGCGGGCGGAGTAGATGGAAGGCGCGGTGACTGTGGTGGTGTTGTTGGATGTCTCGGTAAGGCGCACCGCAAGCGTGAACATATCGCCCTGCACGACTGTGGGCAGGGTAATTGAGCCAGGCTCAATCGTGTAGCTGGCCGTTTTCTTGGAAATGTTACCGTAAAGGAGTGTGGCCATGGTTACTTTGCGGGAGGCGTGTCAATCCCTGTCTCCTGCTCTGTAAAGCCCTTAAAGAATGAGGGGTCGAACTGCACGCCGGCAGCTATGGGATACCACGGCCCTGGCTCAGTCAGTTGAACGACGCCCAGCTTCCGCAGCCTGCGATTTTCCTCGATAATCTTTTTGCGACGCTCTGCTGATTTGTCTAGGCTCATACGGCGTAGAACTTTCCTGCTAGGTTGCGTTGCTGGTAAAAGTCTAGGGCCGCTTGGGCAAAAAAGTTATTTTCAGCCAGAATATAGTCAAAGATCGGCTGGGCTACACCACCAGCTAGTGGAAGAACTAGGCTTAAAGGCTTAAATTCTTCCCGACGCTCAATCTGTTGGGTGGCGTGGACTAGGTTGTGATGGCAGTTGTATTTAATAAAGGGCTGCCAAGAGGCGAGGCTGGTAGGATCTAGTAGTGGCAGAACTGGCGACAGCAGATAGACGGTGCTTAAGTGCAGCCGATCTGTCGAACTGTCCACAAATCGTTGAAAGAACAAGTCGGCAAAGTTAGTGGTTTCAATAGGTACCACATACTTGGGCAAGGCAGTGACGGTCGCCTCGCGATCTGTGGGTGACAGGAATCCAGGGTTAATGCTGACCAACGTGCTATCGATTGATGCGGCAGAGATAGAGATTGAGTTGGTTAGCGATACTCGCGGCTGATTAAGCACTATATCGCAAGCCAGCAGCAGGCGTTTTGTTTCTGCCTTTTCGGCCAGCAGGTTTGTGTTGGCGTCCGACACGCCGAGCCTCTTAAAAAAGTCTGGCACTTTCTCAAAAACTCCCGTCACGTTGCCACTGCCAGCGTTGCCCGATATGGACTCTGGATCGGCGTCAGATCCTATCTTGCGAAACGACAGCTTTACGGCGGCTTGCTCGTCCAGATAGATGTCCACCCGATCTGTCTTATTTGGTGCAGGCTTTTTTGCCTCAATGTTTTCCAGCCTTACACGCTCCTGTGCGGGCAGCGGAGCGTCCGAGTATTGCATTGTAATTTTTGCGGGGAATCCATTGACCAGCCCTGGCGATAAGGACGCCCGCCAGTAGGATATATTTGCGATGGGATCGGTATAATACTGTGCCTGAATCTGCCAAGGGTGCGGCCTGCTACCTGCTCCAGTGTAATCGAATTTGATAGGCAGATACTGCTCCACCTTGTGCAGTAGCTTTTGCCATAGCTGGGATGTGTATTTCACGCAGGCCAGTAGATCACCCGGTGCGATCCGTTATGAAAATAGGCACGCACTTGCAGATTGTGAGTGACGAACTGAATAAAGTTATTTTTACGCAAGTAAGCCAGAGGGATTAGGCCAGAGGTGGTTCTGTCTTTTTCAGCGTAGTTTGCGCTGCCTGTGCGTGGGATCTCACTGGGTTTTCTGCAAACGATCTCGCTGGATTTTAGCGTGAATGTTTCGGTAAATGTAACAAGGGCGCATACTAGGATAGGGCGTTCTGCCGGTAGTTTTGCTGGCGGTGCTGGCACGCCGTCTGGGTCGACGATGTCTTGCAGTTGGCCTGTGCTGGGTTTGATCTGCGGCAGCTTGCCGTTGATGTAGCCCTCGCTAATGCTGAAAAACTTTGTCCCGTTAAATCGGACTTGCAGTGGGGTAGAAATTGTCGGCGGCCGATCCACCATGGAAACATGCTGTCCGTTTGGGGTTGTGTTAATTAAGACCCGATCGTCTACAGAAACGAGGCGCTGGGAATCAATCCACGCGACCAGCTTTTTGAACTTAGGCAGGATCTTGTCGCCCGATTCCGCCTTCAGCTCGTTGGGGATCATGTGGCCCCTGGTACAGTGCCCTTTTCGTATAAGCCGTCAGCGACACCCTTTGAATCCAGCAGGACGTACTCTTGCACGACTTGCCATGCCTCACCCTGTCTGCTGACGGCTGGAGCCTGCATCATCCAGCGCCGAGGGATTTCCTTGCCGTCTTTATCTTTCTCACCCTTTGGAATGGGGATGCCCGCTGGCAATTTATCTACGACCCGGCCTGCGGTATCCCAAATGTTAGGATTTACATTTTTTGTGAAGTAGGTGTGGCGTAAAGTTAGCGTTACTTCTTTGTAGCGGGTAACGCCAAACATGGGATTAGGAACAGTATTGCCAGATCCTAGCCCGCCACCTGATGTCGGGGTGTAAGTAGGCGGCCATTTTGCAAATCCATCTGGCGTAAAGTACCCGCCAAAATCTACAGAAAGTTTATCGATGCGGGGATGCAGCTCGATCGGCTTACTTTCAAAAGAACAGAACATTTCAAACGTGCCCTTGACGCCAGACTGCAGCCAAACGACTCCGCCTGTATCGCTTGTTGAGGCTTCCGTCATCGCCTCGTAGGTGACCGACTGCTCGTAGGCTGTGTCGTTTATCCTGGTATAGCTAATGTTTGTAGCCTGATAGCCATCTATTCTTGGCGCAGTTTGAAGCTGTGCGAAATCAGTAACAAAATACTTTTTATTGATGGTGGTTTTGCCAGTGGCTTGAAAGCTGCCACCACCGCCCAGCATCTCGACACCCGTGTTTGGGACGGATGATCCGCTGCCACTGCTGCCGCTGCTGCCCCTAGCCATTAGCTAAATACCCCGGCGTTTTTGATAAGCAGATCCAGCTTATCCAGTACGCCTTGTAGGTCGGGTGGGTTTTCTAGTCTCACAGGTTGCGTGCGTTGTGCCTCCGTGCTGGATGGGATGTCACGTAGCTGGCTTCCTAGGCCGAATCTCTGCATCAATGCCTCGCGAGGGTCAAAGTCGGCGGCGTTGCCTCTTTCTTTGTTTATTCCCTGCAATCTCTCTAATCTGAGTTTAGCTTCATTAAGTTTATTTAAATCGCCGCCGCCGGCAGCTTTTATTGCGTCGGCTTCAGCGTCAGCCAAATCTTTCGCAACTGCACGACGTAGGCCATCAATTTGACCGCTAAGAGATGCCATCTCTACAGTTGCGGCAGCGCGGTCTTGTCCCTCGACCATTTTAGATATTTTTTCCCGTAGGGCTGCTTCTTCTTTAAGCAACTCGACCAGCTTATCACTATCTGAAAGAGAATTTAGGTAGTTTTGCCTAAGAATCTCGTCTGCCCGCTCATATGTTTTCTGTGTTTTTTCTGCCGCTTTTTCATATGCTTTGGCTGCTTTTTCAGTTGCATCTGTATCGGCGCCACCTCCAGCGACGCCATCCATGTCTCTAACGCTATTTCCAGAACCAGTTGTGGATGATTTTATTTGATCAAAGAATTGAATCAGCGGCCGTATGGCAGCAAAGCGGGCATATGCTTCTACTGCATCCATAATTTTGGAAACAGCCGTTCCAAAAACTATTGTCACAACATTCTGAAACGCTTTTAATGCATCGGAGGCTGCTGAAAGCTGGGCAATAGTTTGATTTGAAAATACCCCCATAGCTTGCCCATTGGCTGAAATCACTTCCGGCCCCATTCTTAAAGTCTCCATCAGCACGGCCGCACCCTTACCAGCCAGCTCTTGTGCTATCGCAAAATCCCGCATGCCAAGCGTGCCAGAGGCTACTGCCTTGGATAAGGCCATAAATAGATCCTGTGGGGTCATTCCCTGAAGTTGCTCTACGCTTAAACCAATTTTATTGAAAGCCTCTGCCATTTGCTCATTTCCGCCAATGGCTGCGCCCGCGTTCTTCGCCAGCTTATTCATAGCACTAGCCACATCCTCTAACCCTGCTCCTGAAGTGCTGGCCGCGTTTCCTATCTCTTGCAGGCTACTGGCAGCGACTCCAAACCGATTGGCTAAGTCTTGAAGCTGGTCGCCCTTGTCTATGGCATTGGAAAAGCCTTGTATGATTTTATCAAAAGCAAAGGCGCCTGCCAAGATGCCGCCAACCTTCATCCCAAACCCTTTGACAGAGTTTTCCATGGAGGCCAGCCCGGTGGTAAATCCAGATTTATCTACCCCTACTTTTACTTTCAGATCAGCCATGGTTATGCCTTGCTGAGAGCTATTTCGATAGCCTTGGTCATCTTGTCTTTTTGTATGTCAAGAGCACGCTGGATCTGGCCTGCGTTTAGGCACTGATCGATCCAGGGGACGTGGTTAGTCATAGTTACGTACTGATCGGCGGTAGCGTCGGAATTATCGATCACTGATCCTTTGGCACGCTTCCCGGCATGCCTAGTTACCCACTGCGGAATGCCACGGGATCCGCCTAATTGCTTTGCACAGTGCGCCCAGCCGGCTTTGGCGATGCCGACCTTCTTGTGCGTAGTCGCAACGTATTGCCCCAGCTTGTCCTTATCCACAATGCCCCGATTTGCGGTGCCATGCCGCCCAATGCCTCGATCGCCTTGTCCTGCCTTGCTTGTTCTTCTTCTGCCACCCTGCGTCCTCATCGATTGATGAAATTGTTTCATCGCACCGATTGAGGTCAAAATCTGATCCTCCTCACTCATCCAGACCCTTCCGTCTTTTGTTGTAAATCTTCTCTCAAAGTTCTCGGGGGCGTACTGCTTCATCCGAATCGCCTCGTCCATCCAGAATTTATTTAATGGCTTAAAGATTCCTTTGTTGGTTCCTTTTTTTGGCAATAAATCACCCGATATTGCCCCCTCACCTAATAACTTACCTTTTTCAGCCCCGAAAGGCTGAGTCTGAAACGCAAGATTCACGGCAACTAATCGCCCCTGCTGTTTGATTGCTTTTGCAAAAGATATTTTCTTAGCCAAGGCGTATCGCTTGAGCTGGTAGCTAAAATCAGCATCGTCCATTTTCATGGTAATCACTTCCCCGCCCTCCTGGCGCGAACGGCCTCGATCGCCAGCAGCTCGCCCTCGGAAAGCAGATCCACGCTGCTGCCGTTCTGCATGGCAAACGCTACGTGGTACCAGTACGCCTGACCGATCGGCATGTTCCAGACCTTTGCTTCGTCCCACCCCGTCGCCCCGCATACGCCCGTAACGATGGCCAGCGACCAAGGCAGGCCCGTGGCCTCCCGGCCAGTGCCCCTCTTTTTCTCTGGCTGCCATAACTGTGGCAACGCATTAAAATCGTCCAGATAGGCGCGAAACTTTGTCGTCTCAATTAAGAAGTCGCACCGCCAGCTTTTCATCCAATCCAGCCACAGCCTGCGATCGGAAAGATCTGGCAGAATAGGAAACGGCGTCCGGCAAATGTTCACCGCTAGGCGCAGATCTCTGGCCGACGGGAACGATCCTCCGATGAAATAGGGCGATTGAGCGACCTCTAGATTGAACATGTGCCACAAGGAAAGCGGCAGAAGTGGCAAGCCTAGGACGCGGTGATCCTGACGATTTAAGAATGATTCGGCAAAGTGGCGATTCATCGCCGTCTTACCGACTACGAGGCAAGCGAGCTGTTTGGATTGTAGACGCCAGTGACGCTGACCTTGACCACATCGCCGACTGTTTTTGTGTACGACTCGCCCGTCTTTACGTAGCTATTTCCGCCAACGGTAAAGGTGGCAGGAACAGAAGCGCCAGAGCTGATCCCCTCGATCGACACATTGTAGCGTGGATTGTAGTAGGTGGTAACTGTGGGAGCGGTGTTGGCTGTGCCGGGATCGATAACGATCTCCGTCTGCTCGCCAGTGATGCTCATGGAGATAAACTCCTCAACTCCCGTGATGCTCGTTACCCCTGTGAATCCTTTGTATGGCATATTGTTATTTCCTTAGGCGATCGTGCTAAATGTGACGGCGGTGTTCGTTAGCCTTGCAAAATCCGTATTCGACAGGCGCAACTCTTGGCGGAACGCCGTTGGGCCAGAGACGCCAGGGTGAGCAAATGAATCGGGCAGAGTTTCTGTAACCGTTTCAGTCCGTTTGTATTTCTTAAAATGCTTTACGACTGTGCCGTCTGTTCCCGTGATGTAGACATACTCGTCCGTGTTGCTGATGTTCTGGGAAATTCCAGCCGTCACTCCGTATGTCATCGCCATATTGTGTTTTCCTTAGGTGTCAACTAGGCGTGACGAAGGCGGTAAATTTCACCGAATCCTCCATCACCTTGTCGTTGCTGCCAGTGCTTTCCTCACCCAAGTAACCACCCATAAGAGTGGCGCCTGCGATTGTGGTTACGGCCGTCAGCTTGGTATTGAGCCAGTCAAAGTTAGTCCTGTGAGCCGTCACGGTGCTGGCCACTTCCAGCGGCGTCATAATCGAACAAGTGAAAGTAACCTTCCGGGTGGTAGCTAAAGATCCCTCCACAACTGGCACGCTAGACTCTGCGTGAACGATGCAGGCTGGGAGCTGTAACTCCGCAATCCTGTGCCCTGCTTGAACGTATAGCCCGGCTGGCTTACTGGCTGTGGATAGGTAGGCGGCTAGGCCGTCCTCCGCTGCGAGTCTTAAACTCATCGCACGTCCTCTGGATCTGCCAGGATAAGAGTCGTCACCCCTTGATCGGATTGTACGCCGGTAAGTCTTTTGGGTGAACCGCCCACCGTCACGATCGTCATTAGCGCGGGCAGGCTGACTGCGGCCGTCAGGCAAACGAACTCCGCATTCTGTGGATTTACGAATCCGCCCATGCCCAGCTCTGCGGTTTGTTCGCTAGGTGTGTAGACGCCACGGACGGCGAGGCCGGAGATGGTGGCAGTCGTCGGCATAGCCGCAATCATATCGGCCACCCCTGTGGTCATTAGGGTTTGGAGTTCGGTCACGGTTAAAAGCCCGTTGTCAAAGTTGCTTTAGCCAAGAGTTTTCTAGCGCTTCCACTTCGCCCATGGTTTGTTGCACGGCTAAATCCACCCCGCCCCAGCCGCACTGATAATCGTGCCCGCCGATCAGCCCGCCTTTTTTTACCTTGGGTAGCCAAGCCAAGATGTCCGCCTTCACGTTTTCGTAGTCGTGTGCGGCATCGATAAAGACGGAGTCTAGGCATTGATCGGGAAAGAAGTTGGCGCCCTTGAGGCTAGTCATCCGTAACGGCACGAGTTGGCGTGAGACTGGCTTTACGTTTGCTATGAACTCCTCGTATAACGTGCCGTTTTTAATGCACTCTTCGCCCGCGTGTTCCTTGCTACCCAGCCAAGTATCTACGGCGTAGATCTCAATCCGTGGCGATTTGTTCCAAGCCTCGACCAGCAGAAACGCAGTAGATTTCCCCTTCCAGCTTCCGACTTCCACGATCTTACCATCCATAGGGCAATTAGCCACAAGGCGCCGGTACAGATCTGGAAAGCTAAACCAGTCCTCCCCGCCTATGTTTAAATGCTGTAGTTTTTCCACTTGGTTTCCTTGACCGTGGCCACGCGGGTGGCGTGTTGATGTTCTTTGTGAAATTCTGGCCCTGGACAAAACGTGCCGCCCTCTGCCCCGATGTTTTGAATGCGACTGACGTGCGGGAATAGTTCGCCCATGCCCGTGCTTTCACGCACCCGCTGAACGGATCCGTCCCAGAAGTTGCAATCCCAGGCGGGAACGAGATGTCTTTCAAATCGATCGCGCCAGGTCGCCCATCCCCAAGGCGTGAACCAGTTTCTAAATCCGCTGGCGTCGTTCTCCGCATCACCGCCGTGTTGATTGTAGCCAGATACCGTTAGCACTTTTGGGCCAGCGTTTTGCCCTGCCCACTCAAACCAACGCAGGCAGTCTGGGCTGGGAACGGTGTCGTCCTCTAGGTGGATGTGGTAATCCGATTTTCTGAATCCGTACGTCATAGCGTACTTAATCGCGGATCCGCAGCCCATGTGACGATCTGGAATGTGAACGCCAATGCCGTGCCCCTTAGCAATTTCGGAAAGCTCTGCCGTCTTGTCCGATGGATCGAGAATGACAGTGATCTCGTACTCACCCACGCCGTCACACCATGCCAGTGCTTTCAACACCTTGGCAAAGTAGTCCGGCCGATTGTAGCCGGATATGGTAAGCGTCTTATCCATTTGCCTTCAACAAGGCGTAGGCAGCCAGATTGCCGCCCGTGCCTTTGTTATTTTGCAAGGCGTCGGCGCCCAAGCCTTCCGGCCTAATTTTTAGAGAGTTGCTGCGGTTCAAATCGGGCGTGTTGCAGACGAGCGTAGCTGTCCCAGCCTTTCGCAGTTCCGTGCTCATCATGTAATCGTCAGCCAAAAACTTGGCACGAGCCAAGGGACTCAGCCCAGCAAACTCACTGGCTGGAATGGCTGGCCACAGATCGGCCTTCGGCATATCCGAACGCCGACACATCACGCCGCCAAATCCTTCCAGAATCTCGGCATGGCCGCCGTGATCGGGTGCGATGGCGTAGCCGGTGGCGCCTGTCATAAAAAATCCGCAGACACCTAGCGCCGTTTTGGGTCTAGTTTCTAGTTCGTCGGCGAGTGCCTGCAAAAGCAGTGGGCTGTAGAGGATGTCGTCGTCCAGCCAGCAAATCTTGTCGTCGGGATCCCCGCCTACTTCCAGCGGGCCGATAAACTTAGTCGCAGGCCCGTAGTCTTTGGTTCTGTGAATTTGTAATTTACCAGCATTGGCCAGCGCCTGTAGCTCTTTTGGAATATCCCCAAAGCGTTCCCCTGTGCGTGCCAGCTTTTCAGGCACAGACAGAATGATCTGATCGGCTGGGCGAGATTGAGCCAGTAGGCTCTGGATCGTGGGCATAATCTTGCCGATGCGTGTAGGGGTGGTAGTGAGGCCGACGATGACGTTACCCTTGCGGTCAACTGGATCGGGCAGACGCACGGCTGCGGCTGGCAAAATATCTTGGGTAAGAAGATCCACGTCCCATCGCAGTGATGGGCAAACGGTGTCGGAAGCACATTTTACAAATAGCAAAATCCTGCCCAGCGCCTTGGCTGTGGCCTCCTCCGCATCTTTTACAATGTGAATCCTTTTGCCTGCTACATCAGTGCCAGGGTCGGTAATAAATAAAGCCTGTATCGCTGCCGGATTGTCCGAGGTATCGACAAAAAATTTATGTAACCTAAAGCAATCCATAAATGGCCCGTTAAAGACCATGGTGATTTGCCCCCAGTTTTGACGGAATGTTTCACGCACGCATCGATCCGCGTCTGCGGTTTGGCCGACGGCCCGCAGGCACTGTTCGATGAGCATTTTGGGCAGGTGTCCGTACCACTTGGCGTCTAAATTCCAGATCACGCCCTGCGGCCTGGGCAACATTTCCACTAGGTTTAAAAGTCTGACGGCTTCGCTAAAATTGCCTTCTTCGATCAGGACGGCGGCAAGGTGACCGTATGCCTCCCTGCGTGTGGGGCAGAGGGTAATCCCGCGCCCAAGATATTTGCGCCTTTTGTTGTGATCGGCACACATTACCCCAGCCATGCAATAGAGCTGGTAGCGTTCGGTTTCGCCGAGGTCTGGATGTTCTAGCCCCAAAAGGGTAGGCCCGATCGATTCTTGATATGCTCCGCGCAAGAATCCCTCCTGCGCCAAATAGTACAGGTTCATGCCGGTATGCTGTAGAAGCGTGCCTAGGATCCGCTTGTTGCGTTCGCTAGAGTTTTTCTTGCAGGTGTTAGGTGCGTGGATAACGACAAGGTGGTCGGCTAGTCCGACGCCTAGGCCGGGCACTGGCTTTACCCTCTCGTGAACGGCTCGTTCCCAGATGGCGGGCAAGCTGCCGTCCGGTTGGCGGCGGAAGATTCTTTCTCTGCGATTGTCCCGCATTCCGCTATTTTGCACATCGTAACGGGTTACAAGGATCTCCCAGCCTTCTTTGGCTTGTTCACGGGCGAGGACGGCGTCGCGATGTAGCTTGGCCTGGCCGGGATCCAGCAAATCATCCGCATCAAACCAGATGACGTATTTGCCTGTGGCTAGGCTAAAGGCTTTGTTCCTAGCAGCGGCAAAGTGATCGATATGAGGCCAGTCTGCGTTTTCGGGGGCGTTATGGTATTCCCCCCAGACTAAAGCCTCGCCAGCGGCCTCCTGCGCGCAAATACGCACACCCTGCGCATCATTTTTCCCGCAAGCGGAGACGACAACGACTTCGTCCCATAGGCCAGCGCAGGAGTTAATTAAGCGGGAAACTAGCTCCCCTTCATTGGGGCCGACGATTAAAGCAAGAGACACAAGGGGGGTATTCATATTTTTTAGGTTGGGAAAGCCCGGTGCACCCCCCGATGCACCGGGCAACCCAGATGATTCTCTAACTTAGACCAAGCGAACCAGTGAGGCTGTCGATCCACGGCCACAGCCGTAGAGCAAGATGTAGGAACGGTTACGGGTTCCGAGGGTCGGGTTGTAAAACTCGCGCATTTGCAAGCTCAGGCCGGACACGGGTTCCGTCACGTTTTCTACGCTGCCAGGGTAATCGCTGGGCACTTCGGGCAGACGAGCCGCCACCAAGAGCGCTTCCTGTTGAGCCGCGAAGCCTTTGCTGATCGCGGAAGGGAGCGAAGGATAGCTGAACACTTCGATGCCGTTGACGATTCCAACTGAGCCGGTGCGGATTGCGTCACCTTGGATCTGGGCGTTCGCCACGATCGAGGAGTCGTTGAGCAGGCTGGCTTTGTTGTTCGGGCTAACAATGGCGTAGCGGCTGGCGCTAGGCACTTTGTTGCTATCGAGCACCACACCCATTGAAACAATGGAGCGGTAGCTGAGAACGTCCGCCGCCACGGTCATCGTGGAGGTGTAGGACGCGGCGCTGATCGTGCCGAGCAAGGTGTCGACCATCTGTTTGCCCAAGGCGTGTGCGGCCGATGCGGCAAAGCGCTCGATCAAATTGATTGAGGAGCTGGCTGCTTCATCGTCGTTGATTGCCACGGTGCTATGAACAAGGTTGTTCAAGGTCACGATGCAATCCGTCTGCGTGCGGTCTCCCGCGACGTAGCCGGCTGTGGTGCTGTAACCTACGGCAGTTGCCGCAGTAACTAGATGGGTGGTGATGACGTCGCCTTTACGGGCGGAAGCGTCGGAGAAGTCCGCGTAGGCGGACGTGAGGAAAGGGAATTGCTCGACGAGCAAGCTAAGTGCGCGTTGAGAAACTAACTTTCCGTTACTGACTGAGGCGAGACTATTTGCCATATATCTATCCTTCTTTCTTGGTTATCGTGCGAGCGTGTTTAGTTTTTGATAAATCACGGCCGCACGACCGGGATTTTTTTCCTCGTTGAATTGCTTCAGCAACTCAGCGCGGGAAAGGGTGGGTGCCACAATTTCAAGGGGCTTTGTTCCCTTGCTGGCTTCTAAATCGATTTTGAGACGAGCAAGCTCGTTGTTTAAGGCAACGATCTTGGGATTCTCAGAAAGTTCGGCAGAAACTTCAGCCGCGACTTCTGGGGCGGGTTCGGTTACGGCGGGTTCAGCAGCGGCAGGTTCTGCGACAACTGCAGGAACTTCGGCAGAAAGTTTGGCGCTCATAGCAGGCATCTCGGTGGCGTCGCCAGCGGCGTCGGCTAGGACGATCCCAAGGATCTGATTTACTACGGCCAGAACATCGGTGATGGTCGGCTCGGCCAATTTCGTTACTGGGGCCGCCAGTGCTTCGGGCGCGGCTTCGATTACCGGCGCTGATTCCTTTACGGTTGTATCCATATTAAGCGATTTGTGTGTGTCAACCCGTGCGGAGTAAACACCGGTCGGATTGGCCGCCGGAGTGGTCACAAGATCAACGGAGTAGAGGGTGCTGACGTTGGCTAGTTGTGTGCCGTCCTGCGCAACTCTGGGAACGCCAGAAAAGCTGATGGAAAATCCGATCTGGCCTGGCAGTCGGGTTAGTAGCTCGCTAAAATAAGCAAAGCCATCGTGGCTCTCAAACAAGGTAAGATCGGCACGAACGCGGCCGCCATCTAAGCTGAAATTCTCTAGGTAGCCGATAATGTTAGAAACGCTGGAGCTGTGATCGGAAAGCACCTTGATCTGGCCAAGGTCGTTGCCAGCCTGGACAACTTGTTCCAGCGTGTCTGCGTCAATGGTCATGCCGTGGCCCAGAGCGGGGCCAGCGGTGATGACAGAAATTCCCTTAAATAATTTTGTTGAAGCCATGCCCGCGCATGACGTGTCAAATTAGTCTAAATCTGTTGGCGGGATGAAGTGAGTGTTGGTTTTTCGCAATTCAGCAAGTATCTGATTCGTGGTCATTTCGGTGCGCATGGTTGAGCCTAAAAGTTCTTTGACGGCCTTCTCTGTGCGTTCGGCTGAGTTGGATATGTGAAAGACAAACACTGGCATTAAAATTAAAAGGATGGCTAAAAAGATGGCCGCTACTACAACTACCACAACCCCCATCATTCCTAGCCCTTCCATTTGGTAAGCCTGCTCCTATGCGGCAGGCTTAATCAACTACTTTTTCTTTTTTGTTTTCGTGCGGTACTTACCGATGCCTAAAGCAGAGACGACCATGTCCTGCTCGGCTTTGGTCAGCGTGTAGACGGCATCGTCGCGCATAGTGAAGGTTTCTGTAGAAGGCGTAGGCTCTGGCTCGGCCATAGTCAGGTGCACGGTTGCCTCCCCTGCCTCTAGTGCTGGGGTTACGGTGGTGTCTTGAGCCGGCGGGATGCTGGGCGGAGTAACGGCTGCGGTTGGCGCTGGCTGGTTACTAAAAATTTGCACTGCGGTGGTATCGATTCCAGCGGCTGCGCACTGCTTTTTTATGTAAATTGATTCGGCGATTCTTTGGTTAATAGCTGTTTGATAGTCCTCTCCGCGTGAGGCGTATATTGATGCCATGGAAGTCAGGCCCATTTTCAGGTCCTCCCGGTCAGCTGCAGAATCCCGACCGGCGTCTATGGTGGCTTTCGCTGGTGTGTGATACTCAGCCGCCCACCACATCGTCATGCCTTTAGGCGGAGTTAGGTCACCGCGTTTAATCGCTTTTGCCAGCGCCCACTTTCTGATCCTTGAAATAAATTGGGTAACTACAGTCTGCGCCACCTCATCAAACCGGCGCTGTGCTTGGCCAAGAATTAAGCGGGTGTTAGGCCCGCTAAGTGTAGATGGATCCCACATCATCGCGTACGGCAGGCCAAGCGTTTGAGCGATGGCCTTTAGGTACTGATCCATGTGAGTCTGCAGATTTTGGCTAGGACGATCGTTTTTAATTTCTCGCAATACTTTACCCATCGGCACATTCAGCAACGCACCGCCACCAAAGATTTTATCGGTAGTTAGATTGTAGTCGTCTGTTACGGTCGGGTTAAAGAAACCTGGCCCGCTGTTAGTTGTGGACTCTAAAGCCAATCCGATTTGCCCTGCTCTTTTTAGCGCAAGCATTTCCTGCTCAAGAATTTCTGATCTGTCTAAGCAAGTGTTAATGCAAGACGCCAGCTTGCTAATCGATCGCACTTCATCTGCCCGATCGCGTTCTGCCAGCAAGATCAAATCATTTGCCTGCACCTCAGTAAATTTTTCGCCATCGTTACCCGTGCGAATGTAGTAGCTTAGTGGCCTGCCGTTCTTGTTCAATCGCACTCCGTCGAAAATGTTTGTCTCTGTGCCCAAGTAAGTCGGCGTTTCGCAGCGGTGCCCTTCAACCAACTGGATTAGCGGATAGCCGTCACCGTTATCAGTTAGCAGAGCAAATATTTCATTATCTCGCAACATGGTGCGGGTGGCTACCTGCTGCATGGTGTTCCAATCTAAAATTCCCCTCACGTCGCAACTTCCGCTCCACATATCAAACCACGCTTCGGCGTCTGCGTTCCATGCCTCGTCGCTGGTACGCGATTGCGCTTTAATGCCAGAGCCAATCGTGTTGCGGGTGATGGTGTCGATTGCGCCGCGAATGGTGGGGTCGTTATAGCAAAGCCAGCGGGCTAACGATGAGATTGCCTGCCGTGATGCGGCGCTAACGTCCAGCCGAGTATCGCCTAGCTGTGCTTCGACAAACCGACGCTTGCGAGTATCTGGGCCAACCGCACGGAGCATGCGGCTCCAAGTCGTTATAATTTTTGAACCTAAACCCATATTAGTAGCTCACCGAATATGGCTTTTCCAAAAAGCGGGGGTAACTCACTAGGCTTTGATCGCCTGTAAAGATTGCCGTCACCTCTGCGTCTGTCTTGCCCTGGATTAACCGCCAGCCGTCTAGCGCCGCTTTAGCCACCTCAACGGGCGTGATGCCTGACGTAACTTGGTAGCTAAACGATTTGCCAGCAACAGATGCGGAGATCATTGTGCGGCCTCCGTTTTGAAAAACTGTAACCTGCCCTGCGGCAATAGATTCCAAGGCCAGCAGCAACGCGGTTGCGTTTTTGCTGCTCTGAATCCAGAGGGAAAAAAGGAGAGCACGATCCACGACTCCGTTCCCATCGTGTCAATCATACCTTCGCGTCCTGCACCATCGCTGCTTCCGCCTGAATCACCTTACCCCACACTGCAAATCCAGCCAGGTAGGTTTCGCAATCGTATAAATGATCCTGTCTGCCCTTTACCCGAATCCACTCATAAACGTCCTTTCCAGTCTTGCGGTTAATCCGATGCGCCTTCCTATGGCTGGCCATGTGCTCTCGATAATCTGGGCTGACGTCATGGGCTACTTCCCAGATCGGCCCTTGCCCTCTCCGCAACCAAGCCAGCAAGTCCTGACAGGCCGGTGAGCTGAGAAGTAGCAGACGACAGCCTGCGTCGGTCGGCTGATCCGAGCTGTGCACCGACTTCATCCGCCCGGCTTGCCCCTCAATATAATAGTATTGGCGCTCTTCACCTTTGATCGCCGTCCATCCGTAACGTGCGGCGATGCGGTAGGTGTCTTGGGTTTCGTATCCTGAGTCGATGCAGGCATGAATGTTCTTCACGCCCAGCTCTGCCAATGTGTGAGCCACGTCCTCAATCGTTCGCCGGCGGCCTTCTTCAATTAGTCGGCTGGATCCGTCCCTAGCAAACGCACGCACCACAAACCAGAACTCGTCGATCTGCCTGTCGATTGCGGCCAGCTTAATGTGATCCGCTTCCCATTCCTGCTTTTTGGCAAAGGCTCCTGGCGGGATATTGTTTAGCTCGTTGTCATCAAACTGATCCTCCCAAGGCATCGCGCTCCAGCCGTTCACCCATCCTTGCAAGCCGTGTAGATAATGCTTTTCAGTTAGAAACTTTTTGGCGCAATCCGCAAAAGTAATCGTCGGGGAGTACCAGCTCGGCAAGCGAAACGAACGACGGCCAGCCTCCGAGCTTGCGTTTGCCGCCACCCACTTGCCCTGCTCGATCGACTGGCGGCGATTGCGTTCACTCCACGGTGCGTCGCACTTGGTGCAGTGGTAGGCGGCTGTTTCAGTTACCTTTCGCATGTCCCACTTGCCATCCTCTGATCGTGCGCTTTCATCCCATCGGATCTGCCCAAACTCCATCGCTTGATATTCCCCGCACGCATGGCAGGGGACGTGGAAAGTCTCCTGCGTCCCGGCTTGGTAATTGATCCAGATGTCGCCGGTGTTTAGCGTTGGAGTTGAAGTCAGTACGTGCTTGCGTTGCGGGAACGCCTTTGTCCGCTCCAACGCAAGCGAGTAGGCAGCCGCATCTTTTTCGGATGGAGTTGCAAAGGAGTCCAGCTCGTCCAGCACGGCTATGCAAATCGGGCGTGAGCTTAAGTTTGCTGGGCTATTTGATCCGACCAGGGAAAGAGTCATGGTCGCAAACTGCATTTCCAAAATCTTTAGATCGTCCATGTCTTGCGGGAATAGTCGCTTCACCGGCTTGCACTTCTCAAAGATCGGAGTCAGTCGCGTCTCACTGTATGACCTAGCAAGATCAGCGTTAGGCATGACCAGCAACGCGGGCGCTGGATCATTTGCAATCCTATACGCCAGCCAGATGGCCAGCGTCAGCGTCTTGCCTGTTTGTGATCCCCAGCAAAGCGTGACCGTGTGGACGCCCGGATCGGCCAGTGCTTCTAGTACCCCCCGCACGTAAGGCGTCCACGTCGTGTTATATAAACCCGGCCGTGCCGTGAGCCTGCTATCCAACTGGATGTTTCGCTCCGCCCACTCGATCACCCCTGGCGGCTTTTCGTAGTGCCAGCGGATCCGTGCTCGTCGGCGCAGCTCCTCTTGGGCTTTCGTCACAGTGCCGCCTCTACCTGTCGCATGATCTGCCCAACTTCATTTTCCACCTCTGCCTCCACTTCAACCGCTGGGCGGTTAGCGCAGATCGGAGCCAACCGCTTTGCCATTCCTTTCAGTAGCGGGACAAGTGCGTTATCCCTTGCGGCCAGCACCTTGTCGGCCTCGTCCACTGGCACCATCGTGCCCTCTGCTTGATCGATATCTGGCCGGTCGCCCTTCATTCTGCGTAACGCCTCGACCAGTTTTGTGTAGTTACTGATAAGCTCAGAGCGGTCGGCCCGCGTGTCGTCCTTGGCTGATTCGCCTAGGCTCGCTGCTAGATCCTCAAGCCGCTGGATCTCCACGTCCAGCCCGCCGCCCTTCGCCTTCACGAGCGGCTGGGCCTCCACCTTATTACGCTGAAGGTAAACGGTGGCACGAGATTTACCCGTGGCCGCCATCGCCCTCTTTACGTCGTGGTTAACTGGCCTAGCCATAAGACACAACTATTGCGGTGCTACACTCAAGAAATTGACGAGAGTCGTTTTCACCGCGATGTTTCTAGTCAAGGAGACTCCTTGTGTCGGATAAAAATTTCTACTCAAGAGAATTTGACCGCTCATACTCAAGAGCCTTTGCCCGTCAGCTCAGTGTACTTCTTTGCGATCGGCTCTGAGTAGCGGATAAACTCTGTACGCATCTCGGATGTCCAGGCTTCAGGCTTGGATCTGTTAATGAACCACTGACTAACTTTAATCAGCGGAAAGAAGAACGGTTTGCGTTCGCTTGGTACGGATGTCGTGATCGGATCTGGCAGCATCTCTGTCCATAGCATGATCTGGCGCAAGGCGGCTGGGTCACCGTCTTGCAGTTTCTTCTGATGTGCCGCTACACGTTCTAACCGTTTGCCTTGCTCATTAGTTAGATTAACTGACTGCAGCAAATCAGATACGTTATCACCTTTAGCTCTTGCATTGGATATGATGGCGCCGGCCTGTGCTGCTAAGCCAATCACTTCGCCCATCTGCTCAAGGGTTTCTGTGCGTCTCTTGTTTAGCTTCTTGATTATTTCTTTAAGTTCTTGCATCTGTCCCTGCCTTTCAATAAAGCGGCATTGTTAAACTTAGGAATCTCACGACGCCGCGTGTCGTGATGTTTCCTTGCCCTGAGATCGTAGGACTCGCGGGCCTTCTGACTTTTCTGCGCTCTTACTGGCAACCCAAGGCGATCAGTTAGACTGAGCACCCGCTTGCTGAACGCCTGCTTTGTGATCTTGTGTTCCTTGGCAAGCTGGGTCATCGACTTGGTTGATCTGTTAAGCACAACCGCCAAGACAGACTGTTCAAGCGTGTCCGCCATATTCTGAACGGCCGGATGATCTGGCGCCTTAGTTATCAGGTAATGAAACACTTGGGTGGTCAAAGCCACTGATGACGTTGTAACAGTCAAACCAAGCTCATAAAACGCCTCATGGACTAGATCCGCAATCCCATCGATTCGGGTGGAAACGTGAGCCGATCCGCATGGGATACGTTCTAACGCTTGCTGATCCATCATATTAAATTAACCTCGTTAGTGCAGTCGTTAGTGCAGTAATGGAAATGACCGTCTGCATTAGTGCAATAATAGGGCCTATAGGCCCTTTATTACTGCACCTACATGCTCCCAAATACTGCACTAGTGCAATAAGGGTTACTGCACCAACTTTAGAATGGTTCATTTGTCACCTTTTTGCTGAATAAACCATCGCTGGCCTCTTCGATTAAACCGTCCTCTTTTGCCTGCTTTATGCGTGCCTTGGCCTGCCGTTCCTGTAGCCCTGTAGCCTGTTGTACAAATGTAACAACTTGGGTGTACTTAGCCCCTTCGGGTAGCTTAGACCAATCGATCGTAGATGCCCGGCGGCCAACCGACTTTTCAGGCGCTCCCACCTCAAGCCACGCCATGCCCTTGTCGGCATGCTTAAGGTGGACTACAGGTTGCGTCTTGCTTGCAATTAAATCGCTCGCAGTAAGGCCAGAACGTAGCCCAGACCGCTTTCCGCGCTTGGTCACCTCTAGCTTATATGTATACGTTCCTTGTTCATCCTGGCCACAAGGCGACAGCATTAACACGGCCCGCGCCCAGTTTGTTAACTCGGATGAGCCAAACCCGCTGTACGCTTTGTCGTGCCCTTGATAACCGCTACCGTCCCGCGTCGGCTTAGGCGTATGGTGCATAAGCATCCAAGCAAATCCGCCAGATAGGGCGAGTGGGTTAAGCAAATTGCGCAGGAATCCGCCGGCCGTCTCCTGGCTGGATAGATCGCCACCAATAAACGCCAGCAACGGATCAACCCACGCCAGATGCGGTTTGTGTTTTTCGACAAGGCGACGCATCCGATCGACAAACCGCTCGCCCGTGGACGTGCAATCACGCACGATTACAATGTTTTGCTTCACCAGTTCCAGCTCTTCTGCGGTCAGATCCAGCGCCCTTAGAATGCCCTGCAATGCCTCCGCCACATCGCCTTCATCGTTCTCGGCTTGGACGATCAGCGACTTCAACGGTTTGCCGTGTGGCGATATGCCAAATAGATCACGCCCGGCCGCCCAAGTGATAGCGGCCTGCAAGCACAGTACGCTCTTGCCCAAGCCACTGCTCCCCACCCACAGGGCCGATCCGCCACGGCATATCCAACGCTTGCCTAGCAGTTGCGTTATGTCGGCATCCTCCTTAAAATTTACCAACTGCTCCCAGCTGTACGGCTCAGGAATATCACCGTAGATCGTACGCTCCTGCCACTCCATGTAAGTCAGCGTCGGTGCGCCACACTCGACCAACTCCTGCTGCTGGCCAGTGGCGGTACGCATGGCCCCTGGCAATCTGGACAACCGGCCGGCGTCTTTGTTGGCAGAGTCAGGCTTTGAGTGTTCGAGGTGCTTGTAAATAAAATCTACACGCTCGGCAAACTCCTTGGCATTGGCCGCCCGAATATCCACCCACGCGTGTAGACTGCGTGCCCCGCTCTTAATGATCGACGACGTAGGCAACCCACTGCGCTTAATTATCGCCCACTGCTCTTGCAAAGTGCTTTCATCAAACTCGATCAGGCAATGGCGAAACTTGGTGATTGATTCGGCTTTGCGGTTTTTGCCGTTGTTGGCGTTAATGGAGACGTAGACTCCAACTGCATCGCCTTGCCATTCCTTTAGCCCATCGCCCTTAAAAAGGTCTAGCCATTCCTCCCGGCTTCGCGTTTCGCCTGCACCGTCCGGCCGCTCGCGGTCGCCGTCTTTAATCGATCTTGTGATATTTATGAAATCGCCCACGTCGAAGCAGGTGGTCAGGAACTTATCTACCGGCCCGCTCTCCACGCTGATTGGCATAGGAGGTACTGGCAGATCCTCACGCACGATCGCCCCGTTCTGATAGCCGTACTTTGCTTTCGGCCTCCACGGCTCCCTAGCTGGCCTGCTGTAAGCGGATTTCACTGCTGCCACGCATTCATTCTGGGTTAGTCCATTCTTAAAGCCCCAGATCTCGGCCTCTGATTCCGCATCAAACTGCGACAACCCCTGATCACGGAATTGCAGCGCCATGCGGAATAACTGCGTGTTGCGCTCACCTTCTGGCGCACCGTTAAGATAAACAGCCTCGGTGGCTGGGGGCAGTGCGATCATTTTTTGACCAACCCTTCCAACGCTTTCTTAATCACGTACTCAATCACTGCCTCTTGATCTTTCTTTAATTGTTTCATCCCAAATGCGTGCAAAGCCTTTGCCGTCTTGGCGTCATAGGTTACGTCGACTAAAACCTGCTTAGGCGCGGGCCGTGCTTTTCCAAAAGTAATTTTACCTAGATCTTTCATTTGCGTTTTCTCCTTTTGCGGGGTTTGACTTCTTTCCAAACGTTGAAATCCTTGTCGCACTCGACCGACCAGAGGATCAGTTTCCGATAAAGTGATCCGGCCAAGCCCCAGCGGCACAAAGTCCTGCTAACCAGATCACCTAACCAGTATAAAAGCCACGACAACGCCCTCATTTTTTCTTCTCCAAATCTCGCTTCTGGTACACCTTTGCCCGCTTCAGCATCTCCTTGGCAATGTGCAGCGCCAAATCAAGGCGGCAGCGGGTTACGACCACACGGCCGTCGGCTAGGCTTTTCTTTGCCCGCTCAAGGATTTCGATTTGCCAAGTGATGCGTTTTACGGACATAAACGCTCCTTAAATATGGCGAAGGCTATATCAAATGTTTTCTTGGACATTTCCTCGGTAAACATTTTTGGCTCAACCGATACGTGCTTTCGCTCTTCTTGAATTATATGAAAAAAAAGTGGCCAAATAGAATCTGTGTAAAAGAATGCAATTATATCCACTTCGTCTTCGCTATATTTCGTTTTCTCATATCTGCCCTTGCAAACAGATCCACGCACCATTCCGTTTTTTATATCCTCAGAACTTTTTACATTAATAACGCACAATTGCTTCCCATGCTTTAGCCATACATCGCCAGAATCTTGGCCATGAAGTTGAGTCGCCTTAAAGCCCATCCTTAAAAGCATTCCGACGCAAAGCGGCTCATGTGCGTATCCTTGATCAAGATTGGATGAAGTTGATCTTGTTTCTGTAATGGCTTCTTGAAAAAGAGTTGTCTGTGTCATTTCTTTACTCTTTTTGTAAAAACTACAACCCACCCCCGACGTCGCTTTGAAAAAGTATATTTGTCTACGTATTTGTATTCATAATTGAGCGCGCCAATTACGTCCACAATGTCGCCTATTTCCCTTAGATAACTTTTTTGTTTTTTCTTACGCCAAAAGATTGCAGTCCATTGCTTTACCTTTTGCTTTGTATCTTCAATTAGCCTATCTACTTCGTAGCCAAGTCCTTCTATTCCGCATAATATCTTTTCAGCCTCTACCCACCTGGCTTTTTCTGTTTTAGTATTTTTAAATTGTTTTGTCATATTTTCACCACTGCCCCATTCCCCAGCGCATGCGATTGGCGCGAGCCTCTTGCACACAGTTGGCGTACTGCTCCGGCGTGTAGGTGCCGATGATGCGGGCGGAGAACATGGATAGAAGCTGTGCAAGGGTCATTTAATTATCCTTTTGAATTGCTTCCAGATAAGCCGTTCTGAGATCAGGTTCTAACGTGTCGTCTGTCTCATCTTCAGGCGTTTCTATTTCGGCCTGCTCGCGCGCCAGCTCTTCCTCAATCTCTTCCTGACCACAAGTACAAATCTGCGAATCAATGTGTATGTAGCAATTTAAGCCATGCCGGGGATGAAGTTTTAGTTTTTCAATTTGCGCCTTCACTTCCTTAAATAACTTTCCGAAATTCACAGCACCGCCTTCGGCAGCGGCCCTGCCAGTTTGTAGTGGTACTTGTTGCGATCGTATTCCAGCGGGTAGCCAAAGAAGTCACGCAGCAGATCGATGTCCCGCTGAATTGTCTTGTAGCTACATTCGAGCTTAACGCCCAACCTCGCACAGCTCGGCAGCGTTAGATCCCGACGCAACATTCCAACGATCACGCCCAGCCGGCGCAACGTTGGCCGTGTATCTCCAAGACCCGCAGCCCGATTGCGTTTAGATGCGAACGTGGCGGCTTTTGTGCTCACTTCATCACCTCCACCATCGCCACCTTCGGCAACCGCATTGCGTTGAACTGCTTTTCACTGGCTGCAAACACGTCGATCACCGGGAGCTTCCCACCGCTTGCCTTCTTGCTTTTAACGGCAGTGCCCGTATCCACGGCCACCC
>Ga0214921_10002466_pt1 | contig 29971 bp, 27 predicted proteins | sample LL1505_MetaG_FD_177992 | JGI IMG/M metagenome (GOLD analysis project Ga0214921, IMG submission 177992) | Freshwater microbial communities from Lake Lanier, Atlanta, Georgia, United States - LL-1505 | ecosystem: Environmental > Aquatic > Freshwater > Lake | place: USA: Georgia | collected...
CCGCAAATCCATGCCGTCGGCGAGGAACCGCGTCGAGGCATCGCCATAGACGGCGACGATGCCCCCCTGGTGGAAGGAGTAGGCCTCCGACTCGTTGGTGCCGTTGAAGGGAACCCCCGAGTTCGCGGCGGTCCCGATGATGCCCGCGGAGCTCACCGGATCGACCTTGAAGGGCCCCAGGCTGTCGGCCCACCCCACGCACTGATTCACCGTCGGGCCCGTCGCCGTCTGCTCGAGTTTGCCCGCCCGGTACACCAGCGGGCGGCCGGCGCACTCGACCACCAGGATCGTCTTCGACATGCCGTCGCTCACGATCTTCAGCCGCGTGACGAGATCCTTGTCGAGGATCCCCTTGCTGTTGTCGCCTTTGCCGACGTAGGGGTCGGGGGAGAGCACGGCCGGCTTGACGCCCGTCACCACTTCGTAGTCGGTGCCGCCGGGATTGACCTTCAGCACAGGGATCGCGGGCCGTGCGCTGTCGCTGTCGGCCGAAGCCGGCACGCTGATCGTCGGGGCCGGCGGCGTCGAAGGGCAGCGAAACACGCTGATCGACCGCGTGGCGATGCCGATGTTCGCATCGGCCCTCACGCCGAGCGTGGCGTCCACGGACGATGCCGGCGTGGAGTTGGAGGTGGCGTCATACCAGTGCTTCCGCATGTTGTATTTCGCGGCCGTCTCCTTCTCCTCGAGATAGGGCATCACGAGCACCCGCCAGGAGTGCTCCGTGCGGCTCGGATTGCCCTCCGGCGGCGTGGGAAACTTCGACGTCTTCGCGGAGTCGGTGGTGTAGCAGGCGGCGGGAAGCCACTTCCGCGAGTCGGCGCAGACGAGAAATCCCAAGCCGAGTTGCCGCATGTTGCTCATGCACTGGGTGCGGCGGGCCGACTCCCGAGCCCCCTGCACGGCCGGCAGCAGCAGGCCGATGAGCGTGGCGACGATCGCGATCACCACAAGAAGCTCGACGAGCGTAAACGCGGCGCGGCCTGGAGCCGACGAAAGGCCCGCGTTCGCCGCCGAAGGCGAAGCCGGAAAAACCGCGTCCGCGTGGTGTCGCGCCCGTGCCCGCATAACCCGGCAAGAGTAGGCGTGGCCGATGAGCGGATTGTGAGCGTTTGATTCGGAGTTGATGAGCGAGCGCGGAGCCTTGCTAGAATGAGCTCTGTTTGAAAGAGCACGACCTGGACACCGCGAGAGCAGGAGCAGTTCGACCGAAGGCTTTCCGGGGCCGAGGCTGAACCACCATCGATGGTCGCCCGATCCTTCCGCCGTTCAGGCGGTTTTGCCGCGGTGCTTCGGGGCGGGCCCGGGGCGGCGGTGGTATCGCGAGCCGCGTTCACGCTCGTCGAGCTTCTCGTGGTGATCGCGATCATCGCGCTGCTGATCGCGCTGCTGATGCCGGCCGTCCAGGGCGCTCGCGAGAGCGCGCGACGGACCCAGTGCGGCAACAACATCAAGCAGTTGGCCCTGGCAGTGTTGGCTTACGAAAGCCAAAACCGCGTGTTTCCGCCGGCGTCGAACACGACCGAGAAGGACACCTGCGTGGGGTGCTTCGACCCCTGGAAGGAAGCGGGGCTCGCTTCGGGATTCACCGCGGGCACCCGACACGGCACGAGTTGGATCCTCACGGTGCTGCCCTGCATGGAGCAGTCGGCCCTCGCCGACTCCTGGAACCGCCAGACCAACGTCCGCGGCAACGCGGCCCTCGCCCAGACCGACATCCCCATGCTGTATTGCCCCACCCGCCGCGGCGGGATCCGAATCGGCGCCGGCGACCACCTCAACCTCGTGGACTCGTCGTGGCGCGGGGGCGGCACCGACTACGGCGGCTGCTACGGCCGACTCGACGGGTTCATGAACAACACCGCCGACAACCACCGGTTCTGCGACATGTCGTCGTCCACGCAGACGCCCACGATCGCCACGGCCACGTCGCCGCGGATCCGGCACGATTCCGGCCTGCTCGACGGCTTGTTTCACGCCACCGAGCCCCGCCAGGCCGCGGCGGCCCGCGACGGCCTCTCCAACTCGATCATCGTGGGCGAAGTGCAGCGGCTCCGGCCCCTCGCCGGAGCGAGCGGCGCCGCCGCCTACAACCGCACGAGCTATGACGGCTGGGCGGTCGGCGGGGTGGCGACGCTGTTCGACGTGACGACCGATCCCGATCGGTCCAATCCCGGCGGCATCAACAACCTGTTCTTCGAGTCGCCCGGCAGCGACCACCTTGGTGGGGCCACGTTCGCGATGGGCGACGGGTCGGTGCGGTTCGTGAGCGAGTTCATTGACGCCAAGGACAACGCCTCCGCGCTGCCACTGCTGGGCAGCATCCGTGACGGCGAAGGCGCGTCGATCGACGTCGCCAACCAGTGAACGGCGACCGAGGAGATCCGATGGTGAAGGTTTTTCCGCGTCGCCGAGTCCTGGCCGCTCTGCCCTTGGCCCTCGCCTGCCTGGCGGCCGGCTGCAGCCGCTCCGATCGGCCGCCCCTGGGCCGCGTCGGCGGCACGGTCACGCTCGACGGTTCGCCGCTCGCCGGAGCGCTGATGGTCTTCATCCCCGACGGCCCGGGCCGATCGGCGATCGCCACGACCGACTCGGTCGGCCGCTACGAACTCGCGTACCTGCGGGACATCGCCGGGGCCAACGTGGGCACCCACACGGTGCGGATCACGACGGCGACCGAGGATCGAGGCGGCAAGGAGATCCTGCCGGACCGCTACCACACCAAGACCGAGTTGAAAGCCACGGTCGCGCCGGGGGCCAACACCATCGACTTCCCGCTTGAGTCGAAGTAGCCGCGGGGACTGTCCCCCTTCCTCGCGGCCTTCAGTTCCCAAGGCGCACTACGGTCGCTCATCAAGGAGCACGCCGTCGGCCCAGATCCGCACGCCTTGCTCGCGGGCGTAGGCCACCGTCTCCGGGTGCACCGCCTCGCAGGCCACGAGGCCCACGGCCGGCAGGCTCGCCTTCCGCAGCAATGCCGCCCGTCGGGCCGCCCGCTCCACATCGCTGGCGTCGGCCGTATACGACACCTCGCCGACCACGTAGGTCGGCTCGCCGTTGACGGTGCCCTGGGCCAAGACGTCGGCCCGCAGGAAATCGTCCACCTCGGCGGATTCCAGACTCGCCTCGACCTCGTCGAGCAGGTCGGCCGGTTGCAGGACCTTCGCCCGCCGCAGGTAGCGGCCGAGGTATGACGCCAGCCGATCTCGAAACTTGAGTTCCAAGAGCGTGCCCTCGTGGCGGTCGGATCGGATGACGAGTTTCTCCACGACCGCCGTGAGCTGATTCATCCGCTCGGCGAGCTTCTCGACCGCCTGCTCGAGACGAGTGAGCCGGTCTTCCACGCCGGCCAGACGAGCCTCTGCCCGTTCCAGGCGGTCTTCCACGCCGGCCAGACGGGCCTCCGCCAGCACCTGGGCCCCCGCCAGCGTCGCGAGCGCGGCCTCTACCCGTGCGGCATTCGCATCGACCGATTCGCGGAGGAGCCGGATGTCGTCCTTCGTGGCGGCGTTCTTGGCTTCCTCGATCATCGTGCCGAGGGTCTGGGCGAAGACCTTGGCCTTCTCCTCACCGAGGGAGGCCCGAAACTGCTCGAAGATGGAAAGCGTGTCCATGAGTGCGACCATGTGTCGGGACCTCCTCAGCCTATCACCGCCAGCCTGGCATCGCCGCCGGATTGCGACCTGCACCGGGACCGGCCCGGGCAAATACTGGCTCTTTGTACACTTCCTGAGGATGTTGTCAAGCGGGATCCGGTCGCGGCGTGGCCAGCCGTTCGGGAGGCGGGCGAGCACAAGCTCGCCCCGCCTGCATCTGAATCAAGGTCCCGTGAGCCGTGAAAAGTTTTCCGGGCCTGGCGAAGCTGGCCACTCTGAGCCCACCGTCGGCAAAATCATTCGTCGCGATGGGAATCGCCCGGTCGTCTCCGTATGCGTTGCTGGTTACCTGGCAGAGAATCCAATCTCCTCGCCCGACGCTCGCCAACACGATCGCAGGGCGGAGTTTTGCCTGCGAGAGGTCCGAGAAGGGAAACGGCACCAGCGCTAGCGACCCTCGCCCAAGTGCGACCACGCGGCATCCTCCTCGGGGCGAGTCCAGTCTTCCGCAAGGGCCCGTTCGCTGAGCAAGGAATCCTCGTGCAGCTGCGGCAACGGCTCCTCGTCGAGGATGGTCACCAAAGCCCGCTGCGAACGAGACAGCTGGAGCGGCTCGGAAAGCCGCACCTGGCCCTTCTCGTCCACAATCGATTCCACGGTCCGGATCATGCCGGGATTCTCACCAACACCTAGGCTTCAACAGCCACCAAAGAAGGTGGCCGCCTACGTGCCATTGAGCCGACCGGCCGGGTCGAATGCGGCCGTGCCCGAGCCCGCCCCCGCCGCGGCCACACTCGTTCCCACGGCCAGGCCGTTCACAGTCCAGCCCGAGTCGCCGGTGAGCGTGCGGCTGGCGATCACACCGCCCGCTGCATGCCGGAAGCGGCTGCGGCATTGGTCAGCGTGAGCGTGTCGCCAAGCGGGCGGAAGCCGGCGGCCAGCAGCCGGAGCTCGTGGCCGCCGCCACGAAGGAATCGGTGTCGCGGGCCTTCCGGGGCCGGACGCCCTTGCGGCCATTCACTGTCGCGCTGATCAACGGCGACCGGTTGGAGGTCGTTCACGCCGATGCCCTCGTGGTGCGCGACGGCGTGGTGATCTTCGTCGGCCCGTGGGGCGCGCCGGTCGTGTTTGACCACGAGGGCGTGAGCCAGATCGAGGAGCCCTCGACGCCCCGCCACTGCTGCCGGCCGATGACGCGGCGACCCCGGCCCCACCACGGCCGCCCGCAGCCGCCTCGCCGGTCGCGGTCGACCACCCGCTTCCCGTGGTCAACCTCGACAAGCTGCGCAAGCTCGCCGTCCGACAGGCGCTCGCCATGACCGAGGGCCACAAGGGCAAGGCCGCGCAACTGCTCGGTGTGCACCTGAACACGATGACCCGCCTCGTCGAGGAGGCGATGCCCGAAGCGAGCCTGCGGCGGACGGGCCGCAGGGTGACGCCGAAGTAGCCCGCCGTCACGGTGGCGACGGGTGGGGCCCCGTCGCCCGGGCCTCCCTACCGGCCCAGTTCGGCCAGGTGCTGCCGCAGGATCCGCTGCAACTCGGCCACCGCCAGCGGATGGTGGTGCACCCGGGTGTGCTTGGCGGGCACGCAGATCTCGCTGATCGCATACGGGGTGTGGGCGCTCGCGACGGGAACCACGCAGTCGTCGCGGCCCCCGGTCAGCGAGGGATGCACATCGCCCACGATCGAGTGCACGGCCACCCAGCAGGCCGGCCGCAGCCGCTCGAGCGTCTCGAGCGTGGGCGAGCTCGGCCGCAGCAGGTCGATCGTCGTGGGCACCTTGTCGGCATACTCCGGTCGCAGCGCACCCGGATTCATGGCCACCGCCTGCCGCCGGATGGCCGCGATATCCCGCGGCTCCTGGACCGCCAGCGAGGCCAGCCGGCCGATGCCCAGCGACGCAAGGATCGACCCCCGGTGGGGCGTGGCGATGAACACGACCCGCTTCACGAAGGGCAGCGGCCGGAAGAACGCCAGCCCCTCCACGACCGTCCGCATTTGCGGCGGCAGCCGGACCTGGTCGAAGGGCACCGTCGCAATCGCATCCCAGAACGCCGTGCCGGGATCGACCACCATCATCTTGGCGTGCAGACCGCCCATGCTGTGGCCCACGAGCACGAGCCGCTGCAGGGCCGGGTCGCGGCCCTCGGGATCGAGCGCCGCGATCGCCTCGGAGAGCTCCCGCCGCAGGTTGGCCGCGGCCTGAAGAAACGACGAGCCGGTGGGATAGTGAAACACCCAGGGCTCGTACCGTCGGTGAAACTCGGGCCAGGTCCGCAGCTCGTTGATGAGATCGAACCACGTGCCCTCGTCGCTCGCCAGGCCGTGGATGAAGACGACCGGAATCCGCCCCGGCTGGTGCGGCTCCAGAAACTCGAGCCGGGTCCGGATGTCGGTCCGGCCAAAGGGCTGCAGAAACCCCTCGATCCCCGACGGAGGCGCCCCCGCGAGCATGTCGAGCAGCGGGGCCGAGAGGTCGGCCGCGAGGTGCGGCCGGACGGGCCCGATCTTCACGGCGGCGATCTCGACGGGATTGGCCAGGTCGAGCACGGCCGCCGCATGGTCCCGAGAGACCGGTCCGGCGAACCGCTCCAACGCGTTTTCACCCCCCGGCATGTCGAACCGCAGCACGGCCGTGGCGGCCAACGACTGCCGGTCGGCGGCGAACCGCTCGTCGGCCCCGCCGAGCCGCCGGGGATCGAGCCGCACCACCACCGGCAGCCCGAAGCCGTCGCGCAGATGCCGCCGCGCGAGCCGCTTGTCGCGGACTTGAGCCTGCGGCTCGAGCGATGCGATCACCTCGGGCGGGATCGCGAGCGCCTTGGGCATGAGGGGCACCTTGACGAGCCGCCCCGGCGGCCCCACCCACACGCCGCCGTCGCAGATCCGCCCGTGCCGCGTGGCGGCCTCGAGAAACCCGGCCAGGGCGTCGGCATAGAGTTCGCTCGCCTCGCAGAGCACCTCCGGCGACCCGGGGCAGGTCTGGACGGCGTTCCAGGCTTCCTGGCAAGCCAGGTAGTACCCGTCCATCGCGTACCGTCGGCCGGCGCGGAGCATCTCGCACGAGGCGGCCAGATACTCCTCGGCCTTCCGCAGGGACCGCTGCGCGGCGGGCAGCGGCTCCTCCGGGGGAGCCGGGGGCAGCGACGCCGCCTCGGCCGCAGCGCAGGCGAGGGCGAGCAGGAGCCACAGCTGATGAGTGAGCCTACGATCCATCGCCACCCCACCAACGCTTATCGGCCCTCCGCCCTCTTCAAGCCGCAATCGCGGCCACGACCCGGATGGTTGCCGCGGCTTGCCCAGGATCCGATGGCGTTCTCACAAAACGCTCACACTTGCGAGGCGGGGCAAGGGGCGAAAAAAAGGGTGGCCCCCGGTAGAGTTGGACCTCGCGGGGTGGTCTGGCAGACCGCGGCCCCTGGCGAAGCGGCCAGTTCCGATTGGCACGCCTCACGACCCGGAGAAGCGATTTCATGACACGGCAGCCAAGGCGACCGGGCGGGTTCACGCTCGTCGAACTGCTCGTCGTGATCGCGATCGTCGCCACGCTGATCGGGTTGCTGCTGCCGGCAGTGCAGGGAGCCCGCGAGTCGGCACGACGCATCCAGTGCCAGAACAACCTCAAGCAGATGGTCCTGGCCACGCAGGTTTACGAGGGCACCAACAAGAAGTTGCCGCCGCCACGGCTGAACCCCGACTGGCAGAAGGGGGCGTCGGTCCAGGCGAGTTACACGAACTACCAGAGCGTGGCCTCGACCGACAAGACGGGGTTCTATTCAGTGCATGTCTGGATCCTGCCCTTCATGGAGCAGACGCAGATCGCCAAACTCCTGAACATGAAGGTCGCCCAGACCAAGAAGATGCTGAACCCCACGAACACCAACTACGACGCCTACGCCCAGGCCATGAACCTGTTTCTCTGCCCAAGCGATGGCAATCGCGGCCGGATCGTGTCCGAGAACAGCTACCGCTGCAACCTCGGCGGCTCCACGCCCTACGGCGGGGCCGTCTCGTCGAGCCAGCAGAACGTGCTTCAGGGTGCCAGCAGCGACGGGTTTTCCGTGGCCGGGAACGGCGCCTTCGCCAGCGGCGTGAATCTCAAGATCAAGGATTTCCCCGACGGGATCTCGAAGACGGCCTTCTTTTCGGAGCGACTCATGGGCAGCGGCCGGAACATGGCGACCGAACTGCCGACCAAGGCCGACATGATCACCATGACCGGCCGCTCCAACACGCCCGTGCCGCGGGCCACGATGCTCAGCGACTGCCTGGCGGCCAAGCCGACGGTGTCGTCGTTCAACTTCAGCGGAGCCGGCCGCTGGCCGAACGGCGATGACTGGTCCAACGGCTGGCCGTTCTCGGGCTACGACTCGACCCAGTACAACCACGTCGCCCCGCCGAACTGGGAAGGCTGGGACTGCGGCAACTGGAGCGCGATCCCGGACACTCCCGGCGAGCACGCCATCGTCTCGGCCCGCAGCCAGCACCCGGGCGTGGTGAACGTGGCGCTCGGCGGCGGTGGCATCGTGGCGATCGCCGACAACATCGATCTGACCATCTGGCGGGCCATGGGCACGCGGGCCGCCGAGAAGGGCGAGATCCCGGTCGTGCTTCCATGATGCTGCCCCGCCTGCTGCTGGTTGCGGTCATGCTCGCCGCCGGTTGTTCGACGCCGGCAGACTCGGGTGCCGTCACGGTGTCGTCGCTGCAGTCCCTGGAAGCCGGCCGGACGAAAGCCGCGGCGGGCGACTTCGCCGGGGCGCGAGAAGCCTTCGCGGCCGCCATCACTGGCGGCGGTCTGCAGCCCGACCTCTACTGCGAAGCACTCCTGCAGCAGGCCGACTGCGAATCGCGACTCGGCAACCACGACGCGGCGTCGGCCCTGCTCGACCAGCTCGCCCAAGGCGCTCCCGATCTCGGCAAGGTGAACGCGGCCCGCACGGCCGTGAAGGCCCGTCAGACGCAGCCGCGCACGCTCGCAGGGCCGGCTGCCGACTCGTCTACCGCCGACAAGCCTTGACTCGCCGTGGGCTCACGCCCGCGGGATCGCGTGTTCCTCGGCCACCATCTCCAGATCGCTGGCGAGGTATTTCACGGTGGCCGATGGCGCCAGATTGAAATACACGCGACCGTTGGTCTGCCAGCGCGTGCCGTCGTGGACGAACTCCGCCGTCGCGGCCCGCACCCGGCCGACGGCCTCGGCCTGATCCTCCTCGTCCATCACGGTCCCCTCGACCGCCTCGAAGCTGACCTCGATCGCGACCAACGCCTTGAGTTGGCCCCGCCTCCGGTCACGGGCGTAGACCACGTCGTCGTCGAAGTCGACGTCGAGCCAGCGCAGCCCGCGGGGCTTGCCGCTGGCGGCCGCCCGCTCGATGAACTTCGCCTCAAGCGGCTCGCGCTGCCGGTGAAAATCCCGCCGGGCCCGGGCGAGCCGCTCGGCCGCCCGCGCCTGCCGCACGGGGCGGACCGCGAGAAACACGCCCAGCAGGGCGACGGCGGCCACCGCCACGACCGAAACGACGAGCAGGAGATCGCCCATGGCGCGGCATTCCGGGGGAGAAGAACGGCGTTCGCGGGGTATTCCTCGAACGCCTTTAGAGTGTATGGCCCGGGCGGCGAAGGTCAAAGTGCGTCCGTTTCGTGAGCCACGGGCTCGTCGGTCACCACGGCCGCCGTACACTCTCGCCATGCCTGAAAACGCCCGCCTGCCCAGCCGCCGCCCTGCGCGAAGGCCCGCCGCTTTCGGTGCCCATCAATCCATCGCGGGCGGCTATTCCCTCGCGGTCGAGCGGGCGGTGGAGACCGGCTGCGAATGCCTGCAGGTCTTCACCCGCAACATCAACCAGTGGAAGACCGCGCCGATCGACCCGGCGGATGCGGCCGCCTTTCGCGCGGCGGTCAGGGCCGCGGGCCTGCGGCTGGTCGTGGCCCACGACTCCTACCTGATCAACCCCGCCGCAGCCGACGCCGACCTGCGGAAGAAGTCGATCGCGGGCCTCGCGGAGGAGCTCGAGCGGGCCGAGCTGCTCGGCATCCCGTGGGTGGTGGCCCACCCGGGCGCGGCCGGCGAGCAACCGGTCGCCAAGGCCGTCGCGCGGGCGGCGGCGGGCATCGCCCAGGCGCTCGCGAAGACCGCCGGGCTGAAGGCCGGCATCCTGATCGAGACCACCGCCGGGCAGGGCTCGTGCCTGGGGGCCAGCTTCGAGGAAATCGGGGCCATGCTCGCCGCGATCGACGCGCGGCCCGGCCTGGCTCGGCGGGTGGGCGTCTGCCTCGACACCTGCCACGTGTTCGCGGCGGGCTACGCGCTCGCGCCCGAGGCCGCACTCGACGAGACGCTGGCCGCCTTCGACCGCGCGATCGGCCTGCGGCGGCTCAAGCTGATCCACGCCAACGACTCCAAGAAGGAGCGGGGCTCGCGGGTCGATCGGCACGAGGCGATCGGCAAGGGCAAGATCGGCCGCGAAGCATTCCGGTTGCTCGTGAACCATCCGCAGCTCGCGGGCATCCCGCTCGTGCTCGAAACGCCCAAGGAAGGCGCCGACGGCAAGCCCACGCCGGCCACCGACCGCGCCAACCTCGCACTGCTCCGGCGGCTGGCAAAACGCACGGAATCGTAGCCTTAGCGCACCTCTGGACCGCGAGGGGCTGCCCGTGCCCCGAGAGCCGGCCTTGGCGGCAAGCGCAGCCATGGATGGCGGAGCGCAGCCGGCACGGAGCGAGCGAAGCCCAGGATGGGCGAAGCGAGCGTCCGGCGATGGGGCATGGGCAGCCTCGAGCCCGCCAGCGAGCGGCTGGACTGGCCGGCGGCATTCCCCCGGCTCGCGCCGCGGGCTTTTATTGGCCGCGGGCGTTGCCGGCTTCCCGCGGGATCTCGCGGCCGTGCGGATCGGCCTCGCCCGCCGCCATCTCGGCCTCGATCCGCTCCCGCATCGCGGCGCCGAGATGATGCTCCACCCATTCCGCCGGCGGATGGAGGTGGTCGAGCGGCAGCTCCGCATGCCGGCCGAGCCAGGCCTCCCAGAGCCGGTGCGACCGCACCACCGTCTCCGCCTCGCGAAGGCCCGCGGCCGAGAGCCGGACCATGCCCCGCCGCGACTCGACGACGCCGCTCCACTCGAGCCACGCGGCCGCCGCCCGCTCGAGCGCCGACCGCGGCCGCGGCCGGGCGACCTCCCCTGCCCCGCCGGCTTTTTCGCCCGCCCGCCAGATCCGCGCCAGCCAGTCCTCGCGGGCCACCCGCCAGGCGAGCCCCAGCCCCGCCGCCCCGCGAGCCACGAGGCCGTCGCCGGGCGCGAGCAGCACGGCCAGCGCGTAGAAGCCGCCGAGCACCACCGCCATCATCCCGGCCGCGCTCGTGTTCAACCACCAGGCGGCCGCCCAGCCCAGGCAGGCCCCGACCATCGCGAGGGCGACCGCCACCACCGCGACCAGGGGCATCCGGTGCACGAGCAGTTCGGCCGTGGCCGCGGGCACCACGAGCATCGCCACCACCAGCACGGCGCCGACCGCCTCGAAGGCCGCCACCGTCGCCACGGCCGTCGTGCCCAGGAGCAGCATCGTGACCGCGGCCACCGGCACGCCCGCCGCCCGGGCCGCGGCCTGATCGAAGGCGGTGAAGACCTGCAGCCGCCAGGTGGCCAGGAGCGTGGCGGCGACCAGCCCGAGCACCGCGACCGCCGTCACCAGCGCCCGCGGCACGAGGAAGGGCCCGAGCGGCACGAGGTCGAAGGCCGCCAGTTCGAGGATGCCGAACAGCACGCACTGCGGGTCGAGGTCGATCTGCGAGGCGAACAGGGTGACGAGCACCACGCCGAGGGCGAAGAGCGAGGTGAAGACCACGCCCGCGCCGGCGTCCTCGGCGAGGCCCACAGACTCATGGATCGCGCGGGTGAGCCAGACGGTGACCAGCGCCGCCGCCACCGCGCCGGCCAGGACGAGCGGGCCGCCCAGCCGCCCGCCGGCCAGCACGGCCACCGCGATGCCCGGCAGCACCGCATGCGCGATCGCGTCGCCCAGGAGGCTCATCCGGCGGACGACGAGGAAGCTGCCCACCAGCGCGCAGGCCGCCGAGACCACCGCTGCCGTGGCCATCGACCAGCCGTGAAACGCGAACCCCGCGTCGGCCACGAGCCCGGTGCCGTCCGTCGGACTCATGGCGACTCCTCCCCGGCCGGGAGCGTTGACCGCCGCCAGAGCCAGCCGCGCTCGGGGGCCACGGCGAACGACACGACACAGATCGCCGCCGCCGTGAGCACGACGAGCGGCCCGGTCGCCAGCCCGGGTCGCAGCGTGCTCGCCAGCACGCCCGCCACCGCGGCGGCCAGGCCGAACAGGCCGGCGAGCAGCAGCATCCGCCCCACGCGGGTCGTCCACTGCCGCGCCGCGACCGGCGGGATCACCACCAGCGCCGTCACGAGCACGGCGCCGGCAGCCGGCAGCCCCACCACCACCATCACCGCGACGAGCGCGACCAGCGCCGTATCGATCAGCCCCACCGGCCGGCCGATGGCCGCCGCGAAGGCGTCGTCGAAGGAGACGAGCACAAACTCCTTGAAGGCGACCGCCACCAGCGCGACCGTGGCGCACGACACGGCCGCGAGCAGCAGCGCGTCCTGCGCCGTGAGCGCGGCGGTGTGGCCGAGCAGGAACTGCTCGAGGCCCGCGCCGCCGGGCAGGCCGCGGGCGGTGATGCCCGCCAGCAGCGCCAGCCCGGCCCCGAAGGAGACGCCGATCACGATCGCCGTGGCCGCGTCGTCGCGGGTGCGGGCGATCCGTCGCAGGAACACGAGCACGACGAGCGCCGCGACGGCCGAGACGAGCGCGCCGGCCAGCAGCGTGGGCAGGTCGCGCCGGCCGGTGAGCAGGAAGGCGGCGCCCACGCCCACGAGCGTGGCGTGGGCCGCCGCATCGCCCACGAGCGGCCGGCGGCGGAGCAGGGCCAGGGTGCCGGCCACGCCCGCGGCGAAGCCCACCGTCGCCACGCCCGCCAGCACGACCAGCGTGTTGTAGGTGAGGCCGGCGTCGAGCGGCCCCGCGGCGACGGCGACCAGCGGCGGCCAGGCGGCGAGCGTCGGCGCGGAGGCCATCATGGTGTCCGGCCCCGTTCGGCCACGGCCCGACCGATTTCCTCGAGCAGCTCGACGCGGCCGGCGTAGGTCCGCCGGAGGTTGTCGGGCGTGAGCACTCCGGCCGTGGGGCCGGTGGCGACCAGCCGCATGTCGATCAGGGCCACCCGGTCGAACCACTCGGCGGCCGTGCGCAGGTCGTGGTGCACCACGACGACCAGCTTGCCCTCGTCGCGGACCGCCGCCAGCACCTGGAAAATCTGCTCCTGCGAGCGGACGTCGACGCCCGCGAGCGGCTCGTCGAGCAGATACACGTCCGCCTCCTGGGCCAGCGCCCGGGCGAGAAACACCCGCTGCTGCTGGCCGCCCGAGAGCCGTCCGATCTGGCGGTCGGCGAGGCCGCCGAGGCCGACGCGGTCGAGGCAGTGCCGGGCCAGGTCGCGCTCCCGTCGCCCCGGCCGCCGCAGCCAGCCGAGCCGGCCGTAGGTGCCCATCAGGACGACGTCCATCACGCTCACGGGAAAGTCCCAATCGACGGTCTCGCGCTGGGGCACGTACCCGACGCGGCCGCGGACGCGAGCCAAGGGCGCGCCGAAGAACCGCACGTATCCACCGACCACCGGCACGAGGCCGAGCGCCGCCTTGAGGAGCGTGCTCTTGCCGGCGCCGTTGGGGCCGATCACGCCGAACAGGCAGGGCTCGGCGATCGCGAGGTCCACATTCCAGAGCACCGGCCGGCGGCCGTAGGCGACCGTGACGTCGTGAAACTCGAGAATCGGCGCGGCCGCGACGGTCACGGGCTGACGGCCTCCGGCCCCGGTGCCAGCCCGGCCACGATCCGGGCGACGTTGGCCTCGAGGGCGGCCTCGAGCGTCTCGCCGTCGCCGCCCGACTGCCCGAGCGAGTCGGAGTAGAGGCGGCCGCCGAGCGCGAGCCGGTGGCCGCGGGCGGCCGCTCCTTCGATCAGCGCCGTGACGTTGCGGTCGGCCACGCTCGTCTCCACGAACACCGCGGGAATCTTCCGGCTCACGACCAGTTCGACGAGCCGATTGACGTCGGCGAGGCCCGCCTCGCTCGTCGTATTGGTGCCCTGCACGCCCACCACCTCGATGCCGTAGGCGCGGCCGAAGTAGCGGAAGGCATCGTGGGCCGTGACCAGCACCCGCCGCTCCGCGGGAATCGAGGCGATCCGCTGCCGGATGGCCGCGTCGAGCTCGTGGAGCCTGGCCGCATAGGCTTCGGCGGCGGTCTCGTAGGCCACCGCGGCGTCGGGGTCGATCCCGGCGAGCGCGGCGGCCACCGGCGCGGCCGCCTGGCTCCACAGGGCCGCGTCGAACCAGACGTGCGGGTCCGACAACCCGCCGTCGGCCTCGAGGAGCCGATCGGGAGGAAGCCGATCGGCGACGGCGACGAACGGCACCCGGTCGGCCAGTCGTTCGAGGAGCGCCGCCAGCCGCCCCTCGAGATGCAGCCCCGAGGCCACGACAAGGTCCGCCCGCAGCAGCCGGTCGGCATCGCGGGGGGTGGCCTTGTACGAGTGGGGATCGATGCCCGGAGGCATCAGGCACTCGACGACGACTCGCTCCCCCGCCACCTGCCGCACGAGATCCGCCACCACCGTCGTGGTCGCCACCACCCGCGGCCGGCCGTCGCCGGGGGGCCCGCCGGCATCCGGCGGACCGCATCCGGCCAGCGCCGCCCAGCCGAGGGCGATGGCGCCCCGGATCAGGCACCCCGAACCCAGGATTTTTGGAGCGTCAAAAAACATTTTTTGGGCCATCAAAAACATGCTTGAGCGTAATCTTTTTGCCGCAGCCTGCACAATCTGACCGGTCCACGGCCCCGGGAGGGCCCGGCCGCGGCGATCCACCGGCGCGTTGACCATTCCGGAGGGCATCCTTAAGGTCAGGGCTTCGGGAGTCGGCGGCGTCGGTTGACGGCGCGTCGGGCCCCGGGGTCGTCGCCAGGTTCGAGCCGAGAGCGGGGTTCCCGTGTCGACCACATATTTCAAGCGGTTCCGGATGGAGGCCGACCTCGGGACGCCCCGGACCGTCCCCGCCCTGCCGTCGGGGTATCGGTTCGTGCCCTGGAACGAGGCCGTCATCGACGTCCACGCCCGCACGAAGTTTCGGGCCTTCCGCGACGAGCTCGACGCGATCGTGTTTCCCTGCCTCGGCAGCCTCGATGGCTGTCGCCGTCTGATGCGGGAAATCCGCGGCAAGTCGGGGTTTCTGCCGGCCGCCACCTGGCTGATCGCCCTGGGCAACGCGCCCGAGTCGCTCCAGTGGTGCGGCACGATCCAGGGCGTGGCGGAGCGCGGGGGCGTGGGCATGATCCAAAATGTGGGGATCGCGCCGGGGCACCGCGGCCTGGGCCTCGGCCGCTGCCTGGTGGAACGGGCGTTGGCCGGATTTCGGATGCACGGCCTGAACCGGGCCTCGCTCGAGGTCACGGTCGACAACGCCCGGGCGATGCGTCTCTACCAGCGGCTGGGTTTCCGGCGGACGCGAACCGTGTACAAAGTGGTCGATCCGGCCGCGTCCGAGCCGGCGCTCGAGGCCGTCGGCACGGCGGAGTAGTCCGGTCACTCGCGGCCGTTGAGGCCGGGAAGCGGGCCGGGATCGATCCCGGGCGTCACCGGTCCCACAGGCGGCAACGTGAAGCAGCAGTTGTTCTCGGCGACGCTCGACAACGGCATCACGCTCCTGGGCGAGTCGATGCCCGGCGTGGAATCGGTCGCCGTGGCGTTCCATGTGCCGGCCGGAGGCGTGCATGACCCTGCAGGCCGGTGCGGTCTGGCGACCCTCGCCGGCGAGTTGTGTCTCCGCGGCGCGGGCGAGCGCACGAGCCGCGAGGTCGTCGACACGCTCGAGGGCGCCGGCGCGACCTGGGGCCACACGGTCTCCACGACCCACACGAGCTACTTCGGCGCGATGGTGGCCCGCCAGCTGCCGACCGTGCTGCCGGTGTTCGTCGACATCATGCGTCGGCCCCGGTTGCCCCCGGCCGAGTTCGCCTCGGCCCGCGACATGGTGTTGCAAAACCTGGCCGGGCTGGAGGACGACCCCGGCCATCGCACGATGGCCATGCTGCGACGACTCCACCTGCCGAGCCCCTGGGGGATGCCGACCGAAGGCATCTCGTCCGAGGTGGAGGCGGCCACGCTCGCCGACGTCGAGGCGTTCGTGGCCACCCGCATGCAGCCGACCGGCTTGATCATGGCGGTGGCCGGCCGGATCGACTGGGACGAGTTCGTCGATCGCGTCACGGCGCTGATGGGCGACTGGCGGGGCGAGCCCGGGCCGCCGGTCAGTGCCGGCCCCCGCGGGCCCCACGTCGGCCACGTGCCCCATGAATCCCAGCAGACCCACATCGCCCTGGGCTGGTCGGTGCCGCCCGCGCACGACGACGACTCGGCGATCTGCAAGGCCGTGCTGACGATCCTCGGCGGCGGCACCAGCTCCCGGCTGTTCACGGAGGTCCGGGAGAAGCGCGGCCTGTGCTACGGCGTGTCGGCCGGCTACTCGAGCCAGCGCGACTTCGCCACGGCCGTCTGCCACGCCGGCACCACGGCCGCCCGCGCTCAGGAGACGCTCGACGTGATGCTCGCCGAGATCGACCGGCTGCCCGGCTCGATCGACGCCGACGAGCTCGAGCGGGTCAAGGCGAAGGTGGCCAGCGGGCTCGTGATGCAGCAGGAATCGACCGCCTCCCGGGCGGGGTCCATCGCCAGCCAGTGGTATCACCTCGGCCGGGTACGGTCGATCGAGGAGGAACTCGCCCGCTACGACCGGCTCGACGTGGCCCTGCTGGAAGACTGGCTGGCCTCCCGCCCGCCCCGCGATCTGTCGGTCGTCTCGCTCGGCCCCGAGCCCCTGGAGATTCCCGGTGCCGTTTCTGCATGAGCGCCTGCCCAACGGGCTCGACGTGGTGGCCGAGACGAGCGAAGCCGCCGTCTCGACGAGCGTCGGCTTCTTCGTCGCCACCGGGGCCCGCGACGAGGCGCGGGGCATCGAGGGCGTGAGCCACTTCCTCGAACACATGGCGTTCAAGGGCCCGGTGGGCCTGTCGGCCGAGGAGATCAATCGCCGGTTCGACCGGCTCGGGGCGGCGGTCAACGCCTTCACGAGCGAGGAAGACACCGTCTACCACGCGGCGGTCTTGCCGAAGTATCAGCACGCCGCCGTCGAACTGCTCGCCGGCCTCCTGCGACCCGAACTCCGGGCGGCCGATTTCGCCACCGAAAAGCAGGTGATCCTCGAGGAGATCCGGATGTACGACGATCAGCCCCCCTTCGGGGCCGACGATCGCTGCCGGGCCGCCTTCTTCGGATCGCATCCGCTGGCCGCGAGCGTGCTGGGCACGGTCGAGTCGGTCGGCGGGCTCGAGGCCGACGCGATGCGGGACTATCACCGGCGGCGCTACGCCCCCGACCGGATCGTGCTGGCCGCCAGCGGCGCGGTCGATTTTCCCGCGCTCGTCGAGCAGGCCAAGCGGCTGTGCGGCGCGTGGGAACCGTCCGCGGCCGGTGAACGGGCCGTGCCCGGCCGGCCACGGGCGGCGGCCAGTCCCGGCGTGGAGCGGATCGCGCGGCCGGCGGCCACGCTCGGCTACGCCGTGCGGATGGCGGCCGGACCGGCGGAGACCGACCCCGACGCCGAGCGGTGGGCGGCCGCGCTGCTCGCCGTGGTGCTCGGCGACTCGTCCGGCAGCCGGCTCTACTGGTCGCTCGTCGATCCGGGACTGGCCGAGCACGCGGCGCTCGGCCACCACGACTTCCTCGACGCCGGGCTCCTGATCACGCAGCTCTCCTGCGAGCCGGAGGAGGTGGACGAGTTGCTCGAGCGCATTCTCGAGGTCTACGCCGAGGCCACCCGCGACGGGATCACGGCCAAGGAGTTCGAGCAGGCCCGCAACAAGGTGGCGGGCCGCGTGGTGCTGGCCGGCGAGCGGCCGCGACGTCGGCTGTTCGACGTGGGCCTCGAGTGGTCACACCGCCGTCGCTACCGCCCGATCGCCCAGTCGCTCGCCGACCTGGACGCGATCACGCTCGACGACGTGCACCGCATCCTGGCCGCCTGGCCCCTCGACGCCCCGGCCGCCACGGTGATCGCCGGACCGGAAGGGTAAGGGGCTCACCCTCGAATCGTGGTCGCCTGTCGCGCTGATGGTGGTTCAGCGAGGGATCGGGGATCCAGCGAGGGGTTGACCGTGCCCTCAAGCGGGCTGTGGAAGCAAGCGCAGGCAGGATGCCGAAGCGCAGCGGACACGCAGTGAACGGAGGCCTGGAGGGCCGAAGTGAACGTCCAGCGAGAGGGCATGGGCAGCCCCGGCGTGCGAGGACAGTCGCGGTTCGTGGGTGCTTCGGCTGAGGGGCTTTGATACCCCGAGCAATGACGGGCATAATCGCGGATTCTCGGAGCTTCCCATGCCCATCCTGCTCGCCGACGCCAACCGCTGGCTGATCCCGTTGCCACCCGTCTGGCTGCTCGGGGCGGCCGCCATCCTGACGATGCTCGCCACGCTGGCCGGCTGGGGCATCCTGCGGCTGGTCGCGCCGCGGCTCGCGACCGAGGCCCGGGCGTCGCTCGGGGACGGGTTCCTCGGGCCGCTGGCCTGGCTGCTCGTCGCCTTCGCCGCCGTGGCGGTCGCCTTCACGCCCATGGTGGGCCTGCCGCTGCCCCCCGACTTCTCGCTCTCCGAGTCGGCCCCGCTGGCCCAGTTCGCGCGGTCGCTCGGGCGGATGACGTCCGCCAACGACTTTCGCCAGAGCGTGACGGTGGCCCCGGCCGCGAAGCTCGAGGCCATTCCCCTGCCCCTGCGGCCGCAGGAGCTCGCCCGGATCGAGATCGTGAGCGATCAGCCGGTGGTGCTGCGCACCCAGCAGCCCGTGGCCGGCTTCGCGCTCGCCAAAGACACCGACCTCGTGCTCGAGGCCGAGAAGCCCTGGACCTGGGAGCGGGCCGAAGGGGCCACCAACCCGTTCCTCGGCACGACGGCGAAGCTCGAGGCCACGAACGAGACCTCCTCCCCGGCCCGCGTCGACGTCCGCTGGCGGCTCGTGCCCGAGCATCCCCAGGCGGCGATCCTTCCCTGGGCCTTCATCGTGCTCGCGGCCATCGTCGCGGCCTACGCCATGTTCCGACTGGCCTGCGGCCGGGTGGCGGCGATCGCCGCGGCCACGACCAAGGAGGCGATCGGCCAGCCGCTGTTCGCCGTCGTGATCGTGGCCGGGATCGCCCTGATCGTGGGCTTCGTCGTGATCCCCTACAACACGTTCGGCGAAGACGTGAAGATGTACAAGGACAGCAGCCTCACGCTGATCAAGGTGCTGACGCTGCTGCTCGTGTCCTGGTCGGCGGGCGTGGCCGTCTCGGAGGAGATCGAGGGCCGCACCGCGCTGACGGTGCTCTCCAAGCCGCTGACCCGGTGGCAGTTCGTGCTGGGGAAGTTCGCGGGGTTGGTGCTCGTGGCGCTGCTGGTGTTCCTGATCCTGGGGGGCGTGCTCCTGGCGATGACCAACTTCAAGGTGGTCTACGACGCCCGCGAGGGGGCCCAGGTCGATCCGCTGTGGTGGGACTGTGCCGACGAGATGGTGACGGTCGTGCCCGGGCTGGCGCTCGCCTTCCTGGAGACGGTCGTGATGGCGGCGATCGCCCTGGCGGCCTCGACCCGGCTGGGGACGGTGGCCAACCTGATCCTCTGCTTCGCCGTCTACGCGCTCGGCCACCTCGTGCCGCTCGTGGTCCAGTCGAGCGTGGGGAAGTTCGCGATCGTGAGGTTCACGGGCCGGCTGTTCGCCACGATCCTGCCGGTCCTCGACCACTTCACCGTGGAAGCCGCCGTCGTCGGCGGGGTGCCGGTGCCCTGGGAATACCTCGGCTGGGCCGCGGTCTATGCGGCCCTCTATTCGGCCGTCGCGATCCTGGTGGCGCTCGTGCTCTTCCAGCACCGCGACCTGGCCTGACCGCCGCTCGCAGACTGTGGAACAAGTCTGCCGTCGCACGAGGCGGCGATCATCGAACCAGGAAACCTTCGGCGTTTCCTGCGGTCGATCAAGTGGAAAAAGGCCATGGATGGCTTTTTCCACGGACAGCTAGCGCACGAGACCGGTGCGGGCGGTCACGCCCAGCATCGTCAGCTCGGCGGTCGAGGTGCCGGGCAGCGACCACCAGCCCGCGTCGGCCCCGCGGACGGCCTGGGCCTCGGCGTGGCCGTCGATGAAGAAGGTCATTCCTTTGCGGAACCGCCGCTCCACGCGCGGCCCGAAGGCGACGCCGATCAGGCTCGATTCCGGGCCGGGGGCGAGCGTCGTCCGGACCTCGAGCGACTCGCTGCCCGTGTCGCGATCGTGGGCCAGGCCGATCCGTCCCGTCCAGCGGGCCGCTCGCGCGTGGGTCGCGTTCGGGTCGGCGAGCATGCCCGCCGCCACGTCGAACCGGTCGATCCGGCTGCGAAGTTCGGCGGCCAGGGGCACGGGCAGCGGATCGCGGCCACTCGGCCCCTGGACCGAGATGCCCTTGAACTCGACGGGGGGCTGCATCGGGTCGATCGGTTCGGTTCCCACGCGCCGCAGCGCCGCCGCCACCGACCCCGCTCCCTCGAACTCGCCCAGCCCCAGCCCCTCGAAGAACACCGGAGGCGGGTCGATCGCCCGGGCCGCCGAGCAAGCCGACACGCCGGCCCAGACCAGGCCGAGCGCGGCCGCGAGGCCGGCGATCCATCGCCGGCGCGTGCGGGTCGGGATGAAGGAGGAAAGGATCGTCATCGTTCTTTGTATCGTCCGGTTGCGTTGGGCGGGTTGCGAAGCGACCCTGACGGCTGGGCAGCCGGCAGCGGTCAGCCCGTCTTGCGCCGGGGAAACAGGGGGATTGTGGCGGGGCCCCGCCTGCCGACGTGCCGCCCGCCCCCGAGGTGGCTGCAGTCGAGCGCCTCGAGCACGCGGGCCGCCACCTCCACCGCCAGTGCCCCGGCGGTCGCCGGAACCAGCGGCTCGGTGCCCGTGCGAATGGCCGCCAGCAGGTCGTCGTGCTCGCCGGCGATGGCGTTGGCATCGGGCACGGTCACGGTCTCCCGCGGAAGGATTTCCGCGAAGAATCGATCCTTGAGCGCCGCCCGCTCGGCCGCGGGCACGTCGGCCGCGTTGAACCGCCCCGCGCGCACGTCCTCGGACGGGGCGACGACCTCGACCGTCTTGGCGGTCAGGTCCACGGCCACCATCCCGCCGGCGGCCCACATCGACACGGTGCGCTCGGCCCGCGGACTGATCCGCGACGCGGCCAGATCGGCGACCAGGCCGCTGTCGAACACCAGCCGGGCGCGGACGGCGTCCTCGTGTCCGCCGGCGGCCACGAGCCCGTGGGCCTCGACCCGCTCCAGGCGGCCGGGCGCGAGCGAGAGCACGAGATCGATGTCGTGGATCATGAGATCATGGACCACGCCCGCATCGAGCGAGCGGAACGTGAACGGGGCCAGTCGGCGGGCCTCGATGAAGGTCGTCTCACCGGCCCGGGCCGTGGCCGCCAGCCAGGCCGGATTGAACCGTTCGACGTGGCCGACCGAGACGGTGCGGCCGTGTCGGCGGGCGGTCGCGGCGATCAGCCGGGCGTCGTCCACCGTGACGGCCAGCGGCTTCTCGACGAGCAGGTCGATGCCCGCCTCGAGCAGCGGCAGCGCCACCTGGGTGTGCAGCGCGGTCGGGGCCGCGATCACGACCGCGTCGACCAGGCCCACGAGGTCGGTCGGGTCGGCCAACGCCTGGCAGCCGTGGGCCGCGGCCACGCGGTCGCGGGCCTCGGTGAACGGGTCGACCACCGCCACGAGTTCCGCGTCGTCGCGGGCGGCCAACAGCCGGGCATGGATCGTGCCCAGGTGCCCGCAGCCCACCACCGCCATCTTGATCCGTGTCATGCCGCCCTCCGTTGGTCTCGTGCCCGCCCATGCCGGCCTTCCTGCTGCCGCGAGAGAAACCCGAGCAACTCCTCCACCGCCGGCCGCAGCGAGCCCTGGCTGCGAAGCAGCTCGCGGGCCGGCTCCAGCCCCACCTTCGCCCGATAGAGCAGCCGATGGGCCTCGGCGATCGCCTCGATCGTGTCCCGATCGAAGCCGCCGCGCTTCAACGCCACCACGTTGATGCACCGCGGCCGGGCCGGCGCCCCCTCGCAGAGCATGAACGGGGGCACGTCGTGGAGCACCCGTGACAGGCCGGCCACGAACGCCCAGCTGCCGATCGTCGTCCAGTGGTGCACCGCCACGGCCCCGGAGAGCGAGGCCCGCGAGTGGACCCGCACGTGCCCGCCGAGGAGCGTGCCGTTGGCGATGGTGACCTGGTCGCCGATCCGGCAGTCATGGGCCACGTGACAGGCCGCCATCAGGAACGTGCCGTTGCCGATCGTCGTGACGCCCTCTTCCTTCTCGCTGGCGCGATTGATCGTCACCCCTTCGCGGATCGTGTTGTCGTCGCCGATCTCGACCCGCGTGGCCGAGCCGCGATAGCTCACGTCCTGCGGCTCGCCGCCGATCACGCAGTTGGGAAACAGGCGATTGCGGGCCCCGAGCACCACGCGACCCATGATCGTGACGTGGTTCTCGAGCACGGTGCCGGGGCCGATCACGGCCTCCGCCGAGACGACGCAGTGCGGCCCCACGCGCACGCCGGCGGCCAGTTCGGCCCGCGGATCGACGATCGCCGTCGGGTGAATCTCGGCGGGCCGGCCGGTCGGATCGACTGGCAGCAGGTCGCCGGGGGAGAGCGTGTCGCCCATCGGGTCGTCAGGCCGAAGCCCGCCTTTCGCCAAGGGTGCGCAGCCGGGCGGCGAGCATCGCATTGAGCCGGTGGCCGCTGCGGCACGCCCGCACGTGGGCGTGAATGGGCCGACCGGCGAGCGCCAGGTCGCCCACCAGATCGAGCACCTTGTGCCGCACGCACTCGTCGGGCCAGCGGAGCGGATTGTCGATCGGGCCGTCGGCCCCGAAGACCACCAGATCGCGGAGCGTCACCCGCCCGGCGAGCCCCTCCGCCCGCAACCGGGCCGCGTCGGCCTCCATGATGAAGGTCCGGGCCGCGGCCAGCTCCGCGCGATAAGTCTCCGGCGTGACCCGGATCGCGAGCGTCTGCCGGCCGATCGGCCCGGGGCCGTAGTCGAGTTCGTATTCCACCGACAGTCCGGGATGCACGGGAGGCAGGGCCTCGATCCAGGCATCCCCGTCGGCCACGCGACAGGGCTCCCTCACCACCAGCGGCTCCACCCGCGGCCCGAGCCGCTCGATGCCCGCCTCGTCGAGGGCCGCCACGAACTCCCGGGCCGAGCCGTCGAGCCCGGGCAGCTCCTCCTCCGAGACCCGCACCAGACAGCAGTCGATGCCCAGTCCCGCCAGCGCGCTGGCCGCGTGCTCCACCATCTGCACGCCCACCCCGACCGCGGCCAGGTTGGTGCGGGCCGTGGCCTCGACCCTGCTCTCGACGACCAGCGGAATCCGGACCGGCACGCCCCCCACCGTCCGCAGGAAGGTGATGCCGGTCCCGCCGCGGCCGGCAGGAACTCGACACGACAGGTCCGGCCGCTCCAGTAGCCGCTTCCGACCACCGTGACCGCGCGGCGAATGGTCTGCTGGGAGCGTGACTGCATGGAGGTGGCTGGCACCAGGGAAGGGACGACGCCGCGGGGACGATCCCCGCCCTCACCGACCGACGGACGCCGCTCAGCGCACCGGCTGCTGGCCGGGCTGGGCCGCCACCGCACCGGCATTGAGCATCCGGAGGATGTCGGGCGTGATGTCGACCTGGGGATCGTAATAGACGATCGGCTTCGTGATGCTGCCGAGAATCCGATTCCGGTCGGCATCGTCGACGGGCTCGCCGTCGAAGCGGTGCACCACGGCGATCTTGTTGTCCCGGGCGAACTGGCTCACGGCCCGCTCGATCTCGTTGTAGACCTGCAGGTAGACCTTCGCCTCGCGATCCATGAAGTCCTTCTTCTGGAGCTGGGCGTTGACGTTGAAGTCGCCCTGGGCCTTGGCCACTTCGGCCTCGAGCTTGCGGTGCTCGGGGGTGCCGACGTTGAAGTTCTTGAGCTGCTCCATCAGGACGTTGATCCGGTCGCGCTCCGCCTTGAGCGCGTTCTCCGCGGCCATGACCTCGTCCTTCATCTTTTCCATCGCCGCCTTGAAGCGGTTGTGGTTCTTGAAGATGTAGCCCACGTCGATCACGGCCACGTGCGTGGCCGGCGAACCGGAGACGGAAGCGGAGGCGGGGGCGGCCGGCTGCGTCATCGGCCGCACGGCCGGCTGACCGGGAGCCTGGGCCTGGACGCGGGGCGTGACGAGTGCGGCGACGAGGGCGATGAGGGCCATTTGCCTGTTCACGGAAGCTCTCCTTGCTGGCGAAACGCGGGGCGGACGGTGGTTGCGGGAACCCGCCCGACGGCCATCCGTGGCCGCCCTTGGATCCCGACGCGGGCGGGATGATGGCGGCCCCCCCGCGGCGACTCAAGGCCATTTTTCCGGCGGAAAACACCGGCCCTGTTCAGCGGGGCGCGCCCAACGTGACGTCGAGCCGCACTTCCTGGTCGTTTCGCCGCACGACGACCGGCACCGTCTCGCCCCCCTTGTGCTTGCGCAGGGCGCTGTCGAAGTCCTCGAGGTTCGTGATCGCGCTCTCGCCGACCCGGACGATCAGGTCTCCCGCCATGAGGCCGCCGCGGGCGGCGGGCGAGTCTTTCGAGACACCCGAGATCGCGTACCCGCCCCCCGGCTTGCCGAAGTCGGGAATGCTGCCGAAGTAGGGCCGGTCGCCGCCGCGGGCAAACTGCGGCGAGGCCACCTCGATGTAGCCCGGTCGCTTCGGAGCCGTGGCCAGTTCCCGGACGACGTCGGTGACGAGGTCGGCGAGCTGGGCAAGGCCGTCGTAGTTGACCTTCTCGGCGGTGTCGGTCGGGCGGTGGTAGTCGCCGTGCGACCCGGTGAACACGTGGAGCACCGGGATCTTCTGGGCGTAGAAACTGGCGTGGTCGCTCGGCCCGAATCCCCCCGGCTCCTTGGCGACCTCCAGGCCGCGGGCCGCCACGAGCCGGTCGACGAGGGCTTCGAGGCCCGTGCCCGTGCCCGTGCCGTGCACGATCACCTTCTCGCCCGCCAGCCGCCCGACCATGTCGAGGTTCACCATGGCCACCGTGTCGGCCAGGGGCACCGCGGGGTTGGCGGCGTAGTGGGCACTGCCGAGCAGGCCGCGTTCCTCGCCGGAAAACGCCGCAAACAGCACGCTGCGGGGCAGCCGCGGTCCGGCCGCGAGCCGCCGCGCCACCTCGGCCAACAGGGCCGTGCCGCTGGCGTTGTCGTCGGCGCCGTGATGGATCGCCCGCTCCCCCGGAGCCGCGGAGTTGGCGCCGCCGTAGCCGAGATGGTCGTAGTGAGCCCCGAGCACGACCGTCTCGCGGGCGTCGATCGCCGGCGACTCCCCTGCCGCGGGCCGCCCCGCGCCGGGCAGGAGGCCCAGGATGTTGCGGCCTTCCGTCTGCACGCGTTCGATGGAGGTGCGGCCCCGCACCCGCCAGCCCGGCAGCACGCCGCTCTTCGGCTCGAGCTTGTCGTCGATCGCCTGCTGAAGCTCCGTGAGCGGCCGGCCGAGCGCCTGCCGCACGACATCGTCCAGCAGGGCCCGCCGGACGTGGAGGATCGGCATCGTGCGGCGGTCGGAGCCCTCGCCGGCGCGGCTGAAGGGCAGCAGCGTGTCGCCCTCGGCGTCGGTGTCGTTGCAGAACACCAGCCCGCCCGCTTCGTGCTCCGAGGCGTTGGCCGCCTTGCGGGCCAGGGCCGCGTGCTGCGACGTCTGGTTGCCCTCGAAGGCGCCGTGCGGATTGTCCTTCTGGGGCTCCTGCCGCAGCACGATCACGGCCGTGCGCTTGACGCCACCGGCCGCGTCGAGCGGGGCGTAGTCGTCGTACTTCTCGGCCGGGGCCGTGATCCCGTAGCCCGCGAACGCCAGCGGCAGGTCGAACTCGCCCGAGCCGCCGATCGCCAGCGGGGTGAAATCCTTGCCGAGCACGAGGGGCACGACCCGTGGCGTGCCCGTCTCGTCGGGCGGACCGACCAGCTCCGCGGTGTTGGCGTCGGCCGGCCCGAGCGTCGCCTCGAGCGTCATCTCGAAGGGCTGGCGGCGCGTCTCGCGTCCCTCCGGTGCGAGCAGGCCGAGGTCGGTGAATCGCCGCTCCACCCATTCGGCCGCGGCCTCGATGCCCTTCGTGCCCGGCCCCCGCCCCTCCCGCTCGGGCGCGGCCAGCCAGGTGACATCGCGTTCGAGGGCGGCCCGGGCCGGCGGCTCCGGCCGGTCCGCCGAAACCGGCGGAATCACCACCGCCTGGCCGACCGGTTCGGCCGCCGGCGGGGCAACCACACCCTGCCCCACCGCCATCGCCGTCAGCACCAGCAGGCAGCACACCGCCGCCATCGCTTCCCGTCGTCGATTGCCGTCCATGCGTCCGCAGGCTCCCGGAGTCACTCGAATCGTCACCACCGGAGATTCTACGCCCGTGGCCCCGGCGGCGAAGGCGTCGCTTCCCGCGCACGCCGGCGCATGCAACAATGATGCGAAACCGAGGCGTCTCCGCCCTGCCCGCTGCGGTCCCCGGGGGCCGCCGAAACCGTCTCCGGAAAGCTGTCAGTTGCCCGCCCTCTTCGTCATCCAGGGTTTCAATCGCGGCGCCCGCTTCGACTTCGACGGCGACGCCGGCGCGGTCAGCATCGGCCGCGAGGCGGGCAACCTGATCACGCTCGACGACCACGAGGTCTCGCGGCGGCATGCGGAGATTCGCCGTGTCGGCGAGAGCTACGTCGTCGGCGACCTCAAGAGCTCGAACGGCACTTTCCTCAACGATGCCAAGGTCGAGCGGGCGGAACTCGCCAGCGGTGACCGGATCCGGATCGGCCGCTCCGTCCTGCTCTTTTCCGGCGACGGCCGGGAGCCTCCCGGCCTGGCCACGGTCGACATCGTGTCCGCCGACGGCGACGCGGATGGCTCGCGGATCGTCCGCAGCATGCGGGAGGAGGACTCGATCGTCCTGGCGGCTCCGGCGGAAGACGGCCAGAACCGCTGGCTCGCCCGGGCCCGCAGCAACCTCCAGGTGATGTACCGCACCGCCCTGGCCGTCAGTCACACGCTCGACATCGACGAGCTGCTCACCCGGATCCTGGAGCTGGTGTTCGAGTGGGTCGAAGCCGACCGCGGCTGCATCATGCTCCTCGACCCCGACACCCGCGACCTGACGTCAAAGGCCCGCCGCGACCGGCGGGCCGGCGACACCGGCACGATGGCGATCAGCCGGACGATCCTCGACTACGTGCTCGAACGGGCCGAGGGCGTGCTCACGAGCGACGCCCAGGACGACGATCGTTTCGCCAGCGGCAACAGCGTGGTGCGCACGGGCGTTCGCGAGGCGATCTGCGTGCCGATGCGGGGCCGCTACGGGACGGTCGGCGTGATCTACGTCGACACGATGGTGCCGCTGGTCGACTCGCTCGACCGGCGCCGCTTCAGCGACGACCACCTCAAGCTGATGATCGCGATCGGCCACCAGGCGGCCCTGGCCGTCGAGGACACCACCTACTACTCGGCGATGGTGCAGTCGGAGCGGCTGGCGGCCGTCGGCCAGACCATCGCCACGCTCTCGCACCACATCAAGAACATCCTCCAGGGCATCCGCGGCGGCAGCTACATCGTGGAGATGGGGCTCGAGAACGAGGACGTGGGGGTCGTCCAGAAGGGCTGGGAGATCGTCCGCCGCAACCAGGACAAGATCTCCTCGCTCGTGATGGACATGCTCTCCTTCAGCAAGGAGCGGGAGCCCGACCCCATGCCCAGCGACCTCGCGGCCCTCGTCGACGACGTGGTGGAGACGGTGCGCCAGCGGGCCACGGAGTCGAACGCGACCATTCACTGGGACCGGCCCGGCGACCTTCCCCGGCTGCTGTTCGACCCCGTCGGAGTGTCGCGGGCCGTGCTCAACGTGGTCACCAACGCGCTCGACGCCGTCGAGGGGCGGCCGGACGCGGCCGTGACGATCACCGCCCGGGCCGACCGCGAGACCGGCGTGGCCCGGATCACCGTCGCCGACAACGGGGCGGGCATGGCGCCGGAGACCCTGGCGGAGATCTTCACGCTGTTCGTCTCCACCAAGGGCGCGCGGGGCACGGGGCTGGGCCTGACGGTCAGCCGCAAGATCCTCCGCGAGCACGGCGGCGACATCCGCGCCACCAGCCGCGAAGGGGAAGGCAGCACGTTCGTGCTCGAGCTTCCGCTGCGGCTGCCGGCGCCGGATGGCGACGAGGCCGACCCCGCGGCCACGCTCGGCGCCGCCGGAGGCATCCCGGCGGTCGAGCCATGACCGCGACGGCCGTCGCCGGGAGCCGGCCGATTTCGGCGGTGATCATCACCCGCGACGCCGAGGCCCGGCTCGCCGCCGTGCTCGCCGCGGCCGACTTCTGCGCGGAGCGGCTCGTGCTCGATTCCGGTTCGACCGACGACACGGTGGCCATCGCCCGGGCGGCCGGCGCGCGGGTGGAGCACCAGCCCTTCCTGGGATACGGTCCCCAGAAATGCCGGGCCGTGGCCCTCGCGGCCCACGACTGGATCCTCGCGCTCGACGCCGACGAGGTGCTCGACGACGAGGCCCGCGACGCGATCCGCCGGCTCGACCTCGCCGACCCCCATGACTGCTGGGCGGTGCGCCGCCGCACCTTCATCGGGTCCCGCGAGGTGGTTCATGGCGCCTGGCGAAACGACCGCGTGCTCCGCCTCTTCAACCGGACGACGGCCGGGTTCAAGCCGCTGCCGGTGCACGAGGAGGTGGAGGCGGGCCGCCAGCCGACGCTCCTGCCGGGATCGCTGCTCCATTACAGCTACACGGGCGCCGGCGACGTGCTCGCGCGGGCGGTGCGGTATGCGCCGCTCAAGGCGGCGATCATGCGGCGCAAGGGTCAGCGACCGCGGGCCGTGAGCCTCCCGTTCCGGGCGCTCGCGGCCTTCGCAGGCAGCTACTTCTGGCGGGCGGGCTGGCGGGACGGGGCGGCCGGGTTCGTGGTCGCGCTCGCGCGGGTGATCGACTCCACGCTGCCCCGGGCGATGCTCCTGCTCGACGAGCCGACACGCGACGGGCCCTGACCCGCCCGACGGTCACTCGGCGCGGAGGGCGGCGAGCATCCGCTCCATGTCGGCCGGGAGCGGCGCCTCGAACCGGAGGCGTTCGCCCGTGACCGGATGATCGAGTTCGAGCCGCGCGGCGTGGAGCGCCTGCCGCTCGAGCAGGGGCGGGCCGGGGGGGAGGCCGAGCCAGGCCGGTTCGATCACGGTCCGGCCGCTGTACAGGCCGTCGCACAGCACCGGGGCGCCGACGGCGGCCAGATGCACGCGGATCTGGTGGGTGCGCCCGGTGCGCGGCGTGACCCGCACGAGGGCCCCCACGCGAAACCGCTCCACGACCTCGTACCGCGTCACCGCCTCCCGGCTGGTCGGGTGGTCCCGCCGGACGGCCATCTTCTCCCGCTGGTAGGGATGGATGCCGATCGGCAGGTCGATCTCGTCGGCGTCGAACCGCGGCTGGCCCTGCGTGATGGCGAGGTAGGTCTTGGCCACCGTGCGCCGCTCGAACTGCCGGGCGAGCGCATGGTGGGCGGCCTCCGAGCGGGCCACCGCGATCACGCCGCTGGTGTCGCGGTCGAGCCGATGCACGATCCCCGGCCGCGTCGGGCCGCCGGCGGTGGAGAGCCCGCCGGCTCCGTCGCGCTCCAGGTGCCACTTGAGCGCGCCGGCGAGCGTGCCCTGCCAGTTGCCCTTGGCGGGATGCACGACCATCCCGGCAGGCTTGTCGACCACCGCGAGCGCCTCGTCGACGTGGAGGAACTCGAGCGGGATCTCCTCGGCGGCCGGGCCGGCCCGCGGCGGCGCGGGCACCGTGAACACGACGAGCGAGCCGGGCTTCAGCTTCGCCGAGCCGCGCACCGCGACGCCGTCGAGCCGCACGGCCCCCCCGGCGATGGCCCGGGCCAGGAACGAGCGGCTGCTCTCGGGAAACGCCCGGGCCAGCAGGACGTCGAGCCGCAGGCCCGCGTCGTCGGGGCCGATGAAGAGCGAAACCTCGTCACCCGGCCGGTGGCTCGGCGGGCTTGTCTCCGGCCTTGCCGGCATCGGCTCCGGCCTTGCCGGCATCGGCTCCGGGCTCGGCGGGCTGGCCGGATTCGGCGGCTGGCTTGGCTGGTTCATCGGCGGGCTTCTGCGGCGGCTCGGCGGCGGGCGGCGGGCCCACGGCCGGA
>Ga0214921_10002467_pt1 | contig 29964 bp, 30 predicted proteins | sample LL1505_MetaG_FD_177992 | JGI IMG/M metagenome (GOLD analysis project Ga0214921, IMG submission 177992) | Freshwater microbial communities from Lake Lanier, Atlanta, Georgia, United States - LL-1505 | ecosystem: Environmental > Aquatic > Freshwater > Lake | place: USA: Georgia | collected...
TTTTTTTCTTATCCTCTCTATTATACAGTCTAATAATAGTTGAAAGTTTTTTTTTAAAATTATTATCTATTTTTTTTATTATTTTAACTTCTGTATTTTTATTATTTAACAAACCCAGAGCTAAAATATTTATGGGAGATACTGGAAGTATTTTTTTAGGTTATTTCATAGGTTTTTTATCTTTACATATATTTATGAGTGGCAGGTATGATCTGTTTATAACAATTATTTCTTATCCATTAATAGATTGCAGCATCACTATAATGAAAAAAATTTTAAATAAAAAATATCCTTGGGAAAGATTATTTGACTACTACTTTTTAAAACCAGTAATAATTTACAATAAACCTCATTCTTATGTTTTAAAACCTTTTTTAGTATTTAACATTTTAAATACTTTTTTATTTTTATTGCAAGCAATTTACAATTTATATTTTCTTTGCGTTATATCAATTTTTATCTCATTTATTTTAATTGCTTACTATGACAAAAATCTCGAAAAGATTAAATGATGTAATATTTGTTCTATTTGCATTATTTATATTAGCGAACCAATTTGCTGTTTATACAAATTTTAGATTCACGTCTTACTTTCTTTTCATATTAACTCTTGGTTTAATTTGCATTTCATATTTTCGTGATAAAAAAAAAATTTACAAAAAATCAGTAAATTTTGAAAATTTTATTTTTTTATTAATATCTCTGCTGCTAATATATTTTTATTTTCAAAACAAAAATGACCTAAATTTAAAAATGTTTTTATATTTTGTAATAATCTTATTAATTTCAAATTTAATTTATCAAAAAGATAATTTAAGATTAATTCTTAACATGACTTTAATGCTAGCTACCTTACTTTTAATTATAGGATTTTATGGCTGGTTTAATGGTGGAGAGGGAGGCGCTTTTGGAAATCAATTTATATATTTTGGCTACCGTTATCTTCCATCAACAAGAAATGAAGATCATATAATATTTCTACTAGCATACATTATTACATTATTTTTTATTTTTTCTAAAGAAAACAGCAAAATATATTTTATACTAAACTCCTTATTTGCAGCAATTTTGTTCTTATCCTACTCTCGAGGATATTGGCTAATATATATGCTTATATTTTTATTTGGATTTCTTATGAATATATTTTTTAAGTATATTGAAATGAAAAAATTTCTTAAAATATACTTAATTAATATAATTTTTTTAGTAATAATTATATTAATATTAAATTCTATAATTAAATTATCCTATACAAACACTGAACTGACTTTGCAAAATCAGTTTTATATAAAAGTAAATTCTGTATATAAATTTTTAATTAATGATAATAATTATAGTTCATCTTTAGAATCATCATCCGCTCTGAGTTGGAAACAAAAATCAGCAGAATATAGAGAATTAAAAAAATATTTTTTTGAATATAATAGTGGAGAAAAAAATAATTACAAATATTATGAAAATAGTTTTTTATTTTTACTGGTCAATCTTCCGTTAGTATTTTTCTTAAATTTATTATATTTCGCAAAAGAATCATGCTTTATTCTTAAAAAAAAAAATTATCAAAATTCAAATAATTTTTTTTACACAATATTTATATTGAGTTTTATATATTTAAATATTATTTATAATTTTACAGAAGACAGCGTCAATTATTTATATCTTTTACTTATGTTAATCTTTAAAAAAAAAATTTTACGCAATCATTTCACAAATAAAATACATAATACTTAAAGGCAGTATAAAAAGGACTTTCTAAATATTATTTGTTTAATTATTTTTTAGAAAGTTTCTAAACAAATTCAAAAAACAGAAAGAATAAAAATTTAGAAAATTATTTGCATTATATAAGATTGCTAACGAATAAAAAAAAAATTTAGATTCACAAAATTTTTAAGTAACAATAAAATATCTTTATAAAAAAAACTAAATTCTAAATTAATATTTTTTTTTTTTCATTAAATCAAAAGTTTCTTTATATTTTGTATATATATATGTGTTTACTAAGCGTTTCTTTTTAAAACCACTGAAAACTCTCAAATTATAAAAATCAATAAAGTTACAATGCAGCATTTTTAATTTTTTTTTATCAATATATAGCTCCCCATTATTTATTGTGAAATTATAACAATTTAAATTCCAAGCCCCCGGGCCAAATCCTATATCATTAATAATAAAAAAAAATTGTTTCCCAAATAGTTTTGGCCATTCATTCAAATACAATTGATCTCCGCAAACCTGGCCAGATAAATCAGGGGAAATACTTGTTGATTTGGTACATTGTTTCTTCCATAAATTTATACAATTATTAGCAAGATTACTTTTTTTAAAACTCAAGAAACCAACATTATACTTGCCATTAATTTTGTTTCTAAAATTATCTTTCCTAGAAAACCTGTGCGGATTTAGAGTTATTATTTTTTTTTTAGATTCACTTAAAATATTTGCAAAATCATTTACAAATATTAAGTCCGCATCAATATAATTTATTTGTTTTATTTTTTTATTTTTTAAACAAAAATCTATTAGAAATGGTGTAAGTGCAAAGTAAAATTCTACTAAAGATCTATTTTTTTTTATCAATTTTAGTATTTTGTACTTATCACAAATCTCACTGAGCTTTAATAAATATATATTATCAAGATTCAATTTTTTGATATTTTGATAAGTAAAATCATCTAGACAAAGAATAGTAAAAAAACTTTCATCTAAATTTTTTTTAATACTTAGAATAGCTGTAATGCCCCGTAAAAAAAAATTTTTGTCAAAATAAGTACAGAAATGATTCAATCTTTCCTCGTTGTAAAAAATAAATTTTGGTAAGTCTCAAATTTTTTTAAAATGTAAATATCATTAACCTTTTTATTATAAACTAATAGAAATTTTTTTCTTAAATACTTTTCTATTTTTTGTACGTTTAAAAACCAGCATGGATAAGTATAATTATAAACTTTTGGTGAAGGATTTTCTATTTTTAAATATTCTTTTTTTTTTAAAGTCGTTGTTAAATTTACTATAAGTATATTTTTAGTTTTTTCAGCTATAACTTTTAAAATTTGATACGGATTTTTTATATACTGTAACGACGTTTCGAAAATAACTATATCAAATTTTTTTTTTAATGAGACAAATTGATCAAAATTATAAAAATTAATATTTTTAAAATATTTTTTATTAGACTTATATCTGGTTAGGCTAACCTTAGAATTTTGCTCTAAAATACTCCAATCTAATTTTAAATTGGGAAATCTTTTTCTAACCAAAAAAAAGAGTTTTCCAAAACTCCCTCCTACATCTAAAATACTAATATTATTATTTTTTTTCATTTTGAAAAAATTTTCAATGTCTTCATTTATATTAATTCTTTTATAAATAATCCCATCTTGCTCAAAAAATGATAACCTTCTAGCTTCTAATGTTTTTTTAAAAACGTAATTAATTAAATCTTGGTTATCGTAACCATTGCAGTTAACAAGAGCGTCTGAATAGTTATGATGCTTTCCATTAAATCCTATTTTATTAAAAAAAAAATTATATAATTTTTTAAAAAAGAAAAAAAAATTATACATCTAAAAATTTTTTATTTTTTAAATACCAGTTAATAGTATTTAACAATCCATCTGATAAGGAAAATTTAGGCGACCATTTTAATTGGTTATTTATTTTTTTAGTGTTCATAGAATATTTAATATCATGACCAGGCCTATCACTTACTTTCTTTATTAATTGATTTTTATTTTTCTTTATAATTTTTAATTTTATAAATATTTTTATAATTATTTTTATCAAACTAATATTTTTTTTTACATTATTAGAACCAATATTATATATTTGTCCTATTTTTCCCTTAAATAAAACTTTTGCTATGCAATCAACATTGTCGTCAACATAAATCCATTCTCTCATTTGATTGCCATTTCCATACATTGGAATTTTTTTATTGTTTATTAAATTTTTAATGATTACTGGTATTAACTTTTCGCTATGCTGTAGTGGACCATAATTATTAGCGCTTCGAGTTATTAATACTGGTAAATTGTATGTTCTGTACCAGGACAGGACTAAATTATCAGCGGCGGCTTTAGAGGAAGAGTAAGGGGAACTTGGAATTAACACATCATTTTCGATTGATTTTTTTTTTCCTTTAACATCGCCATAAACTTCATCAGTTGAAATCTGAAGGAATCTAAATTTTTTTTTTATACTTTTGTAGTGCAGTCTGGCCTCCTCTAATAAACAATATGTACCAAGAATATTAGAGGAAATAAAATTTTTTGAATTTTTAATTGAATTATCTACATGGGTTTCTGCAGCGCAATTAATTACATAATCAGGCTTATATTTTTTAAAAATTTTATTTAAAAAATTTCTATCTGTGATATTTTTTTTAAAAAAGAAATAATTTTTTGCTTTAATATCATTATATTTTGAATTTTTTTTAGATGCATAAGTTAATTTATCTATATTAATTACTTTGTGATTTAATTTTATAAAATGTTTTACAAGTGCACTGCCTATAAATCCTGAGCCACCTGTAATAATGATAGTTTTCATACTAATAATTATAAGCTTTTAATTTATCTAAGATATTTCTTACAAAGCTTTTTTTAAAATTATCAATAAAAAAATTTTTAAACATATTATAGGCATAAATATTTTGTTCTATTTTAATTTTCTTAAATTTTTTATAGTCAGTAAAAAAATCTGTTTTAAATATATCTTTTTTATTATTGGTAGAATTAAAATGATAGCCACTACCATCGTTTCCAATATTTTTAACTAATGATATCCTAGGATATAAAGTGTACATATTATTTAAGAATGCAGATGCATACCACCTTATTGCCCAACTATCATTTAATTTTTTAGAATTATTTATTAGCATTTGAAAATAGGAAAAAGAGTCATCAAAATTAAATTTTTTTACTAATTTTTTTTTTAAAATATTATTTACAAGAATATTAGGATCATTAACGAATTTATCCCAAGATTCTTTCCAAGTACCCCAGCCCCAGCAATCGGCACCTTTTAAAAAAAATGTATCTTCTATCATTTTCTTTTGAAACTTAATTGGATAACAGTACCCATGAATTGAAGCGACTTTGGGATTATCCTTGTAGATATTCAACCCTTGATTAATATAACTTAGAAAAAAAGGGCTAGTAACTAAGTCTTCTTCCAAAACAATTATTCTTTTATATACTGATATAACGTCATTTATGCCGTCTAAAATATTTCTAGAAAGACCAAAGTTATTTTTTCTTTCAACAATTTCTACTTTGTTAAATCCTGATACTTCTTTTATAATTTTTCTAACTAATTTTACTTTTTTATAATCTTTATCATCTTTGTACGAATCAGAAAAAATGATTAATTTACTTTTATTAGAAAGAAAATTTTGTTTAAGACTATAAATTGTTTTTGCTAGATGATCTGGTCTTTTATAAACGAATAAAGCTATAGGAGCATATTTATTTGGAGACATTAAATAATCTATTTTTTAACTTTAATAACTTAATAAAAATTTTTTGATCTATTGCATTAAAGTTTTCTCTTTTGCTATAAACATCAAATCTTATAACTTTTCTAATTGAACCCTCTTCAATTTCTGAAGCTTTATGCATTACATCAGTATCAAAAATTGTTAATGAACCTCGAGGACCCACTAAAGGTATAAATAAATCATTATATTTTTCTGAGGTTTTTTCTCGACTTAAATGATCAAAATTTTTTAAGATCCACTGACGTCTAATCTTTTTAAATTCTTTTTGAGTGCCAGGAACAACTGCCAAAGGACCCTCCTTATTAGTAACATCGCTTAAATATAAAAAAAATTTCAAAAAATGTGTTTCGTCTGTATGTGGGACAAACGCTAGTTTATCATCTAAAAAATATTTTTTTGTTTCCGGTCCTATTCCCCGAGTTGTATATAAAAATATCTTACTCGGGCAAATAAATTGAAATTTAAAATATAATTTTGAGATTTTGAAGAAAAATTGGTTATTAACTAATTCTTTTAGTTTTGGAAAATTAGCAAAATCAAAACTTAATGGATTAACACTTTTAGTATGAAGAACTTCATTCTTAATATGATCAGGAACAATATTTGCAGGTAAAGATAGAATTTTATCGTATTCTTCTTCAAGATCTTTAATAAAATTAATATCAAAAAAATTTGGAAAAAAACAAACACCATTTAATTTTAAACTATGTAAGATTTCAGAAGGAATTTTATTTTTGTCAATTTTAATAGAATTTAGCATAAATATTTAATTGTAATTTAATTTAAAGTTATATTTTAATTAATTCAATATTAGAATTCTTTATTATATAATCTTTTATTAGTTTTATTCTTGTTACTTCTTCTTTAGATCTAATTGCGCTCACAGAAATATCCAAATTATACAGTTTAATTGCAGGATGAAGAAATTTCGAAAATGAAAAAATAGAAGTTGAATAAATAGAAAATATTTTAAAAGGTACTTTTTTATTTAAGAATATATTTAATTCAGACGGCAAGATATAATGATTATACTTAATATTATTATCATTAAAAAAAACTTTTAATTTTTTGTCATAGAATTCTTTTGGATGTAAATAGAAAAAAATATTAAATTTTTTATACTTTTTTACTATCCTTAAAATACACATTTTATAATAATTAAAAGAAATAATATTTTTATTATGAAATGCATTTCCCAAAATTAAAATAGATTTTTTATCAATTATCTTCTTATTTTTTAATATTGTTAGATTATTTTCTTCTATTAACCTGAAGTTGGTAAGTCTATGAAATATGGTAAATATTGTAACTTTATTCAAATCAAATCCACAAAAACTCAATAATCTCAACTTAAATGATGTAAAATATGACTTATTAAAAAATAAAGAATTTGTTCCATCATCAACTATGAATTTATTATTAGATCGCATTAAAAATGATAAATAAAAAATTTCTACGTAAATATTACCTATTGTTATTGAGTGAAATCTTTTAAAAAATCTTAAGAAGATAAAAATAAAATAAAGAAAATTATTATTGTATCTGCATATTTCAAAAAAAATGAATTTACATTGAAAATTTAAATTTTTCTTTATTTCTAATAAAGATTCAGAAGTTGCAGATTCTTGCATTTCTTGTTTGTTAAGACCAAAAAAAATTATCGGTTTTTTTAGAATTTTTTTTTTTGAAAGTTCAATGAGATTAATAAATTGAAATCTTGAATTTATAAAAAATATATTATTGAATTTAATCAAGTAAAAAAAAGATAATATTGTAAAGTAAATTTTTTGATAAATTTCTATAATATTTTTTACAATAAAGTTATCAAACTTATTATACAAACTTAACTTGAACTGACTTGAAGAAGGAGAATTTGTTCCATTAAAAGACCAGAGGAATTTATGAAAATTATTTATATAAAAAAAAATATTTTTGATAGTTCTAGTACTGTTATAAATTTTAAGATTTTTTTTTAGGTTGCTAATACTATTAGTATTAAAAATCGAATAAGAAATTAATGAATTGTATTTAATAAAATTAATCGAGATTTCGTAATAACTTAATTTGAATTTTCTTAATAGAAATAATAAAAAAAACCTTACTAAAATAAACCTTAAATAATCTATATTAATAAATGTTTTACTATTCTTTGCTAAACTAGCTCCAGCAAAAGTTCTTAGAGAGATTATTTTTTTTTTTTCTTTAATTATATATTTGAATAATTTGTTAGAAACATCTCTCTCTATAAGATTGAAACAAAAAACATATCCATCAAAATTAAATCTTTTGATTAAACTAAATGCTGAATCTGAGAATTCCCAATAAATTTCTAAAAATATATACTTAACAACACCTTTGTCTCTCAGCTTACTTAGGTACTCAAAGTATTTCTTGGAATCGTAATTATTTGTAGGAAATAAAAATCTTGATAATTGTATGGAATACAATTTTTGTGTTTGAAAATCTTTTAGGTATCTTTTAATTTGTTTTTTAAATTCAAGAATATTATTAGCTTTAATTTTAAATATAACGTCATTATTTTTATTGAATAATTTATAATTATTTTTAAATAAATTATATCCCTCGTAATCATATGATGTATGAAAAATAAAATTATTACTTAATCCAAATTTAACAATATCTTCATTGCTTAAATAATGAGTTCCAAGAATAAATTTGTTAGCTTTGGTATAAAAATTCATATTTTTAATTTAAATAATACAGAATTAATAAATAACTATTTAAATATTTATATATAGATGTTTAATTAAGATATTTAGATAAATTATGTTTAAATACACTTATAGAAACAAACTAGCTTACTACCTTGAAGAGCTTAATATAAATTCTAAATTTAATATTATAGATATAGGCGCAAAGGAAGATATTGGCGAAACTTTAAAAATAATTCCAGAGAATAAAATAAATATTTACGGTTTTGAACCTAACAAACTTGAATTTGAAAAACTAATCAAGAAATTTCCTCAAAGAAAATATTTCAATATAGGAGTATTTAATAACAAAAAAAATAAAAAACTTTATGTAACAAAAGAGCCTGCTGCTTCTAGTTTTTTTAAACCAAATAATAAAAATAAAATATATGAAAAAATAAATTGGGAAAATAGAAAAATCGTAAAAATTAAAAATATTAAATGTAATAAATTAGATAGTTTTATAAAAATAATTAAAGATATTGATTTTATAAAAATAGACACTCAAGGTAGTGAATATCAAATTCTAGAGGGAGCAAAAAAAATTCTTAATTCAAATTCACCATTAGTTTTAACAGAAACATGGTCAACAGAAATATATAAAAATATTAATTTATTTGATGAAATTATTTTTCTAATGAAAAAAATGAAGTATAGAGTGTTAGATATCGACACTGCGGCAGCAAGCTGGAAACTTGAAACCAAAAGTAAATTTTCTGATCTAGATATTCCTGTTAAAAACGGTTTTGAAATATTATTCGTTAAAGATTATGAGATACTTAAAAAACTCGAAGAAAATAAAATTATAAAATTAATCATTTTGCTCGACTTATTTGGATATAAAAGTTTTGCTTGTCACCTATTAGAAAAAAATAAGAATATATCCAAAAAAAATTATATTTGTATTTATAAAAAAATAAATTATCTTAATACAGTTGACAAACTATTTAGCATGTTTCCAATTAATATCCTAATAAAAATTTTAATAAGATATAAAATTATAAATCCAATTAATCCACAATTACATTATTAATTAATTATAAAATAAATTTTCTGAGATTTGTTTTTTTTTTATCTCAAAAACTTTATTACAATACTTCAGTGTGGTTAATCTGTGAGTTACAATTATTATGGTAATTTTATTCTTAAGGATTAACAACCTATCTAATATATTCTTTTCGGTTTCCGAATCTAATGAACTAGTTGACTCATCCAATATTAAAACTTTACTTTTCTTAAATAAGGCTCTTGCAATTGCGATTCTCTGTCTTTGTCCTCCTGACAATCTAATGCCATTTTCACCTATAATCGTATCATATTTATTAGGCAAACTCTCTATAAATTCATAGATTTCTGCCTCTTTACATGCTTCTTTTATATTTTCTATATTGAGATTTTCATTCATTTGAGAGAACGCGATATTATTTTTTATCGTATCATCTAATAAAAAAATATTTTGAGAAACTATTGAAATATTATCTTGCCAGCTTCTAATATTATTTCCTTGCAAAACTGTATTGTTGATTAATATTTCTCCTTGCGTTGGCTTTAAAAGCCCAGACAATAAATCTAAAAAAGTACTTTTTCCCATTCCAGTTTTACCAAAAATACCATAGATAAAATTATTTTTTATAAATACATTAATGTTTTCTAATACATAATCAGTGCTACTTTCGTGTTTAAAATAGACATTTTTAAAAGAAATTGAATCAAAACTAACATCATTAAAAAGGCTATTATTATTACAAAAAAAAGGTTGATTTTTTAATTCAGTCAAAACTTCTTGTGAAGAATTCTTTGCGCTTAAGATTTGCACAAATGATGCATATAAATTATTTAACAAAGGAAGCATTCTATACAAAGCAAAAACTAAGGCTCCAAGGTAAGATATTAATATTGCCGAATGTGTTTCGTTTTTATTAATGTAATAATAAGATAAAATGCAAATAAAAATAATTCCTAAAAATTCAATAATGATTTTAGGAAATGAACTAATAATGCCCACGCTCATTTGAGCTTTTCTATAATTTTTATCTGATTTTTCGAATCTATCTAAGAACAATTTAAAAGCATTATTTAAAATCACTTCTCTTATAGTTGATAAACTTTCACCAACAGCTTTATATTTAAGAAAGATATTTTTAGAAATTGCTTCGCTGAATTTTTTTACTTTTTTTAAAGTAAATAAATTAATTAAATAATAGAAAAAACCAAAGAAAAACATAATAAAAAAAACATTATAGTTGGTTATAATTATTAATCCTATTAGTAAGGATAGCAATATGAACAATGAATTAAAAATATTTATAAAATTATAAATTAAGAAATTTATTCTTTCGGTCTTATCAGTTATTAAGCTTAAAGCTTCGCTGCTATTTTTGCTGACTATTCTTGAATATGGAGATTTTAAATAATTACAAAATATTGTTGACCCTATAAATTCACCTAACTTTTTATTGAAAATATTTGAATAAAATAAAAATAATATTCTTGAACAGGTTGTAAGAAAAAATATAAAAATAAATAGTATTGTAATAAAAAGAGAATAATTTGGAATAAGACTAGATTCAAAAAATAAATAAAATTTTTTTAGTAAAAAATTTTTCTCAATACTTTGGCTGTTAACAACTTGCATTATGAAAGGAATTATTAAACTCAAAGTCAAAACCTCTAATAAAGAATTTAAATTAATAAGAAATATAACTATAAAAAAATTTTTTTTATTTTTTTTTAGAATTAGATGCCAAGTATCTTTTATTAAATTAATAGCTTCTAGCATTTGTAAATTCGTTATTTTAATCTAAACAAAATATCATAAAAATAAATGTTTATGAAAATATTACATTGTCACATATTTTAAATTAATAAAACAAATATAAAGAATTAATTTAAAAAATAATAATAGAATTTAACTTTAAAACTACATTAACAAATAAAAAAAATATTATTTATTCAAGATTTATTTTAAATTTATAATTTGTCTATTAAATGCTAATGGTTTATAAAATTCTTTATGAAGTTAAAAAAAATAATTAATAAGATTGAAATAATAAAATCGGGTCATTTTACAAGATATTTTAAAAATATTGAAAAATATGATTATTATAAATTTATCAATAAATTAAAAAATGAAGACTTTATTTTGGATATTATTACTAAGATTGCAAATGGAACAGTTATTGTATTATCAGATACTTTAGAAACCGAAATTATTGAAAATGCTAAAATTAAACTTAACAACTACTCATCAGATAGAGAGCAAATAAATCCGAAAATAATAGATGGCTGTAAAAATGGTTATTATTTATCAAAGAATCTAAGTGGGAACGGCTACAAAACATTTGATCGATCGTTTTACTTTTTCGCATGGAATAATGATGACCTAAATATTTATGATAAAATTTATAAATTATACCAACCATTAAAAATTTTAAACGGCTTATCTTTTGCTGATTACCAAAATAACATACCATCAGATGGTTTGATTGAAAGATTGCATGTCATACACTACCCTCCTGGTGGCGGTCTAATCAGCAAACATTATGACCCAATAAATGTTAGCATAGTAAATTTTGGCCTTTATGGAACTCAGTTTGGCATTGACTATTCGGATGGTGGGTTTTACGTATTTTCAAATAATGAAACTAAAGTTAACATTGATAAAGATATAAAAAAGACTGATATCGTACTTTTTTTTCCTGGCATGATACATGGTGTCGATCCTGTGCTTGTGAAACACCAATTAAATCTTAACAGCAGTTCTGGCAGATGGTTTTTCAACATTAATATCATTGAATCGCACCATATTAAAAATAGACAGTATACTCAGGCTTTAAACTAAAAATTAAAAATATTATTTTATCAAAAATAAATATAAAAAATATATAATTTCCTTAAAAGTTTATTATTTTTTAGCAAGCAAATAACCATTTGGATGATTTGTAAAAAGAAGCTTGGCGCAAAGTTGATGATCGATGATAAATCTATTATTTTTTATTTTTAAAAATTTTTTTAAAGCAGTGTAAGGATTATTTCCTGGACCCCATGGTCTTGGTCTGTGACTTTGCTTTGGTATAAACTCAACAATTGTATCTCCGCAAATCAAATAATTATCTTTTGATACAAATTTAGAATAAATTAATAATTCTTTCATTACATGATCATGAGTGTGATTAGAATCTAAAATAACTAAAACTTTTTTTGAATGAGAAATTATTTTTTTTATTTTTTTAACAGTTTCGTCGGACACACTATCGCCTTTAATAATTTTTATAAATTTTAATAGTTTTTTATCTTTACTCAAAGCAGCTTTAACATTGTCGGGGACAAATGTGTCTACTCCTATAATTTTTTTACCTCCAAAAATTCTCAATAAGCTTGCGCCAAAAAGAATGCTTCCTCCCCACGCAATTCCTGTTTCAATAATAAAATCTGGTTTAGTTTTCCACACTATTTCCTGCAGTGCAAACATATCTTCTGGTAAATTAAGACACGGTTCATCCATCCATTTTGTCTGATGAAGCCATCTATATTTTTTATCTGCAAGAACTAATACTTTTCGAGCTTCTTTTTGAATAATTGAGTCTTTGCTCATCTTATTTGCTGAATAAGAGTTGAGAAAATAAAATTTTTTTTTGCTAATAATGTTTTTATTCATTCAATTTTAATTAAAAAAAATTTCTAATTTAACGCTGGTACTTAATATATGAATTAAGTTATTAATAATTTTATAAATTATGTATATATTTTAGCAATGATAATCTGGAAAAAAATAAAAAAACCAAAAATAATTAAAAAACAAGATTCATTCAATAATAAAAAATGGTGCAGTACAATTTTAGAAAGAGTTAAAAATAACTTTAATAATTCTAATAAAAATAACTTTTTAGACTCTTTTATTGCATCTAGTCCTTTGCCATTAATGGTTTTAACAACTAAAAATAAAATTATCAAAATTGCAGACTTTGGGTCTGGTAGCCAAGAATTGTTTTTTCAATTTAAACAATTAGAACAATTAAATTACAATAATAAAATCTTAATAGACTCAATAGAAGTAAAAAAAATTGTAAGATTACTCAAAATAAATTTTAAAAATACTAAAAATATTAAAATATTTTTTAAAGAAAAATTTGACTTTAAAAAAAAATATGACTTTATTCATATAAGCGATAGTTTGCAATATATATTAAATTATAAAAAATTTTTAGGAAAAATAAATAATTCTCAATCTAATTATATAATATTAAATAATATTCCTGCTGGAAATATCAAAACATATTTAACTCAGCAATCATATTATGGAAAAAAAATTTTAAATTACTTTTATTCAATTTCAGAAATTCTAGATATTTTAAATAATTACAAAATTATATATAAGTCACTATTCTTAAATAAAATTAGAAACAAATATGGAGAATATCCTCAAAATAATTTTGAAAAAATCGATAGAATTAAATTTCCAAAAACAATTATTTTAAAAAAAACTTGAAGCCAAGTAGTTTTATATATGGTGGGTATTGCGATGGATAACTTGCTTTTATAATATTTTTTATTTTTCTAATATCATTTTTTACTAAATCAATTCTTATTTCTCTTAATTTATTAATATCAGTCATTCTATATTTTTTTTTACCCCAGGAATATTGATTGTGCGCAAGAGATCTTGATAGCCACTTATTTCTGAGATTGCTTACTATAAATTTAAAGACTCGAAATTGTTCTTTATTTATTTTTCTTAATAAAGATTTTATATTATCTTTTTTTTTTATTCTTATTTTCTTTATGTAAAAAATTTTTCCATTATCAACAAATTCATCAATTAAATGAACGGTTATCCCAGAAAATTTTTCATTATTTAATAAAGACATAAAATTACCACCAGAACCAGGGTATCTACTTAAACAATTGTGAAAATTAATAGAATATAATTTGATCTTACCGAGTAACTTTTTGGGGATTATTATTTTAGTTTTGAAACTAAACAAGTAATCATATTTCTTATCATCTTTTAAATATTTAGTATCAATTTTTTCACCAATTTTATTTTCCGATAAAATTGATCTAACTTTAAAAGATTTTTTTTTCAAAAATTTTATTGCATTGATTGAATAATAATCATCTTTTTTTCCAAAAAAAAGACAGCTATAATATTTTCTAGGTTTCATTTAAAAAAAATTAATATAGACTGAAAAATGTACATTTATTTTATTACTATTATTCATAAAAAATTTTAAAACATATTATGAGATTTACAACTTTTGGGCCACATATTTCAAGCTTGGATAAAAAATATGTACTCGAATCTATAAAACAAAAAAATTGGTACACTAAACCATATTATTTCGTTGAGAAATTTGAAAAAAAATTTGCAGACTATCATAATAGAAAATATGCTTTGATGACCACAAATTGTACAGCTGCAATACATTTATTCCTGGCTTCTCTAGATTTAAAAAAAGGTGATCAAATTATTGCTCCAGAATGTACTTGGATTGCGTCTGTTGCTCCTATCTTGCAAACTAAAGCGAAATTAGTGCTATGCGACATAGAAAAAGACAATTGGTGTCTTTCTTTAGAAACTATTAAAAAAAGAATTACTAATAAAACAAAAGTTATAATTTGTGTAAATATATTTGGCAATATGCCTGAATATAAAAAAATTGAAAAATTTTGCAAAAGTAAAAACATCTATCTTTTAGAAGATGCCGCCGAAAGCTTAGGTAGCATTTATTTTGGTAAAAAATCTGGTTCTTTTGGTAATGCTTCTGTTTTTAGTTTTCATAGGACAAAAACTATTACGACTGGCGAGGGAGGAATTCTGTTATTAAATAATAAAAAAATTTTTAATAGATGCAAAATTTTAAGAGATCACGGAAGAGGAGATAAGACTAGAGATTTTTTTAATGATGAATTTGCCTTTAAATATATGCCATTTAATATGCAGGCTGCTATTGGATATGGACAATTTATGAGAATCAACACTTTGTTAAAAAAAAAGAGAGATATTTATTTAAATTATAAGAAAATATTAAATAAAAATATTCAACTAAACGTGGACAATAAATTTATCCAAAATGGATGTTGGGCTGTAGCAATAACTATAAATAAAACAAAAAAAAACATTATTAAAATGCTTAAAAAGGCTCTAATAAAAAAAAAATATATGGCTAGACCATTTTTTTATCCTATATCAATGCTTCCAGCTTACAGGAAAAAATTTAAAGATTATGCTTATTATAAAAAAACAAATTTAAATGCATATAAAATTTATAAAAATAGTCTAGTTCTCCCTAGTTCATATTTATTAAAAAAAAGAGATATTTTAAAAATTGGGACGATTATTAACAAAATCTATAGTAAATACATTTAACTAAAAATTACTTATTGAAATGATTGGAATTATATTAGCTGCAGGCACTGGAACAAGACTAATGCCCATTACTAAGTGTTTAAATAAACATTTAATTCCAGTCTATAATAAGCCTATGATTTACTATCCTCTTAGCATTTTAATGTTATGCGGAATAAGAGAAATTATTATTATATGTGACAAGTTTAATAAAAAAAACTTTTTTAAAATTCTGCAAGATGGAAAAAATTTAGGAATAAAAATATCCTATACTGTACAAAAAAAACCTAACGGAATACCCGAGTGTTTTTTACTTTGTAAAAATAAGATAAAAAATAAAAAAGTAGCTTTAATTTTGGGAGATAATCTTTTTTACGGACAAGGAATCATACAGATACTACTAAATGAAATAAAAAGACTAAACGGAAGTTTTTGTTTTGGTTATAATGTTTCAAATCCAAAACAATATGCTGTTATTGAATTATTAAATAACAGAATTAAAAATATAGTAGAAAAACCTAATAAGATAAAAAGCCACTTAGCAATTCCTGGTTTTTATTTATTTGATGAAAATGTTCATAAATTTTCAAAAAAATTAAAAAAATCTAAAAGAAATGAATTAGAAATTGTAGATCTGCTCAAGATTTATCTAAAAATAAAAAAACTTAATTTTAAGTTGCTACCTAGAGGCATTTCTTGGCTGGATATGGGTTCATTTAACGATCTCATTTCAGCTACAAATTTCGTAAAAACTATTGAAGATAGACAAAATCTTAAAGTTGGTTGCCCTGAAGAAATTGCGTGGAGAAATAATTGGATAACCAAAAAAAAACTGCTGCATTTAGGAAAAAATTATAAAAATGAGTATGGTAAATATTTAAAAGAAATAACAAAAGATAATTAAATGAGGCAATATACTATTTGCAAATATAGTAATAAGAAAATCCCAGTAGTTATGAGTTTTGGTAATATGCCCATAGCTAATAATTTTTCAAAAAAAAAATCTAAAAAAACAAATTTCAATATGAAAATTGCTTTTAATGAAGAATACAAATTATTACAATTAGTTGATACTCCACCTGCAAAAGAGCTCTTTAACTCTAATTATGCTTTTTTATCCTCAACATCTAAAAGTATGAGTAATCATTTTTATAAAGTTTCAAAAATTATCAAAAAAAAATTTCTTAAAAAAAATGGAAATATTTTAGAAATAGGTTGTAATGATGGAATATTTCTTAAAAATTTTATTAAATATAATCACTTAGGAATTGAACCCTCAAAAAATGTTTATAAAATTGCAAAAAGTAAAGGATTAAATGTAATAAACTCTTTTTTTAATACTCAATTAGTTAAAAAGAAACAATTATTATTTGACTGCATCTACTCTGCAAACGTTATTTGTCATATTCCAAATATTAAAGAACTATTTGGCTGCATAAAAAAAATCCTTAATAAAAACGGAGTTTTTATTTTTGAAGATCCTTATCTCGGAGATATATTAAAAAAAACTTCTTATGATCAAATTTATGACGAGCATTTTTATTATTTTTGCTTAACCTCAATTAATAAAATTGCAAATGATTTTGGTCTAGAAGTTTTTAACGTTGAAAAAATTAATACTCACGGTGGCTCTATGAGATATTATATATCTTATAGAAATTTCAGAAAAATAAATAAAATTATAAATAAAATTAATTTTTATGAAAAAGTTATTATTAATATTAAAGCGTTAAAAAGATTTAAACAAGAAATAATAAAATCTAGAAGAAGAATTTTAAAAATTATAAATAAATACAAAAAATATAAAATTTATGGATATGGCGCAACTTCTAAAAGTTCCACTATCATTAATTATTGCAAAATAAATAACAAAATGATTCGAGGTATATTCGACACAAGCTCTACTAAAATTAATAAATATACTCCAAAAAGTAATATTAAAATTATTGACTACAATAAATTTAAAAAAATAAATCCAAAATACTGCTTCTTATTTGCTTGGAACCATTATAAAGAAATTTTGAAAAAAGAAAAAAATAATAAAATTCGTTGGATCACACATATTAACAAAAGTCATTTTAAAAATTATAAAAATTTTTTTATATAATGTTAAATTTCTCAAATCCTTGTTCTGAAAATTTATTTTTAAAAAAAAAAATTATTAATAAAGTTAATAAAGTTATAAAAAGTAACAACTATATTCTAGGCTCAGAAGTAAATAATTTTGAAAAAAAATTTGCAAAATATATAGGTGCAAAGTATTGCGTAGGAACATCTAATGGAACTGATGCTATTATTTTAGCTCTTAAAGCTCTTAACATTAAAGAAAATGATCAAGTTATCACAACAGCACATACTGCTGTAGCTACTGTTGCTGCTATAGTAGAATGCAAAGCAATACCGGTATTTGTAGATATTGATGATACATATAATATTGATACAAAAAAAATAGAATCAGCAATTAATAAAAGAACAAAGGCTATAATTATTGTTCATATCTATGGGAACCCAGTTAATCTAAATAATATTTCGAAAATAAAAAAAATTCCTATTATTGAGGACTGCTCGCAGGCGCATGGTGCAGAATTGAATGGAAAGAAAGTTGGTAGCTTTGGAAAAATTTCTACCTTTAGTTTTTATCCCACTAAAAACTTAGGTTGTATTGGTGATGGTGGCGCCATTGTAACTGACAATAAAATAATATATCAAAAAATAAAATTACTTAGAGAATATGGATGGAAAATAAAAAATAAATCTTTAATACATGGTACAAATAAAAGATTAGATGAAATACAAGCGGGTATTCTAAACATTAAAATTAAATATCTTAATTATTTTAACTCCAAAAGAGTGCAGATTGCAAAAAAATACTTAAAATTAATAAGAAATAATAGATTAATACTTCCGATAATTGATGATAAAAATTATCATGTATTTCATCTTTTTGTGATCAGAATTAAAGACAATTTAAGAAAAAAGTTAATTTTATATTTTAAAAAAAACAAAATCAACCTAGGAATTCACTATCCAATCCCTGTTAACAAACAAAGAACTTATAAAAAATATGATTTAATGCATCTAGATAAAACAAATAAATTCGCGAAAGAAATTGTGTCATTACCGATTTATCCATTTTTAAAAAAAGCACAAATTGTTAAAATCATAAAATTACTTAATAAGTTTAAGTAGCAAAATCTAAAAAACTTAAGTTAAAAATTATCTATGATTATTGGATTTTATAAAAAAAAAATAATTTCTCATGATGACAAACGAGGATTTTTTAGAGAAATATTTCACTCAAATAAAAATAAAAGTATAAGACAGGTTAGTCATTCAAAAATTAAAAGAAACATTATTAAAGCCTGGCATATTCATAAAAAACAATATCAATGGAATTACTTATTAACAGGAAGCATAGATGTATTCCTATACGATTTAAGAAAAGATTCTAAGTCTTATAAAAAAAAAATATATCTAAAAATAAATGCAAAAAACAGAATTATATATTTTTTTCCACCTGGTGTGGCACATGGTTACATTACAAAGAGCAAAGTAAATCATATGATTTATGGAACTTCTGGATTTTATGATATCAAAGAAGAATATAAAATTGATCTAGTAAATAATATAATACCTAATTATTTTAAAAAAAATCATTAATGAATATTTTAATAACTGGCGCTTTTGGACATATAGGATCTTTGTTATTAAAAAAATTAATAAATAATAATAATATAAAAAAAATTATAATATTAGATAACTTTAAAAATAATAGATATAATTCATTTATAAATCTCAGAAAAAAGAAAATAAAAATTTTTGCAGAAGATATAAGAAAATTTAATTTTAAAAAAATAAAGGATAAAATTCATTATATTGTTCATCTCGCTGCCATCACAAATGCTGAAGGAAGTTTTTCACACCCTGAAAAATTTATTAATCATAACTTTAAAACAACAACATCAATTGTAAAATTTGCTAAGAATAAAAATATCAAATTTATTTTTTCATCTTCTACAAGTGTTTATGGTAACCAATTTAAAAAAATAACCTCTCAAAATAATGAAAATAATTTATTACCACAAAGTCCTTATGCTTTTTGTAAAATAAAAGAAGAAAAATTTATAAAAAAAAATTTAAAATTTTATAGTATTTTAAGATTCGGCACTATAGCAGGTTATTCTGATGGAATAAGATTTCATACTGCAGTAAATAAATTTTGTTTTCAAGCATCAATGAATCATAAATTAACTATTTGGAAAAAGTTTTTCTTAAAGAAAAGACCTTACCTAGAAATTAATGACTGCATTAATTCTATAATATTTATAATTAACAAAAATTTATTTGAAAGAACGCTATTTGATGTAGTGTCAGAAAATTTGACTGTTAAAAATATTATAATATTTTTGAGAAAAATAAAAAAAATTAAAATAAAATTCGTTAATACTAAGATATTAAATCAGTTTTCATACGAGGTTTGTTGTAATTTATTAATTAAAGAAGGTTTTAAATTTAAAGGTAAAATAAAAAATTCAATAAAAGAAATAATGATTAAATTAAATCAATAAAATTATCAATGTACAAACTAATCAAAAAAAAAAATTACGGACGGAATATAATAGATAAAATTAATAAATTAATTTCAATTAAAAGAATATTTTTTTTGGATGCAAAGAGTAACTGTATCAGCGGTAGACATGCTCATAAAAAATGTACTCAAGTTTTATTTCATATTAAAGGTAAAATAAATATTGAAATATTTAATGGAAAAAAAACATTTTTTAAACAATTAAATAAAAATAGAAAATTTATTGTAGTAAAACCTAAGACTTGGATTTCTTTAAGTCTTAAAAAAAATAATCTGTGTATGGTTTTATGCGATAGAAAATACGAAAGTCACGACTACATTTACTCTAAAGACCAATTACTAAAGCATAAGTAATTTCTTTTTAATTTTATGAAATAGAGTTGAACTATTTTTAAATTCATAAACATATCCACTGGTTTTAAAAATTTTTAAATTTTGGGAAGATTTTTTTAATATTTTGAATAATTTATAAAATTTATTATTTTTTAATGAACTTAAATTTTTTTTTAAAGTATAGTTATATATCTCTAGAAAATTATTATAGTAAATGTTAATTACTATTTCTTTATCGTGTTTTTTCAAATGAAATTTTTTATTGATTATATCCGCTAATTTATTAACAATTTTTTTGAACTTTACCTTTAAAAGCAAGGCTAATTCATCTTCAAAAAAATTATTATTTTTTTTTCCTTCACTTATATAAGAATTTGTCTGCCTAATTAAAATTAATTTAGATTCAATAAAAATTTTTCCATATAATAAAGGAATTGTTTTAAATATTAATGCAAATTCATGAAAATTATCAACTTTTAAAATTTTAGATTCTTTAAAAACTCGAAAAAAAACTGAAGTATTTATAATTGCTTCAAATGGATGAAACTGATTATATTTTTTTATTTTACTCAAAATATTATTGCTTAAAAAAGTTCTTTTAGTTGCGCTTGGGTAATAATATTGAAATTTATTATTAAATTCTAATTTTTGATTACTTAAAGTAAAATTTTTGACTTGGCCTATATATGTCGAAAAATTTTTATTTTTAAGTAATTTATTTATTCCATGTTTTAAGGTCTCAAGATTAGGAAAATCATCATCACATAGCCAATATATGTATTCAGATTTAATAAAATAACGATAGCTATATATTTTATTTAAAAATTTAGTAAACGTCTTATCATGCCCATGATATTTGTAAGTTAAATTTAGATTTTTAAACTTATTATTAAGTAACGCTTGTTTAAAATTTTTAATTTTTGATCCATCTGCTATAAATATTTCATACTTACATTTTTCATTATTTAAATAATCAAGAACTCTTAAGGTGTAAGCTTTTCTATCTTTAATTGGCAAAATAATAGATAATTGATTATCAAAAATAGGCACGATATTTTTATTTAGTTAAACAATATTTTAATATTATTATAATTAATTTTGACTTAATGTAAAATTAGAAAAAATATTTATTTTGATAATATGAAAATTGCAGTCTGCTATTTTGGAAATACTGGTGGAAAAAAAGGCTCCTTTGGCAAAGGAGGATATCTTGACCCTTCTTATTGCCTAAATGAAAATATAAATAATCTTAGAAATAATAAATATAATTTTGACTATTTTATACACTGCTGGAACAAAGAATTTAAAAAAACTATTTTAAAAATTCTTAAGCCTAAAAAAAATAAATTTGAAAAATATAATAAAATAAAATTTAAAAATTATTCCGAATATAATTTAAAAAATTTTGAAATTTATAGACAGTATTTACCGGAACAATTTGAAAACTTTTATGATAAGCACTTATTTGCAAGTCAGTGCAGAATTTACAGTCAAAGTTCTTCTTTAAAAATGATGCTACAATATTGTAATATTAAGAAAAAAAAATATGATTGGATCTTAATTTCCAGAATAGATCAAATTTTTTTAAATTCAATTAAATTTGAAAAATTAAACAAAAAATTTACCTACATAACCTATAATACAAAAAAAAGATTTGGTTATGAAGATTATTTTGCATTATTGCCATTTAGTCACACAAAAAAAATATCTCAATGGTTTAAATATAGAAACAAATATGCGTTGACAGGTCCAGATTCGATGAAACAACATTTTGATAAATTCAAAATAAAAACAAAACCTTTGCTTAAAGTTGGAAAAGATTTTATTTTATATAGAAATATAATTAATTCAAAAAAATTTAAATTTTATAATTATTTGCATAATTTAAAAACTTTAATTAAAAAAATAACTAATATTAAAATTTCGTTATAAAATAGTCTTACTTTTTAAAGGCATTAACATATAAAGAAATCTCACGTCTTCCATGAGTTTTGTCAAGATTGTTTAATAGCCGCTCATAATATTTGCTTATTTTTTTATCTGAATCCTTATCATTATAGGAGCTTAAGTAAGTATCAAAGCCAATTTTATTTAGAATTCTAACTAATTTATCAAATGTAAAACAATTTATATGGCCACCATTATTTTTATATTCTTGGGGAACATGAGATAATATAAATTTTGAAAAATCTTCAGTTGATAGTTCTAAGGATTTTTTAAATAAAACCTGGTCATCAATTATAGGTGGTAAAATATAAAATTTTTTATAAGTACTATGTTTAAATATTGGTACATTTGAATAATTTGCAAACCAATGACAAATCCATGAATTAAAAGTAGGTTTTATACCCATTTCAATCCAGCCTGGCATTCCCTTAATAAAAAAATCAGAATCAATATTTATTATAAAATTAGAGTCTTTTTCTTGATAAACTTTTTTTAATAAATCAAAATTTGGAGTTAGTATTCGAAAAATACCCCCTTTTTTTAAAACTCTAAAAACTTCTGATGATAAATTAACGAAAGTTTTGTCATTAATATGTTCAATAAAATGACTAGAAAAAAATAAATGAAAAACATTATCTTTATAATTTAATTTAAATTTTTCGTCAATATTATGCCCATAAAAGTTATCATAATTTTTCCAAAATAGTAAATTAAATTTTTTTCCGCTTCCAATATTTATTCCCTCTTTATAAAAGATCAAACTAATTGAAAAAATATAATTTTTTACTTTATAAAAATAATTATCAAATTTAAAAAATATTTTTTTTAAAATTTTTTTTAAAAAAATTGGTAATATTTTTACTAATTTAATTTTCATTAATAAATTTTTTGGATTTAATAAAATTTAATAAATTACCACTATTATATAAAAAACCTTTTATCTTAGCTTTTTTAGCAAATTGCATATCACTTAACTGATCACCGATCATAAAAGATCTTTTTAGATCAATCTTCCATCTTTTCTTAGCCAATTTAAACATACCAATGTTTGGTTTTCTTAATTGACTATTTTTTCTATATCTTTTGACAATCCCATCTTTATGAAATGGACAAAAATAAAAAGCATCAATTTTAACATTATTAATTTTAAGTTTTTTTTGAATAAAAAAATGTATTTTCTTAACATCTTTGATTTTAAAGAAACCTCTTGCAACACCAGATTGGTTAGTAACAACTACGACTTTATAACTTTTTTTTTTTAAATATTGTATAGTTTTTATAGCTCCCGGAATCCACTTAAAATATTTTAATGATCCAATATAACCAGCATTATATCTGGAGGAATTAATGACTCCATCTCTATCTAAAAACGCAACTTTTATTAATTTCATTAAATATAATTTAAATTTTTAAAAGGATATGCGAAATATTTTTTTTAATTTTTGATATATTTTCTTATATTAATCAGATTATTTTAAATTATTTTCGGTTAATTGCTTTGGTTAATTCAAATTTTCCTAAATAATACAAAAAGATAGAATATGGGTAATGATGCAAACCCGCAATGTTTAAATATATTAAAGCTGTTAAAATTTCTACTTTTTTAATTGAATAATTGTTTCTTTTGAGAAAATTGTAAAAAATTTTTTTGCAGATTATATTGTAATTGGTTTGTAAATAGTTAAATCTCACTTTGTTATTATTTATAAATTTAATATTGTATTTTTTTTGCTTAATAACATTATGGTCGATAATGAAGCCATGATTAATTTTAGCTAAATCGTAATAAATATCGCCATAATCCTCTAGTCCCGCAAAATCTTCTCTCCAATCCAGCAAACAAAATTTATTATTTTGATATAAAATATTTTCTAAATGCAAGTCTCCGTGAAACTTAACCGGGACACCCATGCTCATTTGTTTCCAATTTATTGAGTTAATTAAGTGAGAAATTTTTGGCGTATTAACATTATTAATAACATCATTACTATCTGATAAATTATTTTTTTCATAAAAAAGATTAATTCTACTATAAGTTTTTTCATAATAAAATTCATGACACTTTTTTATAAAAATAAAATTTTTTTTACTATTTAATTTTTTTTTTACCCAAAATTTTTTTTGCAACCAATCAAGTAATTTTATAAATATCTCTTTTTTTCTTTTAATGTTTGAAACTATCGAACCTTTTTTATAATCGTAGGTGTAAAAAAAATTACTATAGTTTTTAATCTTTGGAACAAAACCTTTGAGAATATTTGCTCTTTTAATTCTTTTTTTTACCAAACTCGGATTAGTAAAAAACTTATATACAATATTATTTTTAAAATAAATTCCTTGATCATATTTTGGTAAAATATTTTTTTTTAAAAAATAATTCTCAGCCTTTTCTTTAGTATCTTTGCTGCCAATATCAAACCATGTGTTAATAAATTTAAAATCAACTTTTCTTAGATTTCTAAAATAATCTATTTCACCATTAGATGAATCTTTTTTTAAAAGGACTCTTTTAAATAATTTATAGTCCTTAATATAACTAACCCCAGTATAATTAAAAAAATTTTTATTTAGATAATTTAACTTGGGGTGAATAATTTTTTTTTGCTTTTTATATTCTACAGTTGCATATTTTAATGTATCTGATGATCCTTTATATAAGTACATCGTGTCTACTTTTACACCTTTGTAGAAATCTTTGTCTAAAAATATTGAGTCATTTGTATGAAAAAAAAATGGCTCATTAATTTTACTAATAGCAGACCTAAGCGTGTGGGTTAAACTCGAGCCTGGACCCTCAAATGGGAATACATTTAATAAGATAATTTTTTTATTCGGGTAAACTAAATTTATATACTCGCGAATATGTTCCTTTTTATAACCTAATATTAAAATAAATTTTGTATTAGTCGGATAAGAGTCTATAATTCTCGATATAACTGGCAAATCACCCAGCTGAATCATAATTTTGTTAAAATTTTTAGTTTGCAATTCCAGCCTAGATCCTATTCCTGCTGTAGGTATAATTACTAACATTTAATGATATTTAGATTGATAAATTATAAATACAATTATAAAAAAAATTATCAATGTTAAATAATCTTTTCTTAGGATTGGGGCCAATGAGTTTAGAAATTATTAATTCATTGGATGATTTCTCAAAAAAATACAAGAAAACTATTATGTTAATTTGTTCACGTAACCAAATTGAGGCCAAAGAATTAGGAGGTGGATACGTTAATAATTTTACCACAGAATCTTTTTCTAATTTTATACAAAGTAAAAAAAATAAATACTTAATTTTATCAAGAGATCATTCAGGTCCATATAAAAGAGATGTAATTAAAAAAAATATTTATAAAGAAATAGAGGATTGTAAAAAATCCCTTAAAGAAGATATTAGAAACGACTTTAAAATTTTACATATAGATACTTCTATGTGCGGAAATAAGAAGTATGAAATAGCTGAAGAATTAATAAACTTTTGTAATAAATGCGCACTATATTTAAAAAAAAAAATATTTTTTGAGTTTGGATGTGAAGAACATGGAGTTTTAACATCTTTAAATAAATTTAAACAAGATGTGAAATTTATTTCGAAATTTAATAATAAGCACTTCATAGTTTGTCAAACTGGCTCTTTCGTTAAATCAATATTTCAATTAGGGCAATTTGATATTCACAATATAATTAAAATGAAAAAAATAGCTGATCAAAATGGATTACGTCTTAAAGAGCACAATTGTGATTATTTGTCTCAAGATCAAATAAAACTAAGAAAAAAATACGGAATTGGCGCAATTAATGTTGCTCCTGAAATGGGCTACATACAATCTAATTTATTTTTTTATAAAAGCAAAGAGTTTAATCTAGATAAAAAATTAAATTGTTTTTATTCTTATGTTTTAAAAAAAAATAAATGGAAAAAATGGATATATAATGATGAAAATGATGTAATTAAATTCTTATCTTCAGCGCATTACTTTTTTACAAGTGATCCTTACTATGAGTTAAAAGAATCTTTATCAAAATATATGGATTTACAAAAAACACTTAATAAAGCAGTTTTTGAAAACCTTAAAAGATACTACTTAAGTTAATTACGCTCTTTTATAATCATCACTAAGTCTTACAATATCTTTTATTTCTGGCGTGCTAGCCTCTAAATATATGCAGTTAGTTATAGCTTTCATTCTATGAATTATGAAAGGACTTAGAGTAATTTTTTGATTAACTTTATAATTTTTTGATTTTAAATTGGAAATTTTAGCGCCTGATGTTATTTGCAAAACTCCTTTAAGGACATAAATAGTTTCTCTTTTTTTTTTGTGAAACTGCAAACTACATCTATGGCCTTTTTTCATGTGAAGTCTTTTAAACATATATTTCTTATTAATTTCTAAAAGAACTTCTTTTCCCCATGGTTTTTTAATTATTTTATCCATTATAATTTGTAAGCCTCTATTTTTTTTATTTTCATTTTTTTACTAAAATAAATGACATCTATAACCCTTATTTTGGTCTTATCTAGAATAACATCAATTATACAAGCAACTTTTGAAGTTTTTTTATCATAAAATATTTTTTTTATATTAATTTTTATTTTTTTAAATTTAGAAAAAATTTTCTTATTAAAAATTACAACTCTTTTTTTACCTCTAATAAAATTATTCCAATCATTTAAAATAATTCTTTCTTCAAAAAGAACTTCAAGTTTAGATATATTTTTTTTTTGAAATGCTAAAAAGTATCTTTTTACAAGCTGATTAATTTTTTTGTACATAGAATCAAATTATTAACATTATAAATAATATCAAGAAAGATTTTTAGAATATATAAATCAAGCGAATTAAGCTAGTGACAATAAAAATAATAACGGTTTACAGCGGGTCGTGTTATATCTCCTATAAAGCTTAAGAAAGCAGTAATCCACTACATAAAAAAACTAGTTTTTTTTGTTAGATTTTTGTTTTGGTAAGAAAATTAAAAAAAAGTAAATATATTGACGTATTGGTATGAGTATTGTTAGACTTTTATATATTTTTTAAAATTAATAAATTTTTTCTCAAATCTTTTTAAATTTTTTAAGTCATGATCAGTGTCGATATCAAGCTTTTCTTTGGTGTAATACCCTAAAATTTTTTTTCCGCTAATTAAATTTTTTTTTAAAATCTTAGCTCTAAAAATATCATAAATTCCATTTTGATAATAAAAATTAGGCAACAATTGCCTTGGAGCATTAAAGGGCTCTTTAAAAGAGGTTTTGTTTTTAATTATTGGTTTTAAAATATTTTTAGAATTTTTTTGCCAAATTTTATAAGGATTCTTTTCCATAAGACTAATAGATCTAATAGAATCAGCTCTTTTATTTTTAATAAGTATATTTAACATTTTTTTTAAGTCTTTTATTCTTCTTAAAGGACTTGTGGGCCTCAAATGTATTACATAATCTACATTATAATTTTTTTTAAATTTTAAATAATTTATAGCATGTTTAAAAAATGAGATGTCTAATGAATTGTCTTTTGAAATATATTTTGGTCTCAAGAAGTTAACAGTTAATCCTAGCTTTTCTGATATTTTTTTATATTTTTTTGAATCTGTTGATATTACAATTCTATCAATAAAATCACAGGATTGAGCAAATAAAATCGTGTAATAAATCAAAGGCTTTCCAAATACAGGGGTGATATTTTTATCCTTAATTCCTTTAGATCCTTTTCTTGCCGGAATTACTGCTATAATTTTTTTAACCATACTAATTTAATGAAATAAAACTTTTTCTATTTTTATTATTATTAATTAAATTATCAGCATAAAAAGAGTCATCTTTTTTGCTTGTTGTACTTAATTCTTCTATTATCGATCCTTCTCTAGAAATTGATTGAAAACTATGAACCTCATTAGGATAAATAGTCAGTATATCTCCCGTTTTTAAAATTACATTTTTTGTACTATTTTTCTTTACAATTTGAACTCTGACTTTACCTGAAAGAACAAAAAATGTTTCTTGTTTTTCTTTATGATATTGATGAGGGTGTTTTTGATTATAAAATAAAAAAAGTAACTTTTTACAATAACCTGAGTTAAATATAGTAATCATCGTTAAACCAAATTTATAAAATTTATCTAGGCCATAATGATGAGAAATTTCTAATTTACAATTCTTATTAACAATAACGCCTGACCTTAAAATTAAATTTGAAATCTTATCTCTAATTATTTCAATAAATTTTCTACTATCGGTAATTATAAGATCTTTTTTATAAACAGGCTGAGAAGCATTAATATTTTTCTTTAATTTAAATTCTTTAAATTTAGAAAAATCATTAGAATTTAATTGCCCAGGTAGTGATGGGAATGCAAAGTCAATGTCTTGAATTTTTAAATGTTGATTCTTTTTTTTTGATAAATAGTCTTTTAAATAAACACCTCTTTTAAAAACACTTAAATTTTTCTGTTCTTCACTAAGAAACTTTTCTCTATTTTCAATATTTCCACATCTGTCAATTGCTTTAGATAAATTTTCTAACCAACTTACAATTTTTATATTATCAGAAGAATACTTATTTAAATGGTAAATTTTAGAATTTATTCCAACATGTTTTTCAAATATTCTTCCGCCCATTGCGTATATTAACGCAGCAGTTAAATTTTCATTTGGTTCTTCATGTGTTGAGTAACCTAATATTTTGTCTCCATATAAATTTTTTAAATATTTAAAATATTCTAAATTTAGATTTTCTGTTCTAGTGGGATATTTTGCAACACAATATAGATACTTGACATCTAAATTTTTGCTGGAAAAAAAACTTATATTATTTCTTATTGAAGATAAACTGGCTCCACCTAAACTGCATATAATTTTTTTTTTTTTAATTTTTTTTGCTATATACTCTAAAAGCGGCCACTCATCCATAGAACAGCTAGCAATTTTTATATAGTCAAATTTATAATAAATTACCTTATCAACTGAGTCTTCATCGAAAGCAGTACAAATGATTTTAAATTTTTTTTTTGTGAATTTTATTAAATTTTTCCATTCTTCATCTGCTAACCTTGTATCTAAAAATCTTTTAACTTGAGAATCTTTAGAATTTTTAAAATTTGAGTGGACATATGTTTCAAGGTTTCTAAATTGAAATTTAAAAGCAAAATCTATTTTTTTTGCAAATGGCTTTGAGATTTTAAAAAATATATTTATAATTCTTTTTGCATGGTCTAAGTCTCCCATGTGATTATTAGCCATTTCAAAAATTACTAAAGGCTTAAAATTCATAATAAATTAGAGATATCGATTAAAAAAAACTAAATTTCAATATACGAAATGTTATGTTTCTATTCAAAACATTTAATCTAATGATTGTTAATATTAAAAATATAAAAAATAAAAATAGCATTCTTTAACATGTAAATTTGTATCAAAAAATTTTTTCAGTGCATAAATCAAGCCAATTGAGCTATTAGTAACGGTAAGCTTAACGTGTTACCACGCTTCCACACCCGTCCTATCAACGTCGTAGTCTACGACGGCTCTATA
>Ga0214921_10002468_pt1 | contig 29961 bp, 25 predicted proteins | sample LL1505_MetaG_FD_177992 | JGI IMG/M metagenome (GOLD analysis project Ga0214921, IMG submission 177992) | Freshwater microbial communities from Lake Lanier, Atlanta, Georgia, United States - LL-1505 | ecosystem: Environmental > Aquatic > Freshwater > Lake | place: USA: Georgia | collected...
TCGGTCGAATAATGCCGCCTGGTGGCTCTTCTGATGTCTTTGACCACCTGCTCGGCAGAGGCCTTGGGTTGAATAGATTTCAATTTCATCTTCACTCCTTAGGTTGAAAGATGAACCAAAAACCTCCTTTAATCAAGTACCCCTATTTGTCTCACACACGCTGACGTCGGACACGATATGCCCATCTGAGCCATGACACCTTGCTCGACGCCACCAACTCGGTGAATACAACGCTGGGCGGCATGTTCGTGCCAATGGTGCAGCATTTACCCCCACAAATTTCCCAAGCTGCTTAGTGGGCAGTGACCTCGAATTTCAAGCCAGTAGCTTTGAGCACGGCGTTGAGCGTCCTGATCGTCGGGTTGCCACGGCTTGAGAGCGTGCGGTACAGGGTCTCGCGTGAAAGATGAGCCTTTTCGGCAATAGATGCCATGCCGCCCCGCGCTTCGACGACTTTTCTAAGAGCCGTTAAGTAGGTCTTTGGATCATCGTCCTCACTCGCAGCGTTGATGAACTCGGCTGCGAACTCTGCGTCTTTGAGTTGCTCAAAGAGCCAGTCATCATGTTTCACGGTTGCGGTCATTTCTTTCCCCTTTTCTGCCATTCTTTCCATCGTTCAATCGCCCGGGCAATGTCTGTTGACTGGCCTCGCTTGTCGCCACCGTCACACAGCAAGATAACTCGCTTACCTTCAATGGCGTAGTAAACCCGGTAGCCCGGTCCCCAATCAATACGCAGTTCCCAGACGCCGTCGCCAACAGGTTTGCAGTCCCCAAAATTACCATTGTTCAGCCGAATCAGACGAGCGGCAACCCGCGCTTGAGCCTGTCGGTCTCTCAACCCATCAAGCCAGCGGGCGAATAGGTCTTGCCCATCAGGACTTAAGTAGTGCCGCAATTCATACATAAACTTATTGTAGCTTAAAGGCTACTTTCATCAACCACCCAGTATGCGGATGGTGCGCCGCTTAGCCAGAGCTAGGTGGTGAAGTGATCCACGTATAGGGGTAGGGCTTGTGGTTTTCGGGATACCTGACCCCCACCCACTCCCCTGATTTGTAAGAAGGAGTCCCGTGATACCTATGCACTGTGTTTTGCACGTTCAAGGACCATTTTTTGAAACATAGCCTGAAGTTCTGGATAAGCCTCGCCCATGCGATCTGGTCGGCGACCACGTGTGCGGCCCCCTGTCATCAACCCTAGGCCAAAGCCCACAGCTTCGAGTACAGCCAACCTTGCCGATCCTAGTGACCGTTCTTGTCGCATGGCGATTGTGTCCCCACCATGTACAGTGCGCACGGCAGCACATTTCCTTTTACCTTCGATGGTGCGTGGCCCTGTGCTTGCCCCACCGTGGCCAAGGCACGTTCTTCTGCCTACTAGCGTAGTAGCAGTACATCGTTGACCAGTGGCTTTGAATACCGCAGCACAACGGGCACATTGCATAGGGTTGGGTTGCTCGATGGTTGTCACGCTGAGCCTCCGTAATGTTACGTTTTGACAATTGGCTCCACAGGGTTAGGGGGCTAGGCAGCCTCCCATTTTTTAATTTCCCAAGGAGTGTCCCCCTACCTACCTATTGGCTAGTCCCGTCTTGCGGGGACGTCTTAATAGTCCCGCAAGGGACGGTGTTGTCTGGACCCCGCCTAACCCATTGATTTAATTGAAGATTTTGTGGTGTTTTCTGATTTTAAAATTACCCCACACTCAAGTCAATGTAAGTTGTTGATTTATATAGAGAAAACGCGGGGTCGGTTGTTTTCCGCCCCGCATTGCTACGCAACTTACTTAAGCCGCCATCTCAGGCAATCCGAGCACTTCTTTCACGTTGTGTGACAAGCGATGGAGCTTGCGCTCTTCGTCAGTTGGTGAGCAACGAACTAAGTTGCCTTCATCAAGAAGCCTTTGCAAGGTTCGCTTCACTTCTGATTCTGAAGCTCCCAGTTTCCCATTGAGTCCAGCGTACTTGTCGCGCAGTGCACGTTCTGTAATGCGACCCGGGTTGACTTTTATCAGATCGGTAATTTTGCGGCTTAATTGATTTAGCGTGGCCATCTGACTCTTTGGCAGCAAGAACACGGGCTCCAACTTGATGGCTTGCCACCCTTGTAATGGAACCTTCTTGAACCACCAAGATGTGCCTGATGGCCCGTAATTGGCTTTAACCACATTTAGGCTTACGTGCTCTTTGCGCTCGGCATCACTCAAACCAAAGTGCTTTGCTTCCTTTTCGCGCATTGTGTGCAAAACAAAGGCCGATCTGGTGTGATCCACAAAAGCACCGGAGCCAAAAACTTCGGACGGGTCTGCTTCGCCTTCTTTGCCGTAGGTTGACTTAGGACTGTGAGCCAGCAGCAAAACTGCCGCACCTGTTTCAACAGCAATTCTTGTTAAAGCACGAAGCAAAGCCGTAACGTGGTCAGCCGACAAGGGATCACCTGCCATCACCAGCCTTGCGTGATCTAGGACGATTAAGCCGACAGGATAGTCAGCTTGACTTGCGTGCTGCTTAGCAAGATCAATGATTTGGTCAACCAGTGTCGACTCTTGAACGTTCCCGTCGCACATAAATGTCAAACGTAAATCGTCACCTGCTGCACCATGGCAGTAAACGTTCTTTTCAATCGTAGCTCGGTCTGCTGCTGACAAGTCTACGCTTAAAGCCCCAAATCGGCGGTCTCGTTCATCTGCAGTTTCCTCACCCAAAAACATCAATGAAGAGAACTTGCCAACTTGAATGGTTCCGAGTTTTAGACCCAATGCACCATGTATTGAAAATTGAATAGCCAACGTGGTCTTTGCAGTTCCACCTACACCAGCCATAACAGCAACACTCGCTGGGACAACTACATTTGCCAGCACATAGTTACGTGGAGGCGGGGGAGTTGACCGCAATGTCATCCGCCCTGAAGCCAGACTGATAATCGAATGCGGAACAATTGCGCTTGGAGTGACTTGACTTAAAACCCCTGACGAAGCCGAGCTTGTCGGTGTCGCACTGTTTAGCTTTGCCAAGTGAAACAAAGTACCCAGTGTGACTTGGCCGAATGGTTTTGCATGCTGCCACACATTGTCAAAAGCTGTTGCGTTGTATCTATGAGGTGCGGTCATGCTCCAGCTTCTTGCCAATTGTTCAGCGCAGACCCATTGCGTCCAATGCACAGCAAACAAAATATCGCGCCACTCGTTGTAACTGCAATCGGCCGACACCTGAGAAAGAGCAAGACTTACCTTGGCGATTTCCACCGGTGTTTCTGGTGGTAACACCAAAGCTGCCATCACCGGCGATAGCCTCATTGGAGGCAAGTTGCCCGGCATCTGCAGACCAAACACGGATTGTGCATTTGGCGTAGGCCAAGCAGCCAAGGTGGCTTGAACATCCAAAGGCAGCCCGTTTGTTCGATAGGTCAGTGAGCTAACTAGTGGCGTATAAATAGGCTGTGAAGCCAAATACACACTGGGATCGAGCTTTATATTGGCGGTTCCAAGAGTTGCCTCAATCTGACGTTGCAGTGCATCGCCAATGTCTTCACCCGTCCTACTGTCAACTGCTTGATCTAGTTCAATGATGGCACGCGCTCTTGGCGCTTGTGGTGTGTGCGATGCCGTTGTGTATACCAGTGCATTCCATTGGCCGACAAGCTGCCTAAAGGCATCAAATTCATTGGGTGAATTGAAGTAGTCGGCATCAAGCGCCAAAAACTGTCTGGGCAAAGCCAGTCGTTTTAAACGCCAGTTGTTCAACCCCGGATACTTGACTGGATCATCATGCACACCACTTTGCAGTGAACTGCATATATAGAACTCACCCTTGCGCTTGCTTCCAGTTCTGGAAATTTGCGCGATGAAATCATCGAAGTCTAAGGCGGTGAGTTGAGTTGGCTCGTTGTCGTAAGTGTTGCGGCCAAGGGAAAAGTTAAATGCTGTCATTTGAAAACTCCATTTTGTGGAGCCTCCCCCAAGGCTCCTAAATAAAAAGGGGCCTCCTTTATCAGAGCGCATCCGGGGGATGCGTCAAATGCAACTTTTACTTGCTTGTATCCTATTGATTTTGATGGGAATTATTTTTTACGTGCACCCGGTTGCGCCCAAATATGCAACCCCGTTGCGGTGGGTTTTGACTTGGTAGTACCAGTAACTTTTTTGTAAATTGTTGTATAACGGGAACGAGCTACGCCATGCAGTTTTCCAGCAGCCTCAAACGATCCAGCTTTAATTTTCTCAGCCTCGAATTCCGACTTTGTTCTTTGAGTCCACAACACCGGAATGACAACATTTACGTTACCGGAATTCTTTATGGCTTCTAAATTAGGCAGGCTTCCCTCGGGCCAACCAAACCTTTGTAGCGGATGATCTTCAAAATCCCAACGCTCGTGATCCAAAGAAGATATAGGGCCGGGGTTTCTTTCTTCTTCCGCCACAGAAGCAATCAAATCTAGAGCGTGATTTTTGGAGTCCAAATCAGAACTAGGACCTTCAGTTGCAGCGACACGCCTGCTAAAACGGTCATATACAAATATCCCGTACTGCTCAATTGCTGTTGCCAAAACTTTTGCTTTGTATGTTTCGACACATAGAAGTAGTGAGGTCCATCCCGATGCTGGTCGAAGTAATTTACTTTTATCAGACTCAACAAATGGTTCAGGTATCTTGAATGCTTTTAGTTTTTGGGTACGTGGTTTTTGTTTCATGCGTTATTTAACCGCAACACCCCCACCCCTTGTCAAATCCCGCTCAGCGCAGACCCACCGTACCCGTACCCCCCTAATTCAGCTTAGGAGTCCCTGATCTGAACTACACCGTGTTTCGCTCAAACGACCCCACCACCAACAAAAAAGCCCCGCCACAGCGAGGCTCCATGCATCCCAAACTGGGCTAATCAAATCACCTGAAGCGCCTTCATGATGGGCAGCTTACTTGGTTACCTAAGAGCAACACCGTTCACACCAGCCACAAAACATTGGCACCAGCCATAGAGGCTAGTGCTACGCCAACCACATCGATGACCTGACTCTCCTCAGCGTCACTCACGTGAAGGTACGCCCCACCCAGAGGTATCCAGCCGATGGACTCAGCTTGAATAGCCTGCAACTCAGCCTCAATGGACTCGGTTGCGGCGTGGGTTGCCTCTTTGATGGTGAGCGGCTCAGACATTGGCTGCTTAGGTAAGGTTGTTAGTTGAACTTCACGGTTTCATCGGCTTGTACTTGCTCCAGTTGGGTTGGCAGCGCAGCTTGCAGGCTTTTTGAATAAGCCCCACGAGCTGTTTGCAGTACTGCGGCTTGGGCTTGCAGACGTTGGAGTTCAGCGTCACAGAACTGCAGGCTGACCAGCTGCGCTTTTACCTCTTCTGACAGGGTGTCGGTGTCGTAGTCGACGTTGTCGATTTTGATGGTGGTCATGGGTAATAGATGTTAAATAAAAAAAACCCCACTGCCTTTTGAGCAATGGGGTTCTTGAAGGTTTAGAACCCCACGGTGATTTGTGGGCTTCTCTTTTGAAGGAAATTACAGTGTAATAAGACCAGCTGCAGCAGCCGTTAATGTACCAGTATTTACATAACCAACTAAAACAATACCCTCGTAAGCCTGGGCATTAGTATTTGTTGCGGTATCTAATACCATCAAGGAGTCTGAACCAGTTGATGAGCCAACAAAGGTATTCGTGCCGGATGTGTAGTTACCGCGTATTAATGTGATCGTATTATCAGCTAACACTGCAAGAGACACGTCATTAACTGCCGCAGCAATAGTGCTATTCAATGTAGCAGCTGCACCAGCGCCAGCTGCAACAAGGTTGTATGTACCAGGTGTTTGGGCAGTCAAAATCGTAACCTGGGTGGTACCAACGTTAATGATATCCCCCGTCCTTAATCCAGTGTAGATGTCAAATGTAGCAGTAGAGATGCTGTTGGCGCCCGGCACTGCAAAGGTTCCGCTATTACCTCCACCAGCAGCAGCAGCGGTTGTCCAAACAACGTTATCAACGCCTGTACCAGCACCAACGGTAACTCTATCTGCACCAGCGCCAGCAAATATTCTATTTGCTCCAGTTCCGGTAACAATTACATCGGCACCAGCTCCCGTTTGAACACCGTTTGCACCATTACCTAAGGTAATCGTCTTAACACCACCGCCAGTTGCAAGAATGTTCATAACTGCATTGTTTGTGCCAGCACTAACAGTTCCCGCGGTACCGACACCCAGCGTAACTGAAGACATTGTCACTGCACCAGTCACAGTCAAGCTTGTGTTGGCAGCCGCACTGTAAGCACTAATTGTCAATACGCCAGTAGTTGCCGTGGTGGAGGTATTTGCGTTTGCAATGGTTAAGCTAGCCACGTTGTCGGTCAATGTACTGATTGTTGTGTCATGTGTACCAGAATAATTGATTCCACCCAATACGTCACCGGTTGAAGTAAGGCCACCAATTGTTGTTGTGGCTGTGCTTGTGCTGGTATTTGCCAACGTAAACGAATTTGCAGTAGTGTTAAGTGCGTTGGTAAAGTTTACGGAACCAGTTCCTGCTAATGTCAAGTTTGTTAGCGCACTATCAGTCAATGTTTGAATTGTAAATGCACCACCACCAACGGTAGCGTTAGCAGTAATATTGACGGTACCAATACCAATTCCGTTTGCGTCAGCCAATGTCAAGGCATTTCCACCCAAAACGTCATAACCTATCGTGCCACCACCAGAAGCAGCGGATACGGAAGTACCGTTCAACGTTACATTGATTGTGCTTGAAGCACCAGTTGTTCCGGCTAACGCTAGACCAAATGTCGTTGTTGAAGCTGCATTAATAATCAAACCAGTACCAGCGGCAGCATTAGTGATTGTTGTTGCACCAGCAAGAGCGCCACGAATGTTGACATTTGAAAAGCCTGTCAAAGTAGCCAAGTTGTATGCACCTTGAGAACCAGTAGAAAGACCCAATGTTTCAAAACCAGTCACTCTTGCTACAGTATTTGATGCAGTAAATGTATTTGCAGTAGCATTGAGAATGAGAACGTCAGTACCTGCACCACCAGTGATTGTCCTTAGCGAATCCGCTGCAATAGTAACAATGTCAACACCAGTACCGCCAGCATAGGATTGTGTTACAGCATTTAATGTGATTGTATTAGCAGCTGAAGTGCTTGCAAAATCCAAGCTGGTCAAACCAGCTAATCCTGATACGTTAGCATTTAAACCAGCTGCACTGCTTGTATTAACGATTGATGTAATCGCAGTATTCACAGCTGTTAATGACAATACGCCTGTACCAGACAAATTAACTGTACGTAAACCTGTATTGGTAACACCAGCAAGTGTTGTAGCTGCACTCAATCCTACATTCAGGGTAGTTAACGTTGTGCTTGTTGTAATCGCGCCCAAAGATCCACCACCTAAGTTTAATGCCAAGGCTGTTGGGTTACCTGTTGTCAAGCCATAAGTAATACCAAGTGTGCCTGAAGCAACCGCTGTAGTAGATGTTGCAGACAAGTTTACGGTTGTCAATGCGTTTGAATCAATGGTTGATGCGCCGTAGTTTTGCAAAGTAACAGTTGTGATGGTGCCAGCTGTAGTTGCTTGGGTACCTGCAGTAGCAGTTGCATCACTAATTGTTACAGCGCTGTTTGTAATGTTGGTACGTGCAGCTACTAAATTATTGGTATTTGCAGCGGCTGCAACGGCAGCTGACGCAGTAGTTGCAGCAACGGCAGCTGACTGAGTAACGCTCACGTTGGTAGTTGCAGCGGTACCAGTAACGTTTACAGCGCCAAGCGTGGAAGTATTGGCGTTGGCTGCGACAGTGGCACGTGTGCTTGTAGCAGTAGATGTGACAGCAACAGTAGTGCCTCCAACAATATTAACTAAGCCGCCAACAACCGCACCACCGTTTGAGTCTAGGTTTGCAGTGTAAGAAGCTGTTACAGCACCCGTTGGTGCAGCAGCAGTAGAGCCAATATTCAAATCACGATCACCTGCAGTTGCAGCTACAGCACCAGTTACTGTACCGCTAACAGATGAACCGCCTAACAGTGTTGTTATTGCAGCGCCGGGAGTTGCGTTAGTCACGTTAAGTGCAGTTGTACCTGCGGCAGTGATTGTGGCAGCGCCAGCAGCGTTCGTTACATTCAGAGCAAGCAATCCAGTGTAGCCAGAAGCAGTGCTGAAAGTTGTACCACCAGTTGAGTTTGTCAGGTTGATGGTTTCGATGCTGCGAACTGTAACGCCCACAGGTGATGTGAAAGCACCAGCAGAAGTAACATTCAGAACGTCAGTACCTGCACCACCGTCAATGTTGTCGAGTGAGGAAAAAGTTTGAACACCAGCAGAGACTGCAGCGTTGAATGTGTCGTTAGCACCAGTATTGGTGTTGCCAAGAGAGCCGACCAATGTTCCAGTGGCGTCCACACCAGTAGTGAGCGTGAAAGTCTGGCCGTTAGCAACGGACAAGCCGGCCACAGTGGCGGCGACGCCATTGATAGATGTAGCAGCTGTTGCTTGCGATGTCACACCGTTCAACCATGTACGACCAGCAGTTGCTGATGCGCTGTTGACTTGTGAGTAAGCTGCATTGACTGTCGGGTCGGTCAAAGCGTTGCTGAACGCATTCATTGCGACCAGCTTGGACTGGACTGGCAGCTGGTAAGCAGCTGGCACGTTGGTAGCACCCAGGTAAGAAGCAAAAATTGTCCAAGCTGCAGAGGATGCAGAGATGGTGCCGTTAGAGATCAGGTTGCCCCAAGCAGTCTGCTCGAAGACGCTGGCTGCAAAGCCGAAGGTCTGCAAGAAAATCTTGTTAACCAGAACAGAGTTGCTGTCCGTTATAGAGAACACGCCTTCAGCAACAGCTTGTGTGTAGAAAGCTTGCTGCAACGCAGCAGAGGGATTGCCGTTCTGTGCTGCTACCAGAGTGGCGGTGTTTGAACGCCACTGTGTATCAGCGGCACGGCCCATGTAGGCCAAAAATAGTTGGTCGGCGATGGCTTGTGACATATGAAAGCTCCATTAAAAAATTAAAAACCTCAACTCTTACTTAACAGCACCTGACCTTCGTCATTTAACTGTACGGGCGAGATGTTACCAAAAGAGTTGTACTTGGATAACGTTGGGATTATTGAATGTTGGGCCCGAACAACAATGTGACGAGCGTCACATTTATGAATTTACTACCTCCCAAGGCTAAAGTTGCGCCGCTAATTTGCTGGCGGCCTGCTGCCAATTGCATTTAGCCAGGATTTCTCGCCCGAATGCCAGGGACTCGGCTCGCAGCTGCGGGGTTTTGTGCATGTGCAGCATAGCCTGCGCAATGCTCTGTTCAGACGCGGGGTCAAACTGGCAACTGGCTGGCGTCACTTCTGTGAGTGACGACACGTTGGAAGCCAGCGCTGGCACACCAAAGTGGTAACTCTCCAATACAGGCAACCCCAAGCCTTCATACAAGGAGGGGAAAACGGTGGCAAAGGCATTGCGGTAGCAGGTGGCCAAGACGGCATCGCTCACAAAGCCGGTGATGATGATGTCTACACCGGGCTCAACCCGCAAGCTGGCGGCCAGTGCTGCTATTTCTTTGCGCTGCTCAGCTTGCAGGTTGCAAGCAATCACAAGTGCCGGGCGCTCTGGGGCATGCGGCAGTTCAGCCAGTACGCGGGCAAAGGCACGCACCAAGCCCTGCACGTTTTTGCGGAAGTCGCCACCGCCCACATAGAGCCAATAAGGCTGGCGCAATACAAAGCGCTCGCCTTGCTCGTTGTTGATCTCTAGCGTGACTCCGTTTGCGGCAGCGGCCTGGGGTGCAGCCCAACGAGACTCATCAATACCACCATAGATGTTGGTGACGCTTGAAAGGGGCAGATTTGCGGCGCGGGCCACGTCTTCTCGGGCGCAGTTGCTGATGGCAAATAAATGGTTGACCGAGGGCAACAGGCTCAGCTGGTAGGCGTAGCGCCGGGCCAAGTAGGGGTCTGAAAGGTATTGCTTTGGAAAAAGCCACGGAATAACGTCGTACACAATGGCACTGATGTGAGGTCGAAAGCGGCCTAACTCTGCTGGAAACAACTCGTTTGCGTCTTTGTGGAGTTCAAAAATGCAGCTCTGCAGGTAGTGGCTGACATGACCCAACGCGCCAATCTCAGCGGCGCCATGCACAATGCGGCCGCGTGCCTGAAGTGCTGCCAGCGCGTCTGGCATTGGCTGGTCTGGGTCAACTAGATAGGCGATGTCTGCGCCCGTCAGGTAGTCTGGCAACGCCAGCGCCAGGGCTGTGGCGTAGCGGGGTATGCCGCGCTCGCGCATGCTTATTTGGGTTATGCGCATGTCCATCAGCACCAGGCGCCGCTGGGCATCCGCAGTGGGCTTTGTTGCCGTGTCCGCGCACCTCACACGAGCCAGATGCAGAGCACCTTCAAGTTTGAGTAATCGCAGCTCAAGGTCTGGGTTGGACGCCGACACATGGCCACGACCTGTCGCTCCATCACCGTAGCGCCAGTTGTGCCATGGCGACAGTATTCGGTGCAGGACGAAGTGTTTAGCGACCGGAAACGGACGAAATAAGGCTCTGGCCACTTGACGGACCCAAGAGGTACTGGCCATGGCGTGCCTTAGCGGGGCTTTTGAGCTAGCAGGCCGTAGTCAAGCGGGCCTTCTAGGCTTGGAGATACAGGTTCGTCCATAGTGGCGTGGTCAGGCCCATCGGTGCGCAGGTAAAAGCGGGCTGTGCGGACTGGTGCAAAGCCAGCGCTTTCTACATAAAAGCGCAACATGGCTGGCGGCAGCGGACGAATGTGGGTGGGGTCGTACCAAAAGGTGCAGGCTCCGACCACCAGATTTTCAGGGTTGGGCGTTTCAAGTATCAGCAGCCCACCGGGCATGAGGGCGCGAAAGGCGGCATCTACCAAGATAAGGATTTGCTCAAATGGCAGGTGCTCTACCAAATGAAAAGCGCTGACCACGGAGTGGGAAGCCGGCTCAAGGCTATCGAGGTGAGCAACAGCATCGGCCAAAACCACTTCAAGGCCTTGGGCTCGTGCGGCGTCTGCCACGGCAGGGTTCAGATCTACACCCGTGACAGTGAAGTTGTTACGCTTAAGCTCCAACATCCACTCACCGCGGCCGCAGCCGATGTCGAGCATGGGCTTTCGACTGCCCAGCGTCATGATTTCACGCACATGCGGGATGTACCAGCGTACCCGCTCTTCGACCTTCCAGCGACCACGAAATGCGTCTTCAAACTTGATGTAGCTTTCGGGGGTAGCCAATCGGGCAATACCGGGCAAACCTGTTGACTCCGTCAGACCATTTTCCAGCAGGGCGCGGGTGGTCCTCTCGATGACGCGGCTATTGGTGGCCAACGTGGCTTTCCACTCGTTGCGCTGGCCTGTCACTGCATGACTTATTTCACCGCGGAATGAAGTCATGCTCATGTCAAGTCGGGCCGCCAAATCTGAATTGGCTTTCGAACTAGATTGCTCTAATTCAAGAATACGCTGATTGAGCTCAGTTTCGATGCGACCGATAGTTGCCAAGCGATGGATCAAGCGCAGAACTTTCCCCAAAATGGGAAGCTTGTAAACGCCTTGGTAGTTTTTCATGCTGGAAACTTTGTTTAGACCAGTGCTTTTCGCACAACCAGACCAAATGAGGTGGTGACTTGCCCAGCCAAGCTCAGGCGCAGGTGACGACGATCAGTGTAGGGAGCGACATCGACATAGCGGTCTAAGTCATCGTCCCCCAGAGTAAAGTTAAGGGTGACATCGTGGCCTTCAGCCACCAGTTCGGCAGCGAGCTTTTCAAAGTCTTTACGGCGGAAGATAACGATGGGCCCGTTATCAAGTGTTTCATCGTTTGAAAAACAGTTGAGCTCAGTGGTGTGCACCAGCAGCCCGCCGGGCTTGATGCAATTGAGAGAATTTTTAACAAAGGCCAAGCCTTTTTCAATGTTGCCCAGATGCTCAAAGGCACACAAAGACCAAGCAAAATCGTAGCCAGTAAGGTCTGGCGAGATAGCGTTCATGTCTTGCACACGAAAGTTGACTAATTTGCCAAACGTATCGGGGGGGCAAATCCAGCGCTCATTCAGATCCGCAAGGCTACCTGCATGTTGACCGGTAAGTACCCACTCTTGTTGTGCAGAGTCCATGTCAAGATCTGTCGCAGTTACTTGCACGCCGCGTGAGGCCAATACAGCCACCGAAGTTTCGCGCCCGACGCCAAAGCCAAGGCCCTTGCGCCCCGGGGCCATCATGCCTTCACTGGACAAGACTTGGAGCAAGAAGCAGTACTCCCACAGCTTACGGTGGTAGCGAAACGGCTCGCGCACCTCTCGGCACCAGAACTGAAACTCAGGCGTATCAAACTGGGCCTGAGTGCAGGCCTGGGAAACAGGGGTGGCAAAGGTAGGCGGGGTGGTTATTGGCGTTAAAGGCATGAATATGTATACAAATTAACTAAGGTTTGGATTTACTTTAACTAGTAAAGTGGCTATGCCGCTTTACGACATTAGGCTTACGGCTTTTAAATTAATAAATTATACTTTGCCTGTGCACGATGTTAAGAAGAGAGAGCATGATTCTGACGACCAATAAATGTAGTGGGCGAAAATGGCTGGCCTGGCTGGTGGGTGCATTTTTGTCGCTGTCTGCAATGCAGGCACTTGCCCAAGGTGCCGCTAGGGTGATGTACACGCAGGGTGAAACATTTATTGAGCGCGCGGGTTTTTTTGAACCTATTGCCGTGGGCACCAGTGTGCCCGAGGGTGCGTTGCTGAAAACTGGGAACACAGGGCATCTGTATTTGCGCTTGGCAGATGACGGATTTTTTGTCCTCCGTCCTAAGACAACTGCGCGCATTGCACTTTACAAACCGGTTGCGGCACAGCCGGAGCAAAGTGAATTTCAACTTGAACTTGTGAACGGTGTGGCACGAGCCATTACCGGGAAAGTTGCGGAGCAGGCCAAGCAACGGTTTCGCTTTAATACGCCGGTGGCAGCCATTGGCGTTAAGGGTACTGACTTTGTTGTGTCCACCACGGCAGATGTAACGTACATCTCGGTTAACTCAGGTGCAGTGGTGGCGAGTCAATTCACAACAAATTGCACACGCGCAGGTTTAGGGGCTTGCAGTTCTGCAGCTGCTTCGTCATTGTCAGCATCTGCAGACCTTCTGCTAGCCATCTCAACTGGCAATCTCGGCGTACAAACGCTAGACCTTAAAGCAAACCCAGCCCTTCGTCAGTTTGTGCCAGACCAAACCGCACCCCCGTTAAGCAATGAGCGCCCGCTGCCCACCAGCCGAACAAACTCCAACGCCCTGAGTAGCACCGTCTTAGCGCTTGGCGAGAACCCAGCAGCAACAGCTGACGTCCTGAAGTCTTCGTTAGCGCACTCTGAGGCGATTAAGCCTGTTAGCGCGCAGAAAATTCATTGGGGTAGGTGGGCCGATGTGGCCAACTTAGGCAAAGGCGTAGACCTTGCAAATTTTGTACAAGGTCTAGAGCCTATTGGCATTTCTTGGCCTTCGTATGTTGTGGCGCGAAACAAGGACTCGCTGGTCATGCCTGGAGCAGGCTTAGCCAACTTTAACCTGAACTCGTTTGAGGCAGGTGTCTACCTAGGCAACAATCCAGGCTCAGCCATTGCCGCGCAAATTACCAATCCCACGCTCTCAGTGGACTTTGGCAATCGAACATTTGCCACGCAGTTGACCATGACCGGAGGCACCTACAAAGGCGACTTTATTGCAAAGGGCACTGTGATGCCAAGTGGGCTTTTCGAAGCTGATGCTGGGAGGTCAAATATGACGCTCGCCGGTGGGCTTGCTGGCAATCCGGCCGACCAAGCAGCGTACATTTTTTCCGGCCGGATCGATGCCAATACCATTGCAGGCGGTGGCACTTTCTGGCGCAAAGCCCCCTAAACAGCAACGTTAGTGCTGCGTTCAATGGTCATGCGCGGTTTGAGCAGGGCCATGCCGATGCTAGGCGGGTAGTCGCGGTTGATTAACTCAAACACTAGCGCGCCGTCTTTCCAATCGTAAGTGTGTCCAATGCCATCACTTGTGTCAGTGAGGCCGAAGCTGATGGAGTAGCTGCCGGGCCCCAAATCTAGTGCCTGCTCGAACTCAAGTGTGATCGTTTCGCCGGCTAGAAGATTGTTAACGGTTTGCCCCAAAAGATGGGTATTAGTCCCAAAAACAGGGTTTCCCACCTTGTCTCGAAACATGATGCCAACCGTCAGTTTCGGGGTGTCTTTATAAACGCGGCAGGTGATACGTAAAACACTTTTTTCACCACAATTGAGCAAAGAGCGAGCAAAGCCGTCACGCCCTAGAAGCTCAATTTTTTCCACTAGTATCTCGCCTCCGCCAGAACGAGTGGTTGTGCCGGACAGGCCGCCGGACTGCTGAATGATGCCGGCCTTGCGCTCACGGTCCAAGACGAGCGCATGGTAATAATCAAGCACCTCCGCAGGGCTACCGTCTTTGACTTTTTTACCGCTTTCGATCAGCACAACTCGATCACACAGGGCGCGTATAGCCCCAAAGTCATGCGAGACAAAAAGTAGTGTGGTGCCTAAATAGCGGTACTCGCGGATGCGGGCAAAGCTTTTGTGCTGGAAATAGGCGTCACCCACTGAAAGCACTTCGTCAACAATAAGTACATCTGGGCGAACGGCGGTTGCGATGCTAAAAGCCAGCCGCGCCTGCATACCGCTGGAGTAGGTGCGCAAGGGCTCGTCAAGTTGCTGAGCGAGTTCGGAAAATGCCGCGATGCCTGGCAATGATGCTTCGATTTCGTCCCCCGTCAGACCCATGAGGCGCCCGGCCATGAGGATGTTTTGGTGGCCCGTGAGCTCAGGGTGAAAACCAATGCCTAGCTCTAACATGGCGGCAAGCCGACCCTCTAAGTGCACTTGGCCGGTTGAGGGGGTGGTAGTCCCTGCGATAAGTTTGAGCAACGTGCTCTTACCAGCGCCGTTGTACCCCAGTAGCGCAACCGCCTCGCCGGCTGCGACAGACAAATCAATGTCTTGCAAAACCCACTGTGCAGTATGGCGAGGCAAGCGGCCGAATGAAAAAATTTCTGTGGCTTTAGCGCGATTGCTTGGATAGCGTTTGTAAAACTTACCAACACCACGCAAAGTAATGCTGCCCTTGGTCATAGCTCGTCCGCAAATTCTGCAGCCTTGCTGCGGAACATGGCGTAGCCGAGCCAAAGGGTGAATATGGAAAACAGCAGTCCCCGAAATATACCCATGGGATCTAGGCTGCCTGTGCCAAGAAACAAGCTGTGCATGGCCGCCACCATGGGCTCAAGGGGGTTTAAAGAAAGCCAATGACGCAGCTCCAGCGGAATCGCCGCGACCGGCCAGACAATAGGAGTAAGCCAAAACCAAAACTGCAGCAAAATGGCTTGCATTTGGTTCACGTCACGAAAGAAGACGTTGAGCGTTCCCAGCATCAATCCCAGCCCCACCGCAGGCAAGATGAGCAACAGACTCACAGGAATGCTGAGAAAGAAAGCAGACCAGCTAAGGCGCCCAACAATCAGCATAAAGAGCATAAAAATACCCATCAGCATTGCGAAATTAATCAGAGAAGACACCAGCACGATGGCCGGTAGGCAGACTCGGGGGAAGGCTGACTTTTTGATGAGGTTGCCGTACTCAATGAACATGTTGGTCGAGCGTGAGACAATTTCGGCAAAACAAGTCCAAGGAATCAGGCCCGCACAAAGGTAGATGCTATAGCCCAACACATCATCAGCCTGCCCCGGCATGCGAGCACGCATGACATGAGAGAAAACCAGCGTGTAAACGAGTATTTGCACAAAAGGATTGATGATGACCCACGACATACCCAGCGCTGAGCCGGCGTAGCGGCCCCGAAACTCTTGCAGCACACTGTGTGCAATGAAGCCACGGTACTGCCATAACTTAAGGATCATGGGTTTTTCAGTTCGTTGTCTGGGACTGTAGAAATCCGAGTGTTTTGCATTTTTTAATGTTTTTAAGTAACACAACATTATCGTTCAAGCGCGTCTGTCTATTGCTTGTAGCGTTGACTTTTGGCGTGACGCCCCTGCAGTTTGTCCATGCCTCCGAAGTGCCGGATTCCGACAACGCAGCCTACGGACGCGCGCTTAACGACTTGGCGGCCGGCAGGACTCAGGCAGCGATAGACGGGTTCAGCGCCATTGTGGCGCGTTACCCCAACCATCAGGGGGCGTTGCTGGATTTGGCGTTGGCATATTGCCAAGGGGCCTTACCTCATGACGCAGAGATACTTTTCGAACGCATGCTTGCATCGCCTGAGTTACCGCCAGCGATTCAAGAAGTCATCAAGTTTTACAGGCTGGGAGCATGTCAAGCCCCTTCCCCAGTATGGCGCACCATGCTCGCTACGGGTGTCGGGCGATCCCAGAATTTGAATCAGGCACCTCAGAGTGGACTTTTATACCTACCGCCGTTGGACATCACTCTGCAGCTGGCAGAAAAATCACGCCCGCAGACAGACAACGTTTTAATCACGGAAGCCGTTTTGTTCCGTCAGCCAGATAGCTCGGGCTGGGGCGGTGGGCTGTTTTTGCAGAACGGCACTTATGGCGAGAAAGACGCTTTTGACTACACCCTGACAACGGGTTTGTTAACGCGAAGAACTCAAGTGGGGGCAGCGCAGGTGGAGCTACAGGGCGCCCTGCTGAATCAGCAATATGGCGGGCATAACCACCTGAACTCAATGTCTCTTGCAGGGTCTGCAATATGGGAGGGGCAAGCAGGGTTGATTGCATCGGTCGCCGGCTTTAACTACCCGAGTTTGCCCGAGTACCGGTCACTGCATTTAGATCTGCGGGGGCGTTTGCAAAGCAATAAAAATAATTCATTCAACTTGGTTGGGGATGTCGGCTGGAACTTTGACCAGGCACTGGCCAACCGACCTGGCGGCGACCGCGCAGGCCCACTGGCTCAGATCACCGCACAGTGGGCATTCGCACCCAACCAGTCTCTGGAGGTGATTCACCGGCTAGCCTGGAAGCTTGACTCCAAGCCCTACAGCGCATTATTTTTTGGCGACGTGCATCGACAAAACCGCCAAGCATCCACTTATGTCGCCTGGCGATACCGTGTTTCAAAAAATTGGCAGTGGCGTATGGAGGGTCGACATGCGACGAGTACAGACACGGTGTCACTGTTTACCTATGGCTCTTCTGCTCTGTCGGCGATGCTGGAATGGGAGCCGCGTTGAAGAAGCATGACCGATTTGCCGGACTGGATGCTCTGCGCGGGCTTGCTGCACTGGGTGTGCTGTTTTGGCACTATGGAGCTCACTTCGGCGCAACCCCGCTAGCCGCTTGGCTCAGTCCGCTCTACACCGCTGGTCTGTACCTAGTCGATGTATTTTTTGTTTTGTCAGGTTTTTTACTAGGCACTTTGTACCGTGAGCCGAGCATCTGGAGGGCCTTTTTATTCAAACGCATTACGCGGCTTTTCCCATTGCATTGGATGACGCTGCTTGTGGTTGCCGTACTTCAACTTGGATACACACAAATCACTGGGGCCGGCTTTATTTATACACATAACGACTTGCAGCATTTTTTTCTGAGCTTGGGTTTGATGCAGTTTGTAGGGTTTCAGCAAGGGTTTTCATTCAATGGGCCCGCTTGGTCGATTTCTGTTGAGTGGTTGGTTAATTTGATTTTCATCGTACTGCTTTGCTTACCAAGGTTGCGCGGTGCCTTGACCACCTTGCTGATCATCGGGTCAGCCGTTTGTTTGTGGTTTGAGGGTGGGCGAATTATTGAGTCAAACCCTTTGTGGGGCTGGCTAGACCCATCACTGATGCGTGGCGTGTTTGGTTTTTTCATTGGGGTTCTTATGGTCGGTATCATGCCAAGCAAGTCCGCTGCGTCACGCATGTGGGATGGGATGGGTATGGCTGCTGGCGTTGCGCTACTGGTCTTTATGAACAGTCGTGGTTTGCAGCAGATGAACGGGCTGGACTTTGCTGTGGTGGGTTTGGCCGTGCCCGCGATGATTGCGGGGTTCATCCATGGTGACGCGCTGGTAAAGGTGTCGCAGTGGAGGGGTTTGGTTTGGCTCGGCGAGGTGTCATTTTCTGTGTATTTATGGCACTTTCCGATTCAGATCGTCATGGGATTGATAGTGGCATCTGGCACAGAAATACCATTCACATCACCTTGGGTACTGGGCGGGTTTATCGTCACTTGTTATGTTGTTGGACATCTGAGCTTGGTATTTTTGGAGAAGCCGGCGCAGCGAGCTGCTGCAGTTTCGAGACCAGGTCAATGGTTTTTGCGTAAAGGTTAGTCACCGCGATGAATGGAAAAAATATTGCTGACAGCAGCTTGCTGGTGACTGGTCAGGCCGGTTTTGTGGGCCAGCACGCACTTTCACAGTGGCCGTATGCCTGCGGCTTAGAGGGTGCCAACGGGGCAATTGACATTTTGGACAAGGTAGCGCTTTCGCAGCATTTTTCAAACAACATGCCGAGTAATGTGCTGCACCTGGCCGCATTGAGCTTTGTGCCAGACTCATTCAAGGCACCAGAAAAAACTTTTGAGGTTAATCTTTTTGGGACTCTTCGCTTGCTGGAGGCGCTTGCAGCAAGCGGTTTTAAAGGCCGCTTTTTGTTTGTTAGCAGTGGCGACACTTATGGAGTTGCACCGACAGAGAGCATGCCAATCAACGAGAACTTGAATTTACGGCCGCGCAATCCGTATGCCGTGAGTAAGGTGGCGGCAGAGGCGCTGTGCTACCAATGGAGCCAAACCGGGCCATTTGAGGTGGTGATGGCAAGGCCGTTCAACCACATTGGTGCAGGGCAAGCACCGACTTTCGCCATTTCGGATTTTGCCCGGCAGATTGCAGAGATCAGCGCCGGCCAGCGTCCGCCGGTATTGAAGGTGGGTAACATTGATGTCACTCGGGATTTCACGGATGTCAAAGATGTTTTGAAGGCCTACGAACTGCTGCTGAGTAAGGGCTGCAACGGCGAGGTCTACAACGTGTGTTCTGGCGTTGAGCGGTCAGTAAGGTCGCTGGTTGAGCGATTACTTGAACTTGCCAGTGTCGAGGCAGAGATCCAAAACGACCCGACTCGTTTTCGTCCCTCAGACCAGCCGCGGGTGTGCGGTGACCATGCGAAACTGTCCAGAGACACGGGCTGGCTGCCTGAGGTGTCGATGGACGAGACATTGTTAAATCTTTACCGCTACTGGGAACATGAAATTGGCAAATCAAAATAAAAATGTATTGATCACCGGCATCACTGGTCAGGACGGGGCTTACCTGGCCAAGTTGTTGCTCGACAAGGGTTACCGGGTTTTTGGGCTGCATGCCCGTCGCTCCACGGATACGCTATGGCGTCTGCGCCACCTCGGGATTGAGAGCGAGGTGAATTTGATAGACGGTGACTTAACCGATTTGTCGGCCGTGATTCGCGGCATGGAAAAATCGGCCGCCGAAGAGGTCTATAACCTCGGTGCGCAGAGCTTTGTCGGTAGCTCTTGGGACCAGCCAGTACTGACGGCCAATGTGACCGGCGTCGGCGCCTTGAATGTGCTGGAGGCGGTGCGCATCGTCAACCCTAAAGCGCGCTTTTATCAGGCCTCGACCAGTGAGATGTTTGGCCTGATTCAGGAAACCATGCAAAGTGAGACTACCCCTTTCTACCCGCGCAGTCCATATGGCGTGGCCAAGTTGTATGCGCACTGGATGACCGTCAATTACCGCGAAAGCTTTGGCTTGCATGCGTCTAGCGGCATCTTGTTCAATCACGAATCCCCGTTGCGCGGAATTGAATTTGTGACCCGCAAGGTAACCGACGCGGTGGCGCGCATCAAGCTGGGCAAGCAAAAAGATTTACGTCTGGGCAACATTGATGCCAAGCGTGATTGGGGCTTTGCCGGTGACTACGTTGAGGCCATGTGGCTGATGTTGCAACAAGACAAGCCCGACGACTACGTGGTTGCGACTGGCTTGACAACGACTGTGCGGGACATGTGCCGCATTGCCTTTAACCATGTCGGTTTGAAGCATGAGGACCATGTCGTCATCGACCCGAAGTTCTACCGTCCAGCCGAAGTGGAGGTGCTGTTGGGTAACCCGGCCAAGGCAAAAGCCAAACTCGGCTGGGTGGCACAGACCAACCTAGAAACCTTGATCACGATGATGGTGGATGCAGATATGGTGCGGGTAGGAAAAGAGTAGGACATGACCGCTCCGGTTGCACCCGAGGCTTCACAAACGAAGCAAACCATAACGGTACACCTTCAAAACATACCGTTGCTGGCGGGTGTTAATGAAGATACCCTTAAGCAAGTGGGTGCAGCACTGCAATTTCGTGTCGTTGAACGCGGCAATCACGTTATACAAAAAGGCAGTACGGGCCACCATCTGATGTTTTTGCTAACGGGTCGCCTGCAGGCGGTAGACCTGACAGAAGATGGGCGCGAGGTTGGCTTGAACTTTTTGACTCCAGGTGACTATTTTGGCGAGTTGTCCATTATTGACAGCTTGCCACGCTCGGCCACGGTGGTCGCTTGCGAAAACTCTCTGGTTGCTTCGCTGCCGCGTGCGCAGGCACTGGCGCTTTTTTATCACACCCCTTTGGTAGCAGAGCGACTTATCAATCGCATGGCGTCAAGTATTCGCAACGCAGCCAATTACCGGACAATTTTGAGCATCCCAAGTGCTTTTCAGCGAGTTTTTGCCTTGTTGAACCAGTTTGCCAAGACGGCGCCCGGTGGCTTGGTAGTCATCGAAAAAATGCCAACACAGCAGGAAATTGCAATCATGGTCAACACCAGCCGTGAAACGGTTTCCCGCGCGATCCAAATCCTGCTGCAAAAAGGGGTGGTGGAAAAAGACTTACGCCGGCTCATCGTGCGCCAGCCAGAGGAGCTGAGTAAGGCCGTCAATCAAGAAATAAGCCCGACCGAATAAGACTAAGACTAAGACTAAGATTTCACCCTTTTCCAACAACTTGCTCGTCACTTGATGCTCTATTCACTGCGCCATTTCTTCGTGGCATTGCCCTTCAAACTGCGTGAAGAAGACAAGATCAAACACATGGCGTGGAGTTTCTGTTTGACGCTCATGGCTTTGGCTGTGCTGTCGCCAGTGCTGGCTTTTGGTGCTGTCTTTTTAATCGGTTTGGCCAAGGAGTGCTGGGATCATTTTTATGGCAGCGGTTTTTGTTGGTTTGACATGATGGGTAACTTGATTGGAATTGCTACCGCATTGGCTCTGGGCAGCCTTTTTATCTATGGATTTTTAGCTAAAACACCGGAGTGGTGCCTTGCCTGCCTGTGAGAAATTAACTAATGGCAATATCAAGTCAAATCAATGTGGGAATTGGCACAACGGTGCTTTACAAGGGATTAAACGCTTCAGGTATCGATGGAATTGGGCACTACACAAAAGAACTTCTTGACTGTTTTTCTAACAATCCAAACATTCAATTGCAGTCTTTTACGCTCGGCTCTGTCGGCAAGCAGACCGTCGGAAATGTTACCCATCAGCTTCCACGCTTCTCACTTGGCACGCTGCCATCTCTTATTCTGGGGCGATCCTATTACGGCAGTCAGAAACTTCGCAGTAGTGTCGATCTCATTCATGCGACCGACCATCTCATTCCTCGCTGTCAAGGCGTCCCAGTCGTTGCTACCGTAATGGATGCAATCCCACTGGCCCATCCAGAATGGGTAAACACTCGGTTTAGCGCATTAAAGAATGCCATATGGAAAAAATCTGTCGGCTTCGCAGACAGAGTGATCACCATCTCTGAACATTCAAAAAATGATTTGATCGAACACTTTGGCATTCCAGAGGACAGGATAAGTATCACGCCACTTGGCGTGGATGAGCGCTGGTTTGAGCAGCCTTCTCTTGAGTACTTGGCTGCGATTCGTGTTCGCTACAAACTCCCAGATAATTTTTTTGTATTCGTTGGAACATTGCAACCTCGAAAAAATATCAGCAGGATGATCGATGCGCACTGCGCGCTTCCAGACACCATCCGAAAATCTCATCCTTTGATCATTATTGGTCGCGCAGGTTGGCAATGTTCAGATATTCTTGATCGGCTCAAGCTCGAAAATACCTTTGTGCGTTGGCTTAAGTATGTTTCAGGGGACGATTTACCAAGTATTTTGCGTTGTGCTTCGGGTCTTGTTTTTCCATCCCTGCATGAGGGGTTTGGCTTACCTGTATTGGAAGCGTTCGCAGCCGAGCTGCCTGTTATCACGTCTAATGTCACCTCATTGCCGGAGGTGGCTGGCAATGCGGCCTTATTGATTAATCCCTACGACGTTCAACATATTTCTTGGGCAATGCAGCAACTCATTGAAGACACGGCAACGACAAACCGTTTACGACTATTGGGATTAAACAGAGCCAAGGAGTTCACTTGGAAAAAAACGGCTCAAACAACCCTTAGCGTCTATCGTCAGGCGATCGATGGTTTCTAAAATGCATCAAGACGTCGCACAACGTAGCCGCCTTCGTGTCCTGCACATTTACCGGACCTACTTTCCGGAAACACAAGGCGGTGGGCAGGAGGCGATTCGCCAGTTGTGTCTTGCGACTCAGCCGCTGGGGGTAGACAACACGATCTTCGCGCTGGCGCGCCAGCCAGAGCCGCATGTCATGGAACGTCCGGAGGGCACGCTGGTACGGGCCCGCTCTTGGCTAGAGCTGGCATCGTGTGATATCGGCGCTTGGGCGGCGTTCCGTCGCTGCCGGGATGCGGCAGCCCTGTGCGACATCATTCAAATTCACTTTCCTTGGCCTTTTGCCGACTTACTGCTGCCTTTTATCAGGCGCCGTAATCAGCCGGTAGTGGTGACTTATCACTCGGACATCGTGCGCCAAAACAGCATGGGGCTGGGCCGGATGTATGCTCCACTGCGCCGTCGCCTGCTGGGCGCGGCCACGCGCGTAGTGGCGACTTCACCCAATTACGTCAACAGCAGCGAAATTTTGCAGGACTACCGGGACAAGCTCACTTGTATTCCGCTTGGCATTGAAGAAGCGCCACCGCCAGACCAGGCGCTGCGCGAGCGCTGGCAAAAAGAGTTGGGGACGGATTTCTTTTTATTTGTGGGGATGCTGCGCTACTACAAGGGACTTGAGTTTTTGGTGGCCGCCGCCAGCCAGGTCAAAACCCCAATTGTCATTGTGGGTGAAGGCCCGCAGGGGGAGGATCTTCGCCAAGAAGTGCAGCGCCTGGGGTTGAAGCATGTGCATTTTTTAGGTGCGCTGTCGGATGATGACAAGCATGCGCTGTTTTCGCTGTGTCGGGCGGTGGTGTTCCCCTCACACCTGAGGTCTGAAGCTTTTGGCATTACGCTGCTAGAAGGTGCGCGGGCGGCAAAGCCGCTGATCAGCTGTGAGATTGGCACCGGTACGAGCTGGGTCAACCAGCATGGCGAAACTGGACTGGTGGTGCCGCCGGCTGACGCCCTTGCGCTGGCGCAAGCCATGAACACTTTGGCCGCTGATGACGCGTTGTGCATCCGCTTAGGTCAGGCTGCGCGAGCGCGTTGGCTTCAGCACTTCACGCCGAGCGTGGTGGGTTCAGCCTACCGGCAACTTTATGACGAGCTTGTGGTTACGTATGGCTAAGCGTATGACCCCGCTTTGGCTGGCACGGCTCGGCATTGGCTTAGTTGCTTGCTTGCTCACCGTGTCGATGGAGTGGCTGCGCCCAGGTTTTGTAGTGAGTCTTGACGAGGCCTTGCGCGATACCGCCCTGCAGTTGCAGGCCAAGCCGCAACAGGAAGACAGGCTGGTGGTGGTTGACATCAACGAAGGAGCGCTGAGCGACATCGGCCCGTGGCCCTGGCCGCGTCAAAAGGTAGCCGACTTAGTTGAAATTCTGCTGAGCAGCTACGGGGCGCGTGCCGTGGGGCTGGACATTGTTTTTGCAGAACCGGGGGATACCCAAGGCAATGCCCGTCTAGCGGCACTGGCGGCGAATGCACCAGTGGCGTTGGCCCAGATTTTTGACTACTCACCGCGCAGTTCGTCCATCAAGCAAGGGCAACTGGCAGGCGGCGTACCGAGCCCCCAAACTGCGCTGGGGGCTATCAATGCCTATGGCTATATTGCCAACCATGCCGGGTTCTCTGGGGCGCGCTGTTTGGGCAATATTGGCTACCAGCCCGATGCCGATGGCGTGCTGCGCCGTTTACCGGCCCGCACCCGCTACCAAGGCCAAGATTACCCTCACTTGGCCAGCGCCTTGTTAGCCTGCGCTAACCCGTCTACCCTTGTCGCACCGGGTGACTCGCTGGGCATGTGGCGCGTCCCTTACAGCCATGCGCAGTCGGCCTACACCGTCATTTCAGCCACCGACATTCTGCTTGAAACCGCACCCAAAGCCCTGATAACGGGGCGCTATGTGTTGGTCGGATCTTCGGCGCTGGGTTTGGGCGACCGGGTCAGCACGCCGCTGGCGCCTATCAGTGCCGGCGTGATGGTGCATGCAGCCAGCTTGACCGGGCTGTTGGACTTGGCTGAAGGGCGTGCACAGGCGCCTTGGTCTGGCCGGGTGTGGCTGCTGTTGTGGAGTGTGCTGAGCATTGGGCTGGGGGTGTTTTTCATCAGCCGCTTACCGGCTTGGGGCGGGCTGCTGCTGCTGCTGGGGCTGGTGGTGAGCTGGCTGGGTCTGGCCTTTGCCGGGATAGCACGACAAGCGGAGTGGTCAGTGACGGCGCCGCTATGGGCTTACTTCTTTTTGTTGGTGGTGGCTGTGCCGCATGAGTGGTGGCAGACGCAGCGTAAATCACGACGGCTGATGACGACATTTTCACATTACGTTGCGCAGCCGGTGCTCGACGAAATTGTGCGTCTGGGCTTACAGCACAGCCTGAATCCCACGCTGCGCGATGTGACGGTGCTGATTGCCGACATGGAGGGCTACACCCGCGCGACCTCATCGATGTCACTTGGCGATGCAGCCACCTTGACCAAGGATTTTCTGTCCTGCCTGACGCGCCCGGTGCTTCAGGGCCACGGTACGCTTGACAAGTACAGCGGTGATGGTTTGGTGGCTTTTTGGGGTGCACCTCTGCTCTGCCCGGACCAGGCCGACCGCGCGGTAACCGCCGGGCTGGCCATTTTGGAGGAAGTACGGGAATTCAACACCGAGCGGCAAGGTGCTGGTTTTGCACCGGTGCAGGTGCGCATAGGGATTGAAAGCGGGCGGGCGCTGGTGGGCGATTTAGGAACAGCCTTCAGGAGCACCTACACGGCGGTGGGGGACTGTATTAATTTCGCCTCGCGTCTAGAGTCTGCAGCGCGAGACCTGCCGACCCAACTGGTGATCGGTGCGGCCGCCAATGCTTTGCTCAAGCAACACACCACGCTGTCGTTGGGGACGATCTCACTGCGCGGAACGCAAACCACCATCGAGATCTTCACCGTTCAGACGCCCTAAGCAGGGCGCTCCTTCAAGGCTGGAGCACTTGGTTAATGCTGCCCACGGCTTCGACATCGGCAGCACCGACCAGCGCCAACAGGCGGATGTTGGAAATGAGGTAGATATAGCGCGCCTGCGCCAGATCGCGCAGCACCACCGTGCGTTTCTGTTCGGCGTTCAAAACATCCACCACCGTGCGGCTGCCCGCCTGGAAAGATTTGCTGCTAGACAACACCAATTGATCAGCCGAACGCAGGGCTTGCTCCAAGGCGCTGATTTTGGGAATGTTTTCCGTCAGCCCCCGAAACTCTTTGTGCACGCGCAAACCCAGATCACGGCGACCGGCTTCGAGCAACTGCTCAGCTCGGTCTCGGGCTGCCAGCGCTTGACGAATACTCGAACTGACGCCGCCCCCGGCAAACAGCGGAATATTGAGCTGCAGGCCGACGCTGGCGTTGTTGTAGCGGTTTTGGGTATTGCTAACATTTTCGCTCTGGCTGCGTGAGAGTTGCGCGATGGCGTCCAGCGTCGGGTAGTGGCCGGACTGGTTTTTGTCGACTTCGAGCCGGGCAACCTCGAGCTGCGCTTTGAGGGATTTTATTTGCGGGCTGTTTTCCTCAGCGCGGGAGATCCAGTCCAACAGGTTGTTGGGCTGCGGGCCCAGCAACTGCAGCTTGCTGACATTCAGCGTGGACAGTTGGACAATCGGCTGATTCACCAGAATCTCCAGCTGGCGCAGGGTGAAGACCATGTTTTGACGCGCCTCAATCTCTTCGGCAGCGTTCAAGTCCAGCTGCGCCTGCGCCGCATCAATGTCCGTGCGGGTGCCGTAGCCGGCTGCAAATGACTTGCGGGCAACATCCAGCTGCGTGGTGTAGGCCTTACGCTGGGCCAGCACCAAGTCGAGTTGCTCGTGCGTCAGCATGGCTTCAAAATAAGCGCCCACGACGCGCACCACAAGGGTTTGCTCTTCTTGGTTCAGCAAGGCATTGGCATCGTCAACCCGAGCACCGGCTTGCTGGTATTGGGCTTTCAGGAAGGGGCGATAAAGGGGCTGGCGCAGCGTCAGGGTCTGGTTCTGGCTCGGGTAGTCTGTTTTTGTGGTCTGATCTACGCCCAAAAAGTTAGGCGTGGTGCTGGTCAAGTTGTTTTTGTTGTAGCCCACGCTGGCCGAGATATTGGGCAACAACTGGGCGAGCGCCTGCGGCAGGTTCTCGCGACCAGCTTGGGCGGTAGCTCGGGCAGCCAAAATGGTGGCATCTTGCAATTTGGCGGCCTCGTAAGCCTTCAACAAGTCCATTGACAGCACGACTGTCGAACACGATAGCATCAGGCCACTCAACACCAACTTTTTGAAGGGTGCACTGGAGATGACTGGGTTGAAACGACGTGTCATGCGCTCACTCCTCTTTCATAGATGCGGCAAGCCGCTTGGTCAACGGACTCAACAAGTAGGTCAGCATGGAGCGTTCACCAGTCAAGAAAATCACCTCCACCGGCATGCCGGGTTGCAGCTGGCGCTTGCCCAGTTGCGTATAGCCGTTGGCTGTCACGCCCACGCGGGCCAAGTAGTATGTGACGCCGTTTTGCGGGTCTGTCAGCAAATCGCCGGATACTGAGACAACCTTGCCGTCCACCACCAATTGAGGTGTGTGGGCAAACGAGGAGAAACGCACGTCAACCGGCAGGTCGGCTTTGACGCGGTCAATAAGGTGCGGAGCTACGCGGACTTCGACCAGCAAGGTCTGATCTTCGGGCACGATGTCCATTAACTTTTGCCCTGGACTGATAACGCTGCCGACGGTTTGAATGGCCAGACCCACGACCTGACCGGCGGCCGGCGACTTGATCTCGGTTCGGGCCAAGTCTTCTTTAGAGGCGGTGAAGCGTTCAGCATCACCATGCACTTCACGCGCGACATCGGCGAGTTGTGAGTCGACTTCTTTGCGGTATTCCTGCTGGCGCACAATAGCGCGTTGGCGCAGCTCTGCCACAGCACGGGTGGCGCGAATGGTGTTGCCCTGCAATTCGGCAATTCCTGAACTGATGTCTGCAGTCATGCGTTCGAGTTCGAGTTGACGGTTCCGCGGGACATAGCCTTCTTTGACCAAGCTGCGCGTGTTGGTCAGCTCTTCGCCCAGCAGAGCTTGCTGGTTTTTACGATTCAGCAGCATGGATTCGTAGGCTTGAATCAGACCTAGCTGACCTTGGATGGACTCTTCATTGGACTGCAAGTCAGCCCGCAGGGATGCCCGGCGCGAGGCCATGAGTTGCTCTTGCGTCATGACCACTTGGCGAATCTGCGGGTCCTTGATGGATGCCTGCACATCAGGGTGGAAAACGATATTGGCGCCCCCTCGCTGCTCGGTCAATAAACGTCCTTCCATGGCCCTTAAACCCAGATAGCGTTGGCGAATGCTTTCAAAGTTGGCGCGGGCAACGGCTTCATCCAGACGAACTAGCACCTGCCCTTCAGTGACGATCGACCCCTCCCCCACCAGCACTTCTTTGACCAAGCCACCAGACAGGTGCTGAACACTTTTACGCTTGGTGTCGATGGCGATCATTCCTTGGCCGGGCACGCCTTCGTCCAGCGGGGCCAGACCAGCCCACAGTAAAAACCCGCCGAAACCCAGGCCCAACGCCCACAGGCCAATGCGTGCTGCACTGCCAGTGCGCACCGTGATGTCCTGGTCAGCGCCAGAAGCATAGGTCGCATCGGAAATGGTGTTCGCATCGGGCGACTTGCTGGAGAGACGTTTGATATCTAGTTTGGTCATAACAGACTCGGTAAAAAATAGGGAAGAAAGTTAAGCTGGCAGGGCCGACTGGCCGGGGGGTGGACTGGCCGGGGGCTGAAGCGCCGCTTGCAATGCCGCGAGAACGGCATCACGCGGCCCATCGGCCTGCACTTGACCATCACGCAGCATCAAAATACGGTCCGCTACTGCCACAGCGCCGGGACGATGGGTGATCAAAAACACTGTCATACCTTTGACTTTGAGCAGTTGAACTGTTTTAAGCAGCGCAGCTTCACCGGCGTCATCGAGGTTGGCATTGGGCTCGTCAAGCACGATGAAAACGGGGCTGCCGTAGATCGCACGGGCCAATCCAATACGCTGGCGCTGGCCGCCGGACAGCATGTTGCCGGCCTCGCCAATCGAGGTGTCGTAACCTTTTGGGAAGCGCAGAATCATCTCGTGCAAGCCGGCGTTTTGGGCGGCCTCAATCACCAAATCAGGGTCGACGTCACCAAAGCGAGCAATGTTTTCTGCAATCGTGCCCTCTAGCAACTCGACGTCTTGCGGCAGATAACCCAAGTAAGGGCCTAACTCAATACGGTTCCAGCCTGCAATCGGCAAACCATTCAACACCACTTGACCCGTGACATCTGGCCAGATGCCGACCAGCACGCGTGCCAAAGTGGATTTGCCCGAACCCGAAGGGCCTAGAACGGCGGTGATGGTGCCAGCCGGCACGCTGAGATTGATGTTCTGCAGAATGGGAGTTTTTCGACCAGGCGCATCTGCAAAGACGCTCTTCAGGACGATATCGCCCTTTGGCGGCACGCGCTTGAAATCCGGGTCGCGCGGGGGGAACTCGAGCAGCAATGTCTCCAGCCGGGCAAAAGCTGCGCGCATGCCGATGAACTGGCGCCAGCTACCCACAATCATGTCGATCGGGGCCAGCGCACGACCCATCAAGACATTGGCTGCAATCATGCCGCCGGGCGAGAGTTGCCCATCAATCACCAGCAGCGCACCGGCGCCCAAAGCCAAGGATTGTTGGGAGTAGCGAAGAAACTTACTGATGGCTGTGATGCGGTGCGTCAAATGCTGCGATGCTCCGGCACGCTCCAGATACGTCCGGTGACGGTCTGCCCAGCGAGCCTGGAGGTTGCGGATCATACCCATGGATTCCAGCACTTCGGCATTGCGCAACTTGCCCTGCAGAAAGCTGCCGGCTTCTGCATTGGCTGCGTTGGCGGCCTCAGACGGCGCCAAGGTGCGTCGATGGCCAAACCAAGCGAGTGCAGCCTGAATCAACGCAAACACCACGCCCGCAAAACCTAACCAAGGGTGCAGGAAGAACAGCACGGCCATGTAAATGGGCGTCCAAGGCGCGTCAAAGAAGGCAAAGATGCCGTTGCCCGTGAGGAACTGGCGGATCTGAATCAAGTCGCCGAATGAACGCACTGGTGCGCTGCCGGACTGGCTCAGGCGGGCCTCAAAACTAGCGTTGAACACCTGGGTGCTGAGCTGCTTGTCCAGCCGCACACCCGCGCTGACCAAGACGCGCGAACGCATCCACTCGGCAAAGCCCATTACGGCAAACAGAAAAAGGGTTAACAAAGACATGGCCACCAAGGTCAATTCGCTCTGACTGGTCAGCACCCGGTCGTAGACCTGCAACATATACAGGGTGGGGGCGAGCATCAGCACGTTGGCCACCATGCTAAAAATACCGACAATCAGAAACTCACGCCTAAACAGCCACAGGGTGGCAGTAAGTTCGCTGCGCTTGAAAAATTCAGG
>Ga0214921_10002469_pt1 | contig 29959 bp, 25 predicted proteins | sample LL1505_MetaG_FD_177992 | JGI IMG/M metagenome (GOLD analysis project Ga0214921, IMG submission 177992) | Freshwater microbial communities from Lake Lanier, Atlanta, Georgia, United States - LL-1505 | ecosystem: Environmental > Aquatic > Freshwater > Lake | place: USA: Georgia | collected...
TGGCGTGCTCGTCGGCCCTCTCTGCGAACAATCCCTCGCCCAGATCCACGCCGATCTCGCCATCCTCGGCGGCGCCGGCGTGACCGAGGCCGGAGTGTGGAACCATAACGCCCTCATCGTCGCCACGCAGCGCCGCATGATCGCCGCCGCCGAGCGGACCGTGTTCGCTATCGACGGTTCCAAGTTCGGCCGCAAGGCCCTCGCGCTTGCCACCGGCTTCGAGCCCCGCTTGACCTTGGTGACCGACCGCGAACCCGCCCCAGCCGTCGCCGCCTCCATCCGCGCCGCCAAGGCCGGCCTCGACGTCGCCGCCAGCTAGGCGCCCCCCCGTGGACCGCGCTCCGGGTTTGCTTTCACCCGCGTGCTGGCCTTCGTCCCCGCGTGGACCGCAACACCGCCTTTCCCCGCTCCCCCGCCCCCGACTGCATCCGCCTGCGCGGCGTGCGCCAGAACAACCTCAAGGGTTTCGATTTAGATCTCCCCCTCGGTCGCTACATCGTGGTCACGGGCCCCAGCGGAGCGGGCAAAAGCTCCCTCGTCTTCGATACCCTCCACGCCGAGGGCCAGCGCCGCTACGTGGAGACGTTCTCCGCCTACACCCGCCAGTTTCTCGACCTGCTCGACAAACCAAAGGTCGATTCGATCGAGAACATCCGCCCATCCATCGCCATCGAGCAGACCAACACCGTTAAAACCTCGCGCTCCACCGTGGGAACGATGACGGAGCTGACCGATTACTTCAAAGTCTGGTTCAGCCACGTCGCAACCTGCTTCGATCCCGCCACCGGCCTGCCAGTCGAGGACGATACCCCCGCCTCCATCTGGGAAAAAACGCACGCCACCCGCGCCGGCGAAACCGTGGTCGTCGCCTTTAAGGTGAACCGCCCCGCCAACCTCACTTGGGCCGAGATCCTCGCCAGCCTGAAAGCCCAGTCCTACGTCCGCGTGCTGCTGCCCGCTCCCGACTCCCCGCTCCCCGCTCTCTTCGCCCACCGCCTCGACGACCTGCTCGCCGAGCCCGCCCCGCTCGCCGACGCGACCCACCTTTTTGTCGCACAGGATCGTATCGGTCTCACCGCCGACGCGCGCCCCCGCTTCCTCGAAGCCGCCGAGCAGGCCCTGCACTTCGGCCAGGGCCAACTGCACCTCTTCGCGCCCGCCGCCGGTTCCGACCCTTCGTCTTCGAACCTTCAATTCAATCTGGTGCCTGCAGGGCACTATTCCCGTGGCCTCCACTCACCCGGCACCGGCCGCACCTTCCGCTCCGCCAGCCCGGCCCTTTTTTCATTCAACTCGCCCCTCGGCGCCTGTCCGCGCTGCCGCGGCTTTGGCCGCGTGATTGAGATCGACCTGAACCTAGCCATCCCCGACCGCTCGGTGTCCATCGCCGACGGCGCCATCAAGGCCTGGCTGGGCGAGACCTATGGGGAATCGCAAAAAGACCTGCTCCGCTTCGCCAAAAAAGTCGGCCTGCCCGTCAATGTTCCTTTCGCCGACCTCTCCCCCGCCCACCAAAAACTCGTGCTCGAGGGCGAGCCCGACTACGGCCAACCCGGCCGCGAATGGCCCCATGCTTGGTATGGCCTGAAGGGCTTTTTTTCCTGGCTGGAAAAGAACACCTACAAGACTCACGTCCGCGTTTTCCTCTCCCGCTACCGCGCCTACAACCCCTGCCCAGACTGCGGCTCCACCCGGCTCCAACCCGAATCACTGTGCTGGAAATGGCGCGGCAAAACCCTCCCCGAACTCTACCAACTCCCCGTCGCCAACCTGCTCGACCTCATTGATCAATGGGGCCTGGGCCTTGGACATTCCAAAGAGTCCGCCTCCAGCGCCCACCTCGCCTTCGAGTCAATTCGCACTCGTTTGCGCTACCTCACCCAAGTCGGCCTCGGCTACCTCACCCTCGACCGCACCAGCAAGACCCTCTCCGGCGGCGAAACCATGCGCGTGGGCCTGACTTCCTGCCTCGGCACCTCGTTGATTGATACCCTCTTCGTCCTGGACGAACCGTCCGTCGGCCTGCACCCGCGTGACATCGACCGCTTGCTCGGGATCATCCGCACCCTAGTGGACGCCGGCAACACCGTCGTCGTGGTCGAGCACGACGAGTCCATGATCCGCGCCGCCGACCACGTGCTGGAAATCGGCCCCGTCCCCGGCGCGAAGGGCGGCCACCTCGTTTTTCAAGGCGACCTGCCCGCCCTGCTCAACTACCCCGCGTCGATCACCGGCGCTTACCTTTCCGGCCGCCAAACCATTCCCCCGCCTGCCACCCGCCGCCCCATTGGTCGTTGGTCATCGGACCTTGGTCACTCCGGTCCGACCGCTTGGCTGACGTTCACCGGCATCCAAAAACATAACCTTCACAATCTCGACCTGCACCTGCCGCTCCACCGCTTCGTGGCCCTCTCCGGCGTGTCCGGCTCGGGCAAATCCACGCTGTTGGATAAAGTCATCCATCAGGGACTGCTAGCCAAGCGCCACCAGCTCACCGAGGACTCCGCCCGGATCCGCGCCATCACCGGCGACGATGCCTTCACCGAGATCGTCCTCGTCGACCAGTCGCCCCTCTCCCGCACCCCGCGCTCCAATCCCGCCCTTTACACCGAGGCGTGGGACCTGATCCGCGAACTCTACGCCAAGACCCCCGCCGCCCAGGCCGCCGGCTACAGCTCATCATCGTTTTCCTTCAACGCCGGCGACGGGCGCTGTGATCATTGCCAGGGTCTCGGCTACGAAAAAGTAGAGATGCAGTTCCTCTCTGACGTTTTCGTCCCCTGCCCCGTCTGCGAAGGCCGCCGCTTCAAGCCCGAGCTCCTCGCCATCACCCACCAAGAGAAGTCCATCGCCGATCTGCTCAACACCTCGGTCACCGACGCCCTCATCCACTTTGCAGCCCAATCGGCCATCCGCGCACGCCTCGCCGTGCTCGACGAGGTCGGTCTCGGCTACCTGACCCTCGGCCAGCCCCTGAATACTCTCAGCGGAGGCGAGGCCCAGCGCCTAAAACTGGTCAAATACCTCGGCGGCTACACCTCGGCCTCCTCTGGCCACGCCACGCTCCAGCCCGGCACGTCCGGCGCGCTTCTGCTGCTCGACGAGCCGACCACCGGCCTCCACCGCCACGATGTCGCCCGCCTGCTGCGCGTGCTCCAGAGCCTCGTGGACCACGGTCACAGCTTGATCGTGATTGAGCACAACCTCGACGTGCTGAAATCAGCCGACTGGATCATCGAGGTCGGCCCCGAGGCCGGCGCCGGCGGCGGTCGCATCGTCGCTCAGGGCACGCCCGAACAAGTCGCCCGCGCCAAGACCGCCACCTCCCCCTACCTCGCCGAGGCTCTCCTCCCGACCCTCGACACCTCCGCCGACCGCCTCGCCGCCGAGCCCGCCCCTTCGCCGTTTCACGCCTCCAGTGCAGCCGTGCTCCGCCTCGAGGGCGCGCGCGAAAACAACCTAAAAAATCTCTCCCTCTCCATCCCTCACCGCCAATTGAGCGTCGTTACCGGCGTGTCCGGTTCAGGCAAGAGCACTCTCGCCTTCGACATTATTTTCGCCGAGGGCCAGCGGCGCTTCATGGACTCCATGAGCGCCTATGCGCGCCAATTCGTGGAGCAAATGCCCCGCCCCGCCATCGACCGGCTAACCGGTATCCCGCCCACCGTCGCCATCGAGCAACGCATCACCCGCGGTTCGCGCAAGAGCACCGTGGCCACCATCACCGAGGTCGCCCAATACCTCCGCCTGCTCTACGCCCGCCTCGGCATCCAGCACCACCCCGACACCGATAAACCCGTCCAGCCCCTCTCACCCCCGCAGCTCAAAAAACTCCTCGCCAAGGTCCTCGCCACCCCCGCCGCGACCAAGGCGAAACACCTTTATCTCTGCGCCCCGCTGATCCGCGGCCGCAAGGGCCACCACCAACCCATCGCCACCTGGATCGAAGACCACGGATATGAGCTCATGCGCGCCGACGGCCGCGTTTTTCCCGTATCCGCCTTCACCAAACTCGACCGCTACTCCGAGCACGACGTCGAGGTGGTGGTCGCCGACCTCAAGGCCGAGAAGTCGAAGAGCCAAGGAGTCGAGAAGCCGAACAAACCGGCAAAACCCCGCGCGAAATCTTCTCCGCCCACCCCCTCGACTCCTCGACCCCTCGACTCCTCGACCGCCCTTTCCGAGGCCTTGGGCCTCGGGAAGGGCTCCTGTATTCTCCTCACCGAAAAGGGCGTCGTCCTGTCCTGGTTCTCGACCACCCGCACCGACGCGGAGAGCGGCGAGAGTTTCCCCGAACTCGACCCCAAGCATTTCTCGCACAACTCCCCTCGCGGCTGGTGCCCGACCTGCCGCGGCCACGGACGCGTCTTCCCTTGGATGCTCGTGCCCGAGGAGGACAACGAAGACGACCCCGCCGCCCGCCTGCGCGCCTTCGGCATCGATTCGGAAGACGACGTCGCCACCACCGGCACGCCCTGCCCGGACTGCCACGGCCAGCGCCTCGACCGCATCCCCCGCGCCGTAAAGCTGCACTTTCAGGGTAAACACCCTCCGCTTTCGCTGCCCGCCCTGCTTTCGTCCACCCCGTCCAGCCTGCTCCAAAGCCTCGACCGCCTCGAACTCGACGAGCGCGGTCGCGCCATCGTGCAGGACATTATCCCGCAGATTCGCGAGCGCATGCGGTTCCTCGATCACGTCGGACTCGGCTACCTGAGTCTCGACCGCCCGACCGACACCCTCAGCGGCGGCGAGGCCCAGCGCATCCGCCTCGCCGCCCAGCTCGGCACCAACCTCGCCGGCGTGCTCTACGTGCTCGACGAGCCCTCCATCGGCCTGCACGCCCGCGACAACGAACGCCTGATCGAGACCCTGCTCGCCCTGCGCGACAAGGGGAACACCCTCCTCGTGGTCGAGCACGACGACGAGCTGATGCTGCGTTGCGACCGCCTGATCGACCTCGGCCCCGCCGCCGGCATCCACGGCGGCGAGATCCTCGCCGAAGGCACCCCCGCCGAGGTGAAACGCATCGAAAAATCCCTCACCGGCCAATACCTCACCCGCGGTATCCGGCACCCGCTACGCGGAGAATACCGCAAAGTCTCAAATCCTAAGCGGCCAAATCCCCAAAAGGATTCTCCCGCTTTCCTCACCCTCACCGGCGCCCGCCTGCGCAACCTCAAAGGCTTCGACGTAAACATCCCCCTCGGCCGACTCACCATGGCGTGCGGTCCCTCCGGTGCGGGCAAATCCACCCTGTTCCGCGACCTGCTGCACCCCGCCGTCGCTCACGCGATCCAAACCAAGACCGCCAAGCTCACCGGCAAAGCCTACGCCAAAGCCACCGGCCTTGATCTCGAATCCACGCTCCACGCTCCCTTCTCCGCGCTTACCGGCGCCCACGTTTTCAAGCAGGTGATCGAGGTCGACCAGTCACCCATCGGCAAAACCCCGCGCTCCACCCCCGCCACCTACCTCGGCATCTTTGACCTCATCCGCACCTTCTTCGCCGGCATTCCCGAGGCCAAGATCCGTGGCTACTCCGCCGGACGTTTTTCCTTCAACACCGCCGGTGGCCGCTGCGAGACCTGCGCTGGCGGCGGCCGGGTGAAGCTGGAAATGGCCTTCATGCCCGACACCTACCTGCCCTGCGACGACTGCCGCGGCACCCGCTACTCGCCCGAGCTCGCCGACCTGCGCTGGAAGGGCAAAAACATCGCCGACGTCCTCGCGCTGACCTTCGAGGAGGCCGTGACCTACTTCGATTTCCACAGCCAGCTCAGCCAGGTCTGCCAACTCATGTGCGACTGCGGCCTAGGCTACCTCACCCTCGGGCAATCCAGTCCAACCCTATCCGGCGGCGAAGCCCAGCGCCTGAAGCTCGTGACCGAGCTGACCCGCGGCCTCGCCAGCTACCGCGAACGCAGCCGCAACCTTGGTTTCCAAAACCTCTACATCCTCGAGGAGCCGACCATCGGCCTGCACCTGAGCGACTGCGAAAAACTCATCGGCGTCCTCCACGCGTTGGTGGACCAGGGTCACACCGTGATCGTGATCGAGCACCACCTCGATCTGCTCGCCGAAGCCGACTGGATCCTCGAGCTAGGCCCTGTCGGCGGACCCGACGGTGGCGAATTACTTTATCAGGGCACACTCGCCGGTCTCCTAAAACAAAAGCATTCCCCCACCGCACCCTTCCTGCGCGCCAAGCTGGGATCCTAGCGAACGCCAGGGCAAACTCAGCCCCGGGCTGGCGCCGCCTTGGCCGTCAGTTGAGCATGAAGGCGCGCCAACTCCGGCACCGGCACACCCAGACGACGGGCGCGGCGCAAGGGCTCGCCCCAGATTGGATCCAGTTCGAGCGGTCGGCCGTCTAAAAAATCCAGCAGCGTCGAGGGCCGATAGGCCATGTCGCGGGTGATGCGCACGTTTTGCTCCAAAAACGCATCCTCAATCTCCACCCCTTCGGCGCGGGCCGTTGCCTGCACCTCGCGCATGAGTGCCCGCACCCGCGCCTCGCGCACGGGGTCGCGCAAGACCTCGTCGCTCGTCAAGCCCCCCTCGGTGACGGTCAGGCCGTTGAAGGGCACGTTCCAGACCAGTTTTCGCCAGCGCACGGCGGAGAGGCTGGCGGCCACCTTGGCCCGCACCCCCGCAAGCGTGAATACCTCGGCCACCGCCTCGGCCCGGCCCGCCGACGGCCCGGCAAAGGCCCCGAGTTCGACATATCCCTCGGTGAGGCAGATCGCCCGCCCGGGGGCGGTGCGATTGACGCCAACAAAGCACAGGCAACCCACCGTCCGCTCAGCGCCGGCCACCGCCGCCACGGCCTCGTCCACGCCCAGTCCGTTTTGCAAGTTCACCACGAGGGTGCCAGGCCCCAGCAGAGGGGGGAGCAGGCGGGAAAGTTCACCGTTGGCCGTGGCCTTGAGCGCGACGACCACCAGATCTACCGGCCCGATCTCCCCGGGCTCGCCCGCCACCCGCGACGGTCGCAAGCGCCGCGTCTCGCCGGCCCAGTCCAGCGCGATACCGTCCGTCCGCAGGATCTCGCGGTCGCTCCGGGCCAGATAGGCTACGTCGTAACCGGCCAAGACCATGCGTCCGCCGTAATAAAGCCCCAGCGCCCCCGCCCCGACTACCGCGACCGTTTTGATCATGGGTCTATCCGTGCCCGTCCGCCCGCCGCGCGGTCAACCTCATCCTCCGGCCGACGCCAGCGCCGCAGCAAGGCGCGCCCCGGCAGGACCACGAGCAACTGATATGAGATCAACGCCAAAACCATGCCGGCACCCGCGTAAACTAGGCCCTCGGTCGTCACCGGCACCGCCGGCTTAAAAACGGTCCACGCGCGAGCCGCGATTTCGGCATCGACATGGCGGAGAAACACGAAGGGCCGTTCCCAAAGCGAAGCCGCGCGTAGGGCCGCCTCCGCTGACTCTAAGTCGAGCACCCGGGCCTGCGCCTCCGCGATGGCGTCCCCCAACCGCGCCACCGGGCCCGCCGGCTGCGCGCGGGTCGTCTCGATCAAGCGCGTGAGCGTGAGGCCGCTCTCGCGGGCGACCGCCTCGTAACGCGCTAGTGCGATCCGGGCCTCGTCGAGGTGGCCGCCGAGGCGTTGCAGGTATTGTTGAAAAAATTCTGGTGCCTGCGAGAGCCCCACCGCACCGAGCAAACAGAGCGCACGGTCGAGCAAACGCTCACCGGCACGCCCGAGCGGGTGGAGGGGAGCGGTCCAGGCGGTATTGGCCTTCATATCCGTAGCTTGCGGCGCAAAGGCACCGGGTGCAACGCCCGGCTATTTCCGCGGCAAACACCTCGCGTGCACGGCGGTTCCGGTGGATACTAGATACTGTGCAGCCCACCGCGCCCGCCAACCCTCCGCCACCCAAGCCGCCCGCGGGCCACACCGACGACCGGCTGGGCGATGCGCTGCGCCATCTGGCCGCCCGCTTCGCCGACCGGCCCACGCCGCTGGGCGAGGTGCTGGATATCTTGGGGCCGCGCGCCTCTGCTCTGCTCGTTGTCATCTGCGCCCTGCCCTTCTCCACCCCGATCAGCATCCCCGGCCTCTCCACACCCTTCGGCCTGGTCATCCTGCTGCTCGCCACGCGTTACCTCGCCGGTCTCCCGCCTTGGCTGCCGAGTCGCTTGCGCCAGGTGGAGCTACCGCCCGCCTTTCTCGCCAAACTGCTCGCCGCCAGCGCGCGCTTGGTGGGTTGGCTCGAACACCGGCTGCGCCCCGGACGCCTCGCCTCGCTGGTCGACCGGGAGTGGAAACTGCGCCTGCACACCACCGTGGTGATTTTAGCCGCCTTATTACTGATGCTCCCGCTCCCGCCCCTGCCCCCTTCACCAACACCCTGCCCGCCCTCGTGGCGGTGGTCATAACCTTGGCCGCGCTGAAGCGCGATGGCGCGGGCGTGCTGGCCGGCTACGGCCTATTTATTTTCACCATCGGCTACTTTGTTTTTTGGAGCGCAATCGTGCTCGAGACGTTTCGACGCTTCGGCGGCCAGGTGCTGGAACTGCTCCCGAGCCCCGGCTGAACCCCGCCCCGCCGCTCACCAGACCCGAGCCCAGAGCAGCTTGAGGTATCGGCTTTCGAGGCAGTTTGAATAAACAGGGTGATCCGCTCCGGGGCCGGTGCGCTCGAAAAATTGGAGGCGGCGGTTGAGGCGGTGCGCCCCCTTGATCACGTGTTCCTCAAAGTCCTCGAGCGAGAGCAGACCCGAACAAGAGCAGGTCACGAAAACGCCGCCTGGCTTCACCAGGGCGAGTGCGAGCTGATTGAGATCCTCATATTTGCGGCGGCCCTCAGCGTTACCCGCAGCCTCTCGGGTAAAGATGAGTTTAGGCGGATCGAGCACGACGACGTCCCACTTCTCGCCGTTCTGGGCCATCTGGCGGGCGTAAGCGAAGGCATCGGTGTGAACGAATTTGATCCGCGCTTGATTGAGGTTGGCGTTGCGCTTGGCCTGAGCGAGCGCGGCCTCGTCGAGATCCACCGCCGTCACGTCCTCGGCCCCGCCGGAGAGCTTGGCGTTGAGCGAGAAGCCCGCGCTGTAGCAGCACAGATCGAGCACGCGAGCGCCGCGGGTGAACTTCGCGAGGAGGTGGCGGTTTTCCCGTTGGTCGCAGAAAAAACCGGTCTTGTGGCCCTCCGCGAAGTCCACCTCGTAGCGGATGCCGTGTTCACGGATCTTCACTCGGGCGGGGGCGGCGGCGTTGGTTTCGTTAAACCAACTGGGCTTGATGCCCTCGAGCGAACCGAGGTCGTGGTCAACATGAACGCGGGCGAACTTCGTGCCCGCCAATTCATGGAGGAGAGGCAGCCAAGCAGGCAGCCGGCGGGCCATGCCAAAGCTGGTGACTTCGCAGAGCAGAGTGTCGGCGTAGCGGTCCACAATCAGACCGGAGAGGCCATCGCCGTCGGAGTTAACCAGCCGGTAGGCGTCGGTGGTCGCGTCGAGCTGGAAGGTGTCGCGGCGGAGGGCAACCGCGCGGCGGAGAGCGGTCTCGAAGTAGGCCTCGCCGAGCAGGGCGTCAGCTCCGTGGGCGACGACACGCAGGACCATCTTGGCGCGGGGATTGTAGAGGCCTATGCCCAAGGGCTGGCCACCCTTGTCGTAAACCGTGACCAGATCGCCCGGGCGCGCATCGGACGAGGCCTCACCCATCAGGCGCGGGAAGATAGCGGGCTGGAAGGTGAAATATTTAAGCTGCACCCAAGGGCGGAGCCGCTCGGCCGGCGGCACCGGAGGCGGCAGTTGGCGTCCGCCCCCCGGGGCCGGCGCGGGCTGGAGCAGGCTCTCGTCGTCGCCTTCTGCGTCAGGTTCGGACGGAGGCACGGAAGAGGGCGGGATGGAGGCGGGCGAGGCGCGATTCATAATACGGTTGGCCGACGGGAAAACCGTAAAGCCGACGCGCGGGCGACGTTTTTCTCCACGACCGTGCGCACGCGCCGATTGACGGCGGCGCAGGCGGCGGGCTTAACCAACACTGCCGTCGGCACCTGCCCCTCTCCCCTGTATGAAAAAACTCTTCTGGTTCGCCCTCGCCCTCGCGCTGGCCGCCTACCTCGGCGTCATCCTAAAAAACACGTGGGAAACCACCGAGTTCTTCCTCGACAACGGCCGCGAGGCCACGGTCAAGGTCGGCAAGAAATACAATGAGTCCCGCTGGGCCGAACCGCTGCCGATCAAAAAAATCTCCGCTTACACCGGCATGATGGCGGACAAACATGAGGTCCTCATCGAGACCGACTGGACGCTGAACGAAAAGCAGACCTACCCGATCCGCTTCCTGTTGCGCGAGGTCGCGGTGGAAGCGCGACGCATGTCGGTGCGACAGTTAGCGAATAACATCCGCCTGCACACCAAGGAGGACGGCACCCCGGTGACACTGCAGGATACGGATCTTTTTGAACGCGCGCTGGACAAGGCCATGGGGCCGCCCGCCGCCGGCGTCTACATCCGCCCCCGCGCCGTGGCGGAGGCTGCGCCGGACACCACCGCTCCGACCGTGCCGTTTTTGATCGTCGAGCCGGGGGCCGTCACCTGGCAGGTCATCTGGAACAACACCCAAGTCGGCGAGTGGGCGGTGCTGGTGGGCTGGCTGCTCGTGCTGCAATGGCTCTTCACCCACGCTTGGAACCTGCCCTGGCGGTCTAACGCCCAATCAAAGACCGCGAAAAAAGACTTCGTGCACCCTTCTTTACGCCGCATCGACGCCGACCAGCCCGAGGCGCCGAAGGCCAAGATCAGCTACACGCCGCGCAAAACCCCTCCCGCCGAGGCGCCGGCCCCCGCTTCTGCTGCCCCCTCCCCAGCCAGCACCATCACCCTGCCCCCGCAGGGGAATGCGCCGACCGGCGACACCGCCCAGCCTACGCTCAAGCTGGCCCGGAAAAAAAATCCTGAGGCCAACTGACCCGGCTCGCACCGCTTCAAGGCGAAGCGGTCTTGCTCCCAATAAAAAAACCCGGCCGCGCGGCCGGGTTTTTGTTGGGCAGGTAAGGATCCTAAGGCTCAGGCCACGCGCTCCACCACAAGGGGCGGAGGGGTCGGGCGCTTTGGCGCGAGGCGGTAGGCGTCCTTGAAGTAATTGAGGGCCTGCTCGAGCTTCGCCTCATCGTTATAATGGATCATCATCAAGGGCTCGCCCTGTTTGACCTGGGTGCCGACCTTCTTGATTTCCGATACACCGACCGCGAAGTCGATCTTATCGCTGGGTTTATCCTTGCCGGCGCCAAGGATATGCACGCCGCGGGCGATCATGGCGGCGTTGATGGTGTGAACGTAACCGCGCTTGGGGGCGGGAAGCTTGCGGATATATTTGGCCTTGGGGAATTTCTCCGGGTCGTCGATATAGGAGGCGTCGCCGCCCTGGGCCTTGACCAAGTCCTTGAGTTTTTCCAACGCGGTGCCGTCGGTGAGGTGCCGCTCGACGGTCTGTTTGGCTGAAAGAGTGGAACCGGCGACGCCGGCGAGGCGGACGATCTCCATGCCGAGTTTGAGCACGAGCTCCTTCATATCCTCGGGGCCACCGCCCTTCAGGAGTTGGATGGCCTCCTTCAGTTCCAGCGAGGTGCCGACGGTGTCGCCCAGGGGTTGGTTCATGTCGGTGACCAACGCGACGCAGCGGCGCTTCAGCGAACGGCCAACGCGGGTCATGGCGCGGGCGAGTTGCTTGGCCTGCTCAAGGTCCTTGATGAAAGAACCGTTGCCCCACTTTACATCGATCACGAGGCCCTCGCTGCCCTCGGCGAGCTTTTTGGAAAGCACGCTGCCGGTGATGAGCGGAAGGCTAGGGATGGTGCCGGTCTCTTTGCGTAGTTCGAGGAACTTGGCGTCGGCCGGGGCGAGATCGGGCGTCTGGGCGCAGATCGCGCCGTTGATCTTGGCGAGCTGGTGCGTGAATTGATCAACCGAGAGGTTGGTCTTCAGACCGGGGACAGAAGCGAGCTTCTCCAGGGTGCCGATCACGTAATCGTGCTCCGGACCGCACATCATGGGCACCACCACCCCGCTGGCCATGGCCAAGGGCACGAGGACGAGGGAGGTCTTGTCGCCCACGCCGCCGGTGGAATACTTGTCGATCTTAGGCTTCGCGATGCCGGATAGGTCAATGACTTCACCGGAAAGCATCATCTCCTCGGTGAGGATGGCAGTCTCCTGGGCCGACATCTGTTGGAAGTAGATGGCCATCAACAAAGCAGCCAATTGCGGCTGGGGCATCTCACCATCCAGCGTGCTGTCGATGATGAAACGGATTTCTTCTTGGTTAAACTCCTGGCCATCACGTTTTTTCTCGATCAGCGAGGTGAACGAAGGCTTGATGAAGCGGCGTTGGGGGATGGTGCGTTTCGACATGTGTATTTAAAGAAAAAATGGACGGGCTGGCAGGCCGGAAGCGGAAGATGCCAGCATAAACTGTGTAAAAGTCGAGACTATAACGGGGCTTGCGCGGCGAGTCCCGGGGCGCCTTCACTCGCCCGATGTCCGTGCCCTTCCACCTCGCCGCCGCGCTCGACGCGGGCCTGAAACAAGCCGCCGCCACCGCCGGCTTCGACGTCGCCCTCTTCGTGCCCGAGGTGCGCGTGGCCGCCCCCCAGCACGGGGATTTCCAAGCCAACGGCGTGCTCGCTTACGCCAAACAGACCAAACAAAACCCCCGCGCCGCCGCCCAAGCTCTCGTCGCCGCCCTGCCGGCGGAACTCCTTGCCCTCGCTGAGGTTGAGATAGCCGGCCCGGGTTTCCTAAACTTTACCCTGCGCCCGGTTGCCCTCGAGGCTTGGCTGGCAAACTTTGGCTCGGCCACAACGCTCAAAACCGCCGCAGCCACGCTGCTCGCCGGCCAGACTTGGGTCGTGGACTACTCCTCGCCCAATACCGCCAAACAGATGCACGTCGGCCACCTGCGCTCCGCCGTGATCGGCGAGGCCGTGGCTCGTATCGCCGCCTTCGCCGGAGCCCGCGTCATCCGGGATAACCACATCGGCGACTGGGGCACTTCCTTCGGTAAAATCATTTGGGCCTACAAACACGCCCTCACCACCGATCGGGCCGCCTTGGAGGCCGCCTTGGCCGACACCCCGCTGGAGGAATTCGAACGCCTCTACAAAGTGGGCAACACCACCGCCGACGCCGATCCGGCCGTGCTCGAGGCATCGCGCGCCGAATTGGTGAAACTGCAGTCCGGCGACCCCGAGAATATCGCCATCTGGCGCCGCATCGGCGAGGTGTCTGTCGCCGCCTTCCAAAAAATCTACGACCAGCTCGGCATTCAGTTCGACCACACCCTAGGGGAGAGTTTCTACAACGATAAGGTCACCGCCGTCTACACCGAGTTAGTGACCAGCGGCGTCGCCGAGGAGAGCCAGGGCGCCCTGGTGGTTTTTCACGACGAAAACCCCCGCTACTCCCGCCTAGCCGAGCGGCCGAATCCCTTTATTGTGCGCAAGGCCGACGGCGCCGCCAACTACGCCTCCACCGACCTCGCCACCATCCTCTACCGCGCCGAGCACTTCCGCGCCGACACCGCTCTTTACGTGGTCGACAAGCGCCAAGGCGACCACTTCGAGCAGTTGTTCCTCACCGCGCAAAAATGGTTTGGTCGCACGGGTCGCCCCCTGCTCCGCCTCGAACACCTAGGCTTCGGCACCGTGCTGGGCGAGGACGGCCGCCCGCTAAAAACCCGCAACGGCGAAAACATCAAGTTGAAGGACTTGCTGGCCGAGGCGGTCGAGCGCGCCCGTCGGCTTGTGGAAGAGAAGTCCGGCGAACTCGCCGAGCACGAGCGCGGCGCCATCGCCGAGATCGTCGGGATCGGCTCGGTGCAATATGCCGACCTATCGCAGAATCGCTCCAGCGACTACACCTTCGCGTGGGATAAGATGATCTCCCTCGAGGGCAACACCGCCGCCTACCTGCTCTACGCCGTGGCGCGCATCCACTCTATTTTCCGCAAGCTCGGGGCCAGCCCGGGCGACGCCGCATCCGAGACCGGCGCCAGCCCACTGGAAACCCCGACCGAACTGGCCCTGGCCCGGAAGCTGGTGCAATTCGCCGACGCCCAGACCCAGTGCACCGCCTCCCTGCGCCCTCACGTGCTCTGCCTGTATCTCTACGAACTGGCCGGCGCCTTTAGCGCTTTCTACACCGTGGAAAAAGTCGCGGTGGAAGACCCGGCCATCCGCGCCCGCCGCCTGCGCCTGTGCGCCCGCACCCTGCTGTTGCTCGAGACCGGCCTCGGCCTTCTTGGGTTGCGCACCTTGGTGCGGATGTAACCCCCCCCCGGCACCCCCGCCGGTTGATTCGTCGTTGGACAAGCCCGCAGTCCCCCGCCTAGCCTAAACCCTCATGTCACTCTCCACGCAGGAGTTTTATATCCGCCAAATCGAAGAGACGGAGGCGCGCGGCCCCTTCACTTTGGAGGAACTCACGACCCTGGCCGAAAACGGCAAGGCCGATTCCGGCACTTTATATTACGACGCCGCCGCCGAAGAGTGGCGGAAGATCAACACCAACCCCGCCCTGCTCGAAGCCCTTTTCCCCAGCCAGAAAAGCCTGCGGGCCAAAGCCCAGGAAAACGGGGGAGAGATCACGGTGAAAGCGATGCTACTCGCCGCCGAGGGCCGCCCGGAGGCGACACACCATCCCGCCGATTCTGACAACATCCGAGCCCGCGCCGCCGACTTTGGCCGGAAAGCAGCCATGGCGATCCTGTTTATCAACGCCGCGGCTTACCTTTTGCCCCAGATCAACGTAGTGCGGACCGCCCAGCTGCACGCCATCTTTCAGGCGCCCTTCGCCTTGCTGGGCCTCCTGAACCTCGGCCTCGGGGCCTGCCTTGCTCTGGGCGCCGTCTCGGTGTATCCTTGGATTCGCTTTGCCGCCCTGCTCGGCCTCGGCTTCGCCGGCACCCTCTTCGCCCTCGAAAACCAATCCTACCCGCTGGCCCTAAGCGCAGCCAACGCCCTCGGCCTGTATTTTACGACCAGCTTGCCACACATGGCCGCGGTGCGCGCCGCCGCCACCCTCGGCCTGGCCGGCGCCTGCGGTCTGGCCCACACCCTGTTCACAACCTGAGCCCCCGCATGTCCGCCCCCGGCCTCCACCTCTGGCAACGCGCCGTCCAGCTATACACCCGCGATATCTGGCTGAACGAATACCTCGAAAACCGCTCCCTGCGCGGCCGGTTTTATGCCTGCTTGCGGGTCGTCTCGATCACCCTCACCGGCCTCATCGAGACCAAATCCGCCAGCCGCGCCGCCTCCCTGAGCTTCTCCACCCTGCTCGGACTCGGGCCGCTGATGGCCATCGCCGTGCTCGTCGCCGGTTTCGTCCTCGACCGTCAAGATCCCCACCTCGCGGTCAATACCCTCAACCGCCTGATCAAATTCGTCGCCCCGCAGGTCACCCAATACGAGGAACTCGAAGCCAGCCAACCGCCCGGAGCCAAACCCGTCACCCGCTCCGATGTCATCGCCGCCGCTAATCTAAAGCTCGCCCCCCCGGACGCCGAAATCCGCCCGAACGATGCCCCGCCCGCTTCCGCGCCAGCGCCCGCCGTCGTCGGCGCCCCCCCGCCCAAAGTAAACCCCGAACTGGTCGAGCTGATCGATGGCTTCATCGCCGGCTCACGCAACAGCACCGCCGGGATCGTAGGCATCGTCACCCTGATCGTGATCGTGCTCCAACTGTTCACGTCAGTCGAAAACGCCTTCAATGAGATCTGGGGCGTCCGCCAGGGTCGGTCTTGGGTCATGCGCGTGGTTTTTTACTGGACCGTGCTGACCCTCGGCGCGGTCTTATTTTTCGCCGTCGTGACCAGCCTCTCCGCTGGAGCTTACCTGAACCTAGTGGAGAAAACCCTGCCTTTCGGTTTGGGCGCCACGCTCGTGCATTTTCTGCGCTGGTTGCTGCCATCCCTCTCGGTCCTGCTGCTCATGCTGGTCCTGACCCTGTTCTATAAGTTTATCCCAAACACCCGCGTGCTCTGGCGCAGCGCAGTGGCCGGAGCCGTCTTGGTGGGCTTGCTGGTGGTGGCTAACAACTACCTCGCCTTCCTTTATCTGTCCAAGGTCGTGCAACAACGCAGCCTGTTCGGCTCCCTCGGCATCCTGCCCATCCTGATGTTTGGTCTCTACGTTTTCTGGTTTTTCCTGCTGCTGGGCGGGCAGGTGAGCTATGCCCTGCAAAACGTCCATTTCCGCAACAGCCAAGCCGCCTGGAACACCCTCGCCGAGTCGATGCGCGAACGCCTTTCCCTCACCGTGCTGCTGCGGGTCGGCCGGCGCTTCCGCGATTGCCGCCCCCCCTGCACCGCCAGCGAGCTAGGTGCCGAACTCGGCGTGCCCACCCAGATCTTGAACGAGTGCCTAAACCGCCTCGTTTCCATGAATCTCCTCACCCCGGTGCCCGCCAGCAAGGGCAATGAAGAGAGCGACTTGCGCTACCAGCCTGCCCGCCCGCTGAACCATACCACCTTGGCCGATTTTAAACGCATGGACGATGATCACGGCGGCGACCCCACCGGTCCCACCCTGACGGATATCGATCCGATCGTGCTTTCCTACGACAAGGAGCTGAACGGCTTCCAGCGCGGGGCTTTTTTCCAACGCTCACTCGACGATTTAATTACCACCCACCCCATGCCGATTCACCGCGAGTGAGTCAGCCCGCCCCCCTCCCGGCCTGCCGCGATTCGCGGTTGCCTGCCGCCACCGCAGTCCTTCAAAGTCTCCCTTTCCCCCTATGATTTCCTGGATTCAGCGCACCTTCCAACAGCACTTTAAGTGGGTCTTCCTCACCCTGTTGGTCCTCGTAATCGTCTCTTTCGTGTTCGTCACGAATGCCTCCCGCGGCATTGGCCGATCGGGCGAACGCAAACTCCCCTCCCGCCCTTTCTTCGGTCTCGATCTCTCCCGCGCCGAAGACCAGCGGACGCTCGGCGCAGACGCCCAGCTGAGCATCTACCTGCGCTACAATCCCCAGCGCCAAGTCCCCGAGTCCCAGGTGAGCCAATACGCCTTTAACCGGCACGCGTCCCTCCACCTCGCCGACCAACTCCACCTGCCCCAGCCGACCTCCGAACAGCTGGTCGCCCACATCCGCACCCTCCGCGCTTTCTCCGACCCGAAGGGCGAGTTCGACGCCAAACGCTACACGGATTTTATCGACTCCCTCAAAACCAACCCCCGCACCACCGAGGCCGATGTCTCCCGCGTGATCTCCGACGACGTGCGCGTGCAGAACTTCGAAAAACTCCTCGCCGGCCCCGGCTACGTGCTGCCTTCCGACGTGTCCGAACTGCTCGCCAAGCGCGACACCACCTGGACCCTCGCCCTCGCCGCCATCGACGGCACCGCCTTCGCCCCCGCCATCGACACCTCCGACGCCACCCTCGGAAAGTGGTTTGAGACCAACGCCCGCCGCTACGAGATCGCCGAACGCGTGTCCGTCGCCGCCCTCCAAGTCTCCGCCACGTCCTTCCTCTCCGGCGTTACCTTGTCCGACGCCCGCGTCCGCGCTGCCTTCGACGCCAACCCCTCGGCCTACCCTGCGCCGGCTGGCACGCCTGCGGCTAAACTCGATCCCGCGACCGGCAAACCCGCCGATCTTGAGGCGGCTTTCGCCGCCGTCCGCCCCGCCGTCGGGGCCGCACTCCGCCAAAAAGAAGCCGAAAAAGCCGCCCTCACCGCCGCCTCCGATCTCACCGTGCAGTTGCTCGAGCGTAACGTGAAGCCCGCCGACCTCGCCGCCTTCGTAACCCAGCACCCCGGCACCACCCTTGCCGAGCTCGGCCCCATCACCGCTGGCACCATGCCCGCCGCCCTTGGCGGCAGCACCGCGTCCGCCCAGATCCTGCCGGAGGCCGAGCGCCTCTCCGCCGATCGCCCCTATTCCAACCCCGTCGCCACCCCCGCAGGTGCCGCCGTGCTCGTCTGGCGGGAGACCCTGCCCGCCCGCGCCCCCACCTTCGCCGAGGTAAAGTCCACCGTGCTCGCCGACTACCGCGCCGCCGAACTCCGCCGCCTGTTCAACGAGGCCGGTCGCGGACTGCAGTTGACCACCACCATCGCCACCAAACTTGGTAAATCCTTCGCCGCTGCGGTGACGGAAGGCGCGGCCGCCGCCGGCCTTAAAGTCACGCTCAAGAATCCCAAGCCCTTCAACCTCTCCGGCAGCTTCCCCGAAGACCTAGATTACACCGCTATCCAAGCGCTCCAGAGCCTCTCCAAGGGCAAAGTCAGCGACTTCCTCCCCACCGGCGAAAACGCCGGCCTGCTCGTCTACGCCGCCGATCAACAGCTCCCCGCCATCGACCCGGCCAGCGCCCCTTACAAGGAATTGCGCACCCGCCTGGCCGATAACCTCGGCCAAGCCAACGCCCAGTCGCTACTCGCCTCCCTCGTCGAGGCCGAATTGGCCAAATCTGCCCCGGCCACGCCCTGAGGAGGGTCGCCGGCACGGGACTTGCGAAGTTTCCAGTTCGCCATTCCCTGCGCTTCCAGGTCTACTCGACCTGCACCCTCCTCGCTCGTGCCCATCCACCGCTACGCCCCCGTCCAAAGCCCGTGCCGCCTTTGCGGCAAGGGCTTTGAGCATCGGCAATCCCCGTCCGAACCCGATCTGGCCCACTGCCCGACCTGTGGCCAAGCAGTCGCCCGCGCCGCGATTGAGACCGTGAATACCCCGAAACTTCTCAAACCCTTGTCCGTCTCCGACGCCAAGAACCTCGGCTTTTCCGTCTTCAAAAAAACGTCCTCCGGCGAATTCGAACGTCAATGACCCTCCCCGCCCGCTCCCTGCTACCCACCCTAGCGACCCTCCTCGCCCTGCACGCCCAACCCGGCGTCCGCGCCGCCGTCGACGAGTCCGCCCCCGCGGAAACTGGTCTCAGCCCCTTGTTGCCGCGCACCGAGGTCGCCCCCGCCGAGCCCCCCCCTGCCCCGCCCTCGCCTGTTGCGGCCATCCTCGCCGCCCCCGCCCCCGTAGTGCCATTCGCAGAACCCCTGAAAATCGAGGCGGCTATCGCCCGCGCCCTCGAAGCTAATTTCGACGTCCAACTCCAGCGCCTCACCACAACCACGACTACCGAAAGCGTGGAGATCGCCCGCTCGGATTACGACCCCACCCTGACCGCCTCCGCCTCCACCGGGCAGTCGCAAAGCACCCGCGCCACCGTGGACGCCAACGGCAACATCCTCCCCGTGCCCGGCACGCGCTCGGACGACGAGAACGCCCGCCTGAGCCTGTCCCAGAAAATCCCGCTCGGCGCCACCATCACCGGCACCACCCGGCTGAATCGCAACGAACGCACCCAAGCCTCCTCGAGCACGCTCAACCCAGCCTATAATTCCGACGTCGGGCTCTCCGTCCGCCAGCCCCTGCTGAAAGGCGCCGGCACCACCATCAATAACGCCGCCCTCGAACGCGCCCGCCTCGGCACCACCCGCGCCCGGGCTGATTTCGCCGCCCAGGTCTTCACCGTCGTGCGCGACGTCGAGGTCGCCTACTCCAACCTCGCCCTCGCCCGCGAGCAGGTCGGCATCCGCTCCTTCTCGCTCGAAGTTCGGAAAAAACTCTACGAGGAAAACCGCGCCCGCCGCGAGGCCGGCGTCGCCACCGATCTTGAGGTTCTGCAAGCCGAGGTCGGCGTCGCCACCGCCGCCCGCGACCTGCTCCTCTCCCGCCAGACCGCGCGTGACCGCGAGGACGAGTTGCTGCGCCTGCTGGGCCAAGAAACCTTTGAAAATCCAATCGGCCCCGTCGCCCTCCCTCCCATCGGCGAACCGGTGATCGACCTCGCCGCCAGCCTCGCCCGCGCCCGCGCCAACACCCCCGAATACGCCTCTGCCCTCGCGTCCATCCGCCAGCAGGAGATCGACGTCACCTCCGCCAAGAACGCCCGCCTGCCCCAGCTCGATCTCGGCGCCCAAGCCGGTTTCAACAACACCGACGCGACCGCGAAAGACGCCACGACCAACTTGTGGTCAGGTGATGGCTACAACTGGCAGGTCGATCTCTCCCTGAGTTTCCCCTGGGGCTTCCGGGAGGAACGCGCCCGCCTGCGCCAAGCCCGCGCCGGCCGCGATCGCGAAGAACTGCGCCTCGCCCAGATCGAGCAACAAATCCTCGTCTCAGTCCGCAACGCCGTCCGCGCACTCGAGACCGGTGCCGAGAACCTCCGCCTCTCCACCCTCGCCGCCCAGCTCAGTGGTCGTGAATACGAAGTGGAAAAAGCCCGCTACGACTCCGGCCTGTCCACCTTCCGCCGCGTGCAGGAAACCCAGGACGCCTTTGATCAAGCCAAGCTAGCCGAGCTCCAAGCCAAGGTCTCGCTGCGCACCGCCCAGGCCAATCTCGACCGTCTCGAGGGCAACGCTGCCGAGCGTTACCAAATCACCCTCGCCCCCTGATCGCACGCCTTCTCGCTCCGGTCCCGCCCGCCTGCGTCATGCCCCGCCCCGCCGCCCCTCGCGCGCCCGCCGAGTGCCCCGTCTGCGGCGAGGCCGTGCCACCCCGCGCCACCGCCTGCCCGCATTGCGGCGCCGACGACCGCATCGGCTGGAACGAGGACGATACCCGCTACGACGGGCTGGATCTGCCTGAAACCGCCTTTACCGAGGACGGGGAAAACGCGTCCCCGCGCCGTCCGCTGCGCCGCGGCCCCCACCCGCTGTGGCTGGTCGTCGGCGCTCTGCTTTTACTCTGGCTCGTGCTCCTCGCGCTCTCCCCCGGCCGCGTCTGGTTTTGAACTGGCTCCGATCTCGCCGACCGCGACCAACCGCAGCTCCACCCGACCGCTCGCCCGGGTGGCAGACAAATCCAGAACGAAGCCGGCTTCCCAGTCGTTGGCCTCCTCGGGATCGACCAGCACCTGCGCCACGCGCCACTCCGCCGCGCCGGGCTCGGCCTCGTCGAAGTGGGTGTGCTCCGCCGCCCGCCCGGCCGGATCGAGCCGGAAACGGTCGCGCGCCTCGGCGTGCGCGGCGAAGAGCTTTTCCAGCCGCCGCGCCTCGGTCGCGACCACCTCGTCGATGACCTCGGCGGGGAGGACGCGGGCGGCGCAGGCCTCCCAGTCGCGCGCGGCGGCGTCCTGCAACACAAGGTGGATCGCCACGCGCGCCGCCCGCTTCAGCGCCACCGGGTCGCGGGTAAGCTCACGCGGGCCGGAGCCGAATTTCGCCGCGACCAGCGCCGCCGCGTCCTCAGCCGGAACCGGCGCGGCCGCCTCACCGGCCTGCAGGCGTTCCCACTCGTCAATGAGGCTAGAATCGATGCCGCGCACCAACGCCTCGAACATCGTCTCCAGCTCCAGCACGGGCTCGGTCTTGGCCGATTGCGGGACGGTCTGGGCGAGCACCTTCCAGACCTGCATGAGGTGGCGCAGGACCAGCCCCTCCGCGCGCTCCAAGCCGTAGTCGCGCACGTAGTCGGCGAAGCTCATCCAGCGCTCGTGCATCTCGCGCGCGATGCTCTTGGGCCGCACATTCTCCTGCCCCACCCAAGGATGCGCGGCGGCAAAGGCGTTAAAAGTATCGTAGAGGAATTCGCGCAACGGCTTGGGGTGCTCGATGCCCTCGATTTTCTCCATACGCTCCTCGTAGGGCACGCCCTCGGCCTTGAGCCGGTTGATCTCGTCACCCTTGACCCGGCTCACCTGCGCACGGAGGATGACCTCGGGATCCTCGACGATGGCTTCGCAGAGCGTAAGCACGTCGAGCGCGTAGTCGGGCGACTCGCGGTCGAGTTTCTGGACGGTGTCGATTAGGTAGAGCGAGAGCGCCTGATGCAGGGAAAAATCGTCTTGCAGCGCGAGGTTGACCTGCAGGCGGCGGCCGGAGGGCTGGCGGGGAATGATGGAGACGATGCCGCGTTCGAGCAGGGCGCGAAATAACTGCCAGGATCGGCGCCGGTGGGCGTTTTTCTTGGCCGGAGGTTCGTGGCTGTCGGCGATGAGTCGGCGCATCTCGCGGCAGCCGTCGGCGTCGCGCGAAAGAACCTGCAGAAGCATGCCGTGGGAAACCGCGAAGCGCGACACCAAAGGCTCGGCCGGGGCGGTCTGGAGGCGCTCGAGGGTTTTGCGATCCCAGCCGATGGCACCCTCGGGGGCGGATTGTTTGACGAGTTTCTTTTTCTTCGACGGATCGGCCGCGGCCTTCTGCTCGGCGCGCAGGTTTTCAATCACCCACTCGGGAGCCTGCACCACGACGTAGCCGACGTCGTCGTAGCCCTTGCGCCCGGCCCGACCGGCGATCTGGCGGAAGTCGCGCACGCTGAGGGTGGAGGCCTTGGTGCCGCCGTATTTCCAGAGCTGGGTGAAGACGACGGTGCGCAGGGGCACGTTGATGCCCACGCCGAGGGTGTCGGTGCCACAGATGAGCTTGAGTAGACCCTTCTGGGCGAGCTGCTCGACGAGGATGCGGTAGCGCGGGAGCAGGCCGGCGTGGTGCAGGCCGATGCCGTGGCGCAGCCAACGTTTCAGTTCCTTGCCGTAGGGGCTGGTGAAGCGCGCACCGGCGAGGGCGTCGGCGAGGGCGGACTTTTCCTCTTTCGTGCAGAGCGCGAGGCTCATCAGGTTCTGCGCGGTCTCGGCGGCGGCGCGCTGGGTGAAGTGAACGAGGTAGGCCGGCGCGCGGCGATCCGCCACGAGTTGCGCTACCCGCTCGGCCAGCGGGGTCTCGGACCACTCGAACTCCAGCGGCACCGGGCGGCGGTCGCTGCGGACCACCGCCATAGGCGCGCCGGTGACGCGCTCGACCTCGCGCTCGATGGTGCGGGTATCGCCGAGCGTGGCGGACATGAGCAGGAAACGGCTGCGCGCCAGGGCGAGCAGGGGCACTTGCCAAGCCACGCCGCGCTCCTGGTCGGAATAGTAATGGAACTCGTCCATGATCACGACGGCGAGGCGGGCGTCGTCGCCCCGGGCGAGGGCTTGGTTGGCCAAAATCTCGGCGGTGCAGCAGAGGATGGGCGCGTCGGCGTTCACGGTGGCGTCGCCGGTCATCATGCCGACGTGCTCCGGGCCGAAGTCGCGACAAAGGGAGAGAAACTTTTCATTCACCAGGGCCTTGATCGGGCAGGTGTAGACCGAGCGTTTGCCGCGCGAGAGAGCGAAGTAATGCGCGGCGGCGGCGACCAGTGATTTGCCCGAGCCGGTCGGGGTGTTGAGGATGACATGGCGGCCGGCGAGCAGTTCGAGGATAGCCTCTTCCTGCTCCGCGTAGAGCGACAGTCCCTTCGCCGACATGGCATCGAGAAAGCGCGACAGCAGGGCATCGTCGTCCGCCGCCTCGGCGAGGGTCGGCGGGGCGAGGGGCAGGACGGGGGCGGAGGAGGCGGTTTTCAAGCGGGGAAAAGGCAGGGCACGGCTTTGCCGTCGGCGCGGCGGTAGACGCTGAAATCGCGGTGATCGATGGTGAGCAGGGTGGCGCGCGGATGCAGTTCCGAGAGCACGATGAGCGAGGCGTCGCCAAGATCGGCGCGGCCGGGGTAGTCGCGGATCAACTCCGCGACGCGAAGCAGGTAGGCCGGGAAGAGAGGGATCAGGCGGATGCGGCCGGACTGGAGCGCGGCGCACAAGTTTGTGAGCGCCGGATGATACCGTTTTAGAAAATGCCCGGTTTCCGCGATGATGAGCTCGGTGGTGAAGAGCGGTTCGCGCAGCACGCGGATAGTCTCAAAACTCCATGCGTGATGCCGATCGCCCTTGAGAAAGAACGCAACCAGCGGACCGGCATCCACCAGGTAGCGGGGAACGGGATCGTTCACGTTACCACTCGCGGGTGGACAAATCGGTGGGGGCGTCCGGCGGCAATTGCACCGGCGGCATCGCCTTCAGGAACGCGTTCCAATCGACCGAGGAGTTTTCCACGCGATCGAGCACGTAGGCGTTCAGGCTCTTCTTGGCACGCTTTGCCTGCGCCTGCAGCGCCTTCTTGCGGGCGGCCGAAACCTTGAGGGTGATGGTGACGGAGGGCATGGTGTTACCTTGGGTGTGCCTTTTTCGGCCGTCAAGCCGACCGCGGGTTCAGTAGCCGCCGGCGGCCGCGGCCGCACCGCCGCCGAGCTCGGCCACGATCGCGGCGGCGCTGCTCGTGCCGAGGCGGACCGCGCCGGCTTCAAGCAGCGCGCGGGCGTCGGCGAGAGTCTTGATGCCGCCGGAGGCCTTGATGCGGATGTCGCCGCGGCGGGCGGCGGCCCAGGCGGCGATGTGCTCGACCTTCGCGCCGGCGCTACCGAAGCCAGTGGAGGTCTTGATAAACTCGACCCCAGCGTCCTCGCAGAGGCGGAGGGCGGCGAGGCGTTGGTGCGCGTCCAGGTAGCAGGTCTCGACGATGACCTTCACGAGCTGGCCGTAACCGTGGGCGCGCTGGGTAAGGGAGCGCAGCTCACGGTCGACGAGGTCGAGGTGCCCGTCGCGCAGGGCGGCGTAGTTCATCACGATATCGACCTCGGCGGCGCCGGCGGCGTTGGCGGCATCGATCTCGGCGGCCTTGGCCGCGGTCGAGAAACGACCACTGGGGAAGCCGATGACCGTGCCGATTTTGATGCCGCTGCCGGCCAGCACCTCGGCGGCGTGGGGCACGGAGGAGGGGTAGATCATCACGCAGGCGAAGCGGTGCGCGACGGCCTCGTGGCAGAGGGCGGTGATGTCGGCGGCGGAGGCGTCGAGCCGGAGATTCGTGGAATCGAGCGCGGCGGCGAGCTGGGCGGCGGTGAGGTTCATGAAGGGGAGGTCGGGGACGGGGTGGGACGGGTTTTCAAAAACCGCGCCAGTTCACGCGCGGTAGGCATGCTGGGCGCGGTGCCGGCCTTGGTGACGGAGAGGGCGGCTACGGCTTGGCCGACGCGGGCAGCGGCGGACACGTCGCCCCCGTGTTGCACAAAGCCGTGCGCGAACCCGCCAACGAAGGCGTCGCCCGCGCCGGTGGTATCGACCACTTTTACGACGTGACCTGGGATAAACTCGCCGCCCTCGGCGCGAAAGACGAAGCAACCGCGTTTGCCGAGAGTCACGATTACGACCGGCGGGCCGAGGCGGCGGCAAAGCGCATGGAGCGCAGCGGGCGCCTCGGCGGCGAGCGCGGCTTCGGTGTAGGCGGCTTTTTTTGGCGCGAGCCCGAGTAGGTTCACGAGGGAGACGAACTCCGTTTCGTTCGGGATGAGGATGGAGACGTCACGCAGCAGGGCGGGATCGAAATCAGCCCGCATCGGCGCCGGGTTGAGCACGGTGGCGGCACCGGCGCGGCGGGCGGTGCGCAGGGTGTGGGCGACCGCGACGAGGCTGGTTTCGAGCTGGGTGACGACGAGCTTCGCGCCTTTGAACAGGGCTGGCGGCAGGTCGCGCGGGCCGAGCGCGGCGTTGGCCCCCAGGGCGACCACGATCTCGTTTTGGCCGGCGTCGTCCACCAGGATGGCGGCGGTGCCGGTGGCGAGGCGGGGCTTGGGCACGAAGCGCGCGGCGAGCTGGTTTTCCGCGTAAAAAGCCTGCGCGACGGCCGCAAAGGCGTCCGCCCCGACCGCGCCGACAAAGAGAACGTCGGCCCCGGCGCGACCGGCCGCCACCGCTTGATTGGAGCCCTTGCCGCCCGGGCCGGTGGCGAAGACGCCGAGCGTGGTCTGGCCGGCGGTGGGAAACGAGGCGCAACGCCAGGTGAGATCCTGCACGTAGCTACCAACAACGATCACAGCGGGTGCAGCGGGCATGGGGTAAAAAAGAAAGACCAGCCGGCCACTCAGGCGGACGCCGCCGGTCGGGACGAGGCGGAGAAAGTAAATGCGTTGGGCAGGAAACGCCGCACGAGGGCGCGGTAGGGCGCGAGCAGCAGGACGGCCATCAGGAGCTTGGCGACCAGATCGCCGCCGGCCAGCGGCAGCCAGGGGACCTCGGTGCCGTGAAAGGCGATCGAGAAGAAGATCGCAGTATCGAGAATGGAGGCGCTCACCGAGCCCCATAATGGTGCCTTCCACCAAGAGGCGCGGCGCAGGCGGTTAAAGACGGCCACATCCAGGAGCTGCGACACGAGGAAGGCGGTCCCAGAGGCGGCCGCGATCTGCACCGTGGCGAGCCAGAGCGAAAGGGCGATACCGACCGCGAACCCCACGAAGGCGACCTCGCGGGCGCGGCGCGGACCGAAGCAGCGGTTGCAGACATCCGAAACGAGGAAAGCGATCGGGTAGGAAAACGCGCCCCAAGTAAGGAAGTCGTTGATGGGATACTGGACCAGCCAGTTGGAAACACCCACGACCGCGGCCATGGCCAACGCAAAACCGGCGCGGGCAGTGAGAGAGGGGGGAGCGGCGAGTTCAGACATGGCCTCGACGTTCGCGCCAAACTGCCCCGCCGGGCAAGGCAAAGGTCACACCGGGGTCTGCGCAGGGGCCGCGCTTGCTCCACGCAGTGAGGTGGAAATGTCGTTATGAACAGAACAAGGAAACCGAATCATAGACCGCGGATAACACGGATGATCACGGATACCCTGGAATCCATCCGCCCCCAGCTGCGTTATCCGCGGTGGATGCCTGCCTCTCGGGGGCCCTTGGTGTTATCGGCGCAGTTTCTCTTTTGGCTGCCGATATTTAGGCTCGGCGCCCACGCCCTCGTGTGACGCCTCAGCTTTGCAGGCACAGCGGCACGCCGCACGCACGCGCGGCGGCGATGAGTTCACGGTCAAGCGAGGCGAGCGGCAGCCCTCGGCGCAGGGCGAGTTCCAGGTAGGCCGCGTCGTAGTTCGAGAGCGAATGCTGCAGGGTCAGGTCCAGCGTCTTTTGCCAGGCGCGCTCCATCGTTTGATCGTCCACCGCGATGTCATAAACCGCCAACCGCGACAAAAAGCCCTCGATGCCGGCTTGGTCGATGCGGCCGCGACGTTTGGCGCCCAGGAGCACGTTCCCGAGCTCGAGGTGCCAGAGCGCCGGCACCCAGGCCCGTTCGCCTTGGACGAGTCGATCGAGCAAGGCGTCGGCGGCGGGGCTGACCTCGTCGCCAAACACCCACGGCAGAGCGGCGGAGCAATCGAGGACGAATTCGTTCCTCAAGCCCGCCCCTCCGCACGCAAGTCACGGGCGCCAATTCCGCCTAGAGTGTAACGCAGACGCTGCGCACGCAGCTCCCGGGCGGCTTCGCTGCGTCGGGTCGCAAGGTCCTGCTGATACCCGATCAGCCGGGCCACCGGCCGGTCATGCTTCGTAATCGTGAACGCCCCGCCTTGGCTGACTCGCTCAAGCAGCTCGCCCAGTTTCGTCTTCGCTTCGAAAGCCCCAATCGTTCCTGAACTGGTGTCCATGTAAACAGACCAATCGTTTAAACCAGTCTTTCAATCCCCTAGGTCCCGACCTGAAAAGCTATATGACCGAGAAACGGAAATATTTACGCTTTACGTTAATGGCGTGATATGCTTCTTTGACCGGTGATGATCCAAGGCTTTGCCGATAAAACCACAGAACAAATTTGGAAGGGAATACCCAACAGGCGAATAAATCACGATATACAACGACAAGCCCTTAAACGTCTTGGCTATCTTAACCTCGCCAAAAAAATCGAGGATCTCTACATTCCACCCTCCAACAAATTTCATCGCCTAGAGGGAACCGGACGCTTCGCCATAAGCGTTAATAGCCAGTGGCGAATCACCTTTCTTTGGACCGACGCCGGTCCGGCGGATGTGAAATTCGAAGACTACCACTGAACTCGCTCGATATGAACAGCGTCGAGAGGTGTTCGCAAAATTATATAAACAAACAAGAAATGAAAATAATGAAGACAGATGCCACCATCAAGCCCTGGCACCCCGGGGAGATTATAAAAGAGGATTTTTTGGGCGATTACGGGCTCACGCAATATGCCTTGGCCAAGGCTCTAAAGATACCGCACAGCCGCCTGACCGCGATTATTCATGGCAAGCGGGGCGTAACGGCCGACACTGCGGCACGTTTGGCGCGTTACTTTGGGAATTCGCCGCAATTTTGGCTTGGTCTTCAGGCCGAGTATGACCTGCGCATACTTAATTCGACAAAGATAGAAAATGAAGTGCTGCCACGGCGCGCGGCATGAGGTTGGGCACCACCGCTGATACTAAACATGGCGGTCAGCGCTCAAGGCAGGAGATAAGCAGCGACCTGACGATCTACCCGGCTAATAGCGTCAGCAGGAGAATATCAGATTTTGGGGGAAGAAATTTTTTAACCGCAGATAACGCCGATATTCGCGGATAAAACCAGAATCTGGGATTTACTTAAGGGCCACTTTGGCGTCCTGTGCCGCATCCGTCATCAGCTTGAAAAGATGTAAGTGAAGGATCTGGTTAATTTTCTCCGCGGGTTGTCCGCTGATCGCGTAAGTTGAACCCTCGGTGGGGCCACCGCCGTAAGTTTTGGACAAGAGTGTGGTCCCGTCCGGGGCCAGCAGTTCAACGCTGAGTTCGATGTCAACGATGGGCGTAATCGCAAAACCCAAGTTCTTGAGCTGATTGTAAGCGTAACTGAACTTGTTTACTTTCGGCTTTACGATTAGTCGATAGCCTACGGCTCCCGTTGCGTTACTGCGGAAATCCGCTCCGCCGTTGAAGGCCGCACCGAAAACCTTTAGCGCAACCTGTTTGGTGATCTCGCCCATGGGCAGCGTTAGGGTTGTTCCGCCTCCTGTGAAACTGGTGGGGTTGCCGGAGAACTGCCACTGTGCATCGACATCACTGATCACGACGAGGCTTTTACCTTCAAGACCTAGGCGGACGGGGTCCCTAGGTAAATACGCTGGATTATAACCGACATTAAAGGCGCAACCGCTGAGAAATAGAAGCGCAATCGAGAGAAACAGATGGCGGAGTATATACATAAGAAATGAAGAACTGAACGAAGAATCAGACTTGTTACGGTGCCTCACTAGGGCTTGGATGGTGTGACAATTCCGCTACCGGTAGAAGCTCCGGCGGCGCCTGCATTATCTTGGGTTGATTCATTTTTACCCGCAGGAAGAGCTGCGGACGATGATGGTGAAGTGGCAGGTTCGGGCGATGAAGCATCTAACTTCACGGTTGGCATTTTTTCAGTCATCGGAATCCCAACTGGTTTTAGAGTCACGACCAGCGGGTTGGGCTTGTGCGACAGGGCTGCTCCTGTGGCCATGTCCACTCCGATACCGATCACACCGCCGATTAGGGTGTTGCCTGCAACTCCGGCAGCACCCTTGCCCGCGACGTTTGAATAAAGGATATGATCCTGAGCCTCATAGCCAGGTAGGGATATGCTCACAATCAGATCACCCTTCCTGGGTGCCGTAAATGTAAAAGGTGTTCGCCCTGTGAAGCCGTTTGAGACACGCACGTCCGCACCGGAAGGGGTAGACTGGACCATTACAGTTTCAGTCGTTCCACGCGTCATTGTAGCGCAACCAGTTAACAACAAGGCGTTTATCAGCGCAAACAACAATAAAGAAATCTTATGTATATTCATTAAAAATTTGCTACCCATGTGGATGGGAAATTAATTTTTCTGCGCACTCACTCTATCTTTCTTGATTTCAGTTTATTAGCTGATTCGCCAAACCGATATCCTACATAAACGCTTTCAATGATGATACAAGGACGCAAAAGAAGCCAGCGCATAACCGATTATCTATAAGTGCATCAGATACTCGCCGAAAACTTCTATTCCAACCCAGGAATTAGGCTAAGCAAACACCGTGTTTCAGAAGAAACACGGCGTTTACTTTTTATATCCTTTGATTCGCTAGGCTTAGTTTATTTTGCTCATCACCGCTTTTTCCGAATCGGTGGTATCGGCAAGCAAGGTGACGAGAAAGCCCTTACCAGACTGCATGTGTTCCACTTGTTGCGCCGAAAGGGGACGGTCGAGTTTATCGGGAGTGATGTTCCACATAGCACCCGTTGCCGGATCCACAATAAGCAAGCCAATCAAACCGCCGAACAGGATATTGCCAAAATACCAGC
>Ga0214921_10002470_pt1 | contig 29957 bp, 19 predicted proteins | sample LL1505_MetaG_FD_177992 | JGI IMG/M metagenome (GOLD analysis project Ga0214921, IMG submission 177992) | Freshwater microbial communities from Lake Lanier, Atlanta, Georgia, United States - LL-1505 | ecosystem: Environmental > Aquatic > Freshwater > Lake | place: USA: Georgia | collected...
AAATCCGAATGCGGGAAGATATCGTCATCCTTAGGGGCCCGCACCACCGTTGGGCGATACTCAGAGAAAACACTGTGCGAGAAAACCTGATTAAGCTCATCTAAGTAAGCGGCATGCTGCTGCGACCACGAGGTGTTAAACACCCTAACATTCATCCCAAACGCCATCGCTCTCTTGGCGACCTCTTTTCCTACCCTGCCGAAACCAAGTATGCCGAGCGTCTTACCGGCCAACTCTCGTCCTGTGTGTCTTCTCCACTCGCCCTTATGAACAAGCGCGTTCTGCTCAGGTATGTAACGAGTTAAGCTAAGCAGTAATCCGAATGTGAGTTCCGTTACCGTTGTATGGTTAACGCCAGGTGTATTAGTGACCTTGATCCCAAGCTTCTCAGCTTCGGATAGATCGATCTTATCAAGACCAACTCCGTATTTGCTGATAACCTTCGCCCTTGGCGCCGCGGCCTGAAGAACCCGCGTGTTAAAATCATCCTCGCCGCATAAAAAGGCGTCGAATTTATTTCCATCACCAATATAAGAGAGAAGCTGGTCCTCGTTTAAAGGACCACGCGCTTTAATCACCTCAAATCCAGCTTCTTGAAGCTTAGAAACGTGGGGTCCCGGAGTGTCGATGAAACTAGAGGTAGATACAAGTACTGAATATGTCATTACTGCCTTCTCTTTAGACTGCCTCGGTTCTTAAAAACGGCAGTTGGGGTCTTAAAACGGCGCTCGTTGGTAACGGTAGCAAAGCCCAGAAAACGGATCAAGGCTGCGGGAGAGGCCAAATCGTCACTGAAATAAGTTAGCAACTAGTTGTTTATAATCAAGAAACTACGTGAACAAAGCTGCTTAATAAGTTATAATTCAGATAAGGCCACAGGAGGCCTGGTCATAGATAGGATGTCTGATAAATGCACAGAGCCCAATTAAGAGCAGCCAAACTAGTTATTTGCTTTGTAACTGCGCTCATTTTTACGACTTCAACTCCACAAGCCGAACCTTCCCCATCACAGAAACCTCTCCAGCCAGTGGAGTTGGTAACTGATTCTCGTCCGAAAGAGGCCGCTAATAGAAACCCGGCTAATCAAAAAAGCCCCCTCAACATAACAGACCTAAAACTTGAGATGGCTGAGAGCACGTGGAAGGTCCGCCATTCCCTAAGGGCGTTGACTGATCTTGTAAACGCTCTTGAAGCGCACCTGAATCAAAACTGCTTTGGAGACATGCTGAGGACTCTCGCTTACTCCGGTCCTCCAACAAATCCGGATTGTATCGCCAAGATGGAGCGACTCTTCGATCTCTATCCAAACAATCCGGTCGCCACCTGCCTACGAGACGGAATTGAGTCTCAATCATGCAGCGATTCATATCGAGAACAAAGCATGAAACAGTTCTCGGGAAACTATTCATCTTTTGATCAGATACCCGATCCGGCTTTAAAGGTTGGGCTATCAGCCCAGGATCGTGAGAAACTTAAAGCCTTAAATGAAACCCTTGGAAATCTGAATACCGACTACCGTGGCGCCTCTACTGACGCGGATAAACTGAAGTTAACTGAGAACGCCATGCACCTATACGACCAAGCTTTAAGCATCGCCTGTAAGATAGTGGCCGTTGACCTAGAGGACCCTGAATCTGGAACCAAAAAAGAGGAAGAGGATTATGCGGTGCGCGAGATAAGAGAGAAGCTGCTGAAGGTTCCACCTGCCCTCAGGCGTGAATATCAAGATAAATTAATGACTGAAGCAGAGGAAGAGCTAGCTAAAGCCAAAGACTCAGAGACCAAAAAAAAGCTGATCATGCAGAAGATTGCGGCCATTCAGAATCCCGATACAGAGCAGCTTCCATCCACTGTAGGAAAATTACGTTACCGCGTCGTACTCCCTGAATGCTACGAACTTGTTGGAAAGGCCGGTGTATTACTACCAAATCTCCCCTCACCCACATGTCACCGTGATGGATGGCAGTCCCCTCAATGCCTAGTGGCTCTTAAAAAATGGCGCGCCTACAAGTCTCAGGTTGAGGAGATGAAGCGTAGGCAGGAAAAACTAAACGCTCCTACCCCGCCATCGCAGATCTCCTCGTTTTAGAGCAGAGTGGTAAAAGCTCGCGTAAGCGATGTTTTGCATCGTCTATCTATGGAGCGCTGGCAGAAGCGCCGCAACTTTTCATCGCCGCGTTCGAACACATAAGCTCAAATCGTTTAACTGAGAGATTATGTAATGACTACTACCACTAGTACATTATCCGTTAGGAATTGCCGCGGATTCACCCTAATTGAGCTTCTTGTTGTAATGGGGATTATAAGCTCACTGATAGCAGTTGCGCTTCCTCGCTACGCCAGCTATCGCGCCAGCGCCTTTGATAGCCGCGCTGAGATCGATCTCCGATCCGTAGCGATGGCGGAAGAGGCGTATTTTCTCGAGAATGACGCCTATCTACCGTGCTCTGGCGAGAGCTGTACCCTCCTACCCGGCATTAAGAAGCTATCAGCGGGGGTAGAGCTAACAGTAGCTGTCAGGCCTACTGGTTTTACCGGCACAGCTTCTCACGCTAAAGGGTCGGGAAAAACTTTTACTTGGGATTCGGATCTGGGTGGATTGGGGAGGTAGCTAGGGCCAGGTGGGTCTTTCTCCTGCTCTTATCTCCTCCCCCTCCTCTTGCCCCCTCCTTATCCTAATCCTGCACTTGCACCTATCTCCTCCTCTTCATCTACAGAGAGATAGGTAAAATAAGCAAAGATAAATCTCCGTGGCCCTCCGCGATCCCGATGTAGAGGATTAGGAGAAGGATTACGAGAAAAACATGCAAAGCCTATTTAGGGATTGACCGCCAGGGCATCGCAGTGTTTTTGGTAAGCTACTGGGATAATTAGCAAATATTTTTTACCACAGAGGACACAGATAAAACCCCATAATTGCCCATAAAATGGCCGTTCTCTGTGTCCTCTGCGTCCTCTGTGGTGATAAAGAACTGCTACGCCCTAATTGACCGCATTATCAGCTCTTTAAAAGCTTGCGCTCGTCAAATGTTCTCCTTAACCCCTCCTCGATAGAGCACAAAGGCTGATACCCCAGATCTCGCCTGGCCGCATCGATCGAGAAATAATGATGAGTAGCCATCTCAGAGACAAGAAACTCTGTTAGTAGAGGAGTGTAATTTATTCCTACCTTACTTAGCACCTTAGAGACGCGCTCCATCGCTCTGGCTATAAAAAGCGCACTACCTTTTGAGATCGACTTCCTAACTTTTGGGAGGCCGTTACGCAGCAGCACCTGATCTATCCAGCCCCACATATTTACTGGCTCACCCTGGCTTATAAAGTAGACCTTGCCATGAGCAGTGGAATCATCTCTCTCAAGCGCTTCCATCGCTAAAATGTGTGCTGAGACACAATCATCGATAAATGTTAGATCTATTAGGTTTTGACCAGATCCGATACGAGTAAGTTTACCCGCCCTGGCGCGCTCTAAAATAGTCGGCACCAAATTAGTGTCATCTGGTCCCCAGATTAAATGGGGTCTTAGAGATACAGTTCGAAGAGTGTCGCCATTATTAGCAGCTACTACCTCTTGCTCTGCTATAGCCTTAGTCTCAGGGTAAAAGGCGTCAAAATGTTTAGGGTACGGATAGCTCTCATCGATCCCCTCAAGATCGCTACCGTCATGAATTACACTTGGGGAGCTTGTGTAGACGAAGTGGCGGATCCCCGATTCGCGGCAGACCTGAATTAAGTTTCTTGTGCCGACTACATTAGTCTTGAAGAAAGCATTGTAGTCACCCCACATATCGACTTTAGCGGCCGTGTGAAAAACTCCGTCCGAGCCTTTAAAGATCTCTCGCCAATTAACCGGATCAGAGGATATATCAATGCTTTTTGTCTCAATCCCTAAACTTCTAAGCTCTGGATAATCACCGCGCGATACACTAACAACTTCGTGACCACGGGATCTGAGCGCTTTTCCTAAAGCCTTGCCGACGAATCCACCACCGCCTGTAATTACATATCTTTTTCGCGACATACTAGGCCGCCTTGGATTGATCACCTAATGACTTCTCAGCCCACTCTTGTAGCTGCTCTCTAAAGATCTTAGCGTTGTGACGCGCGTCAACCGGGAAGGATTTGTGAAACAGGAAGCTAGAGATACTAGCCGTTAGTGGACTCTGGCTCGCTAGATGACGCAGCTCCCGCTTAAAGGCATCTTCCTTGGATTGAGAATCAGGCCAGAACTCCGGTAGCGGCTCAACAATCAGCGCCGGCTCCTTCCCTGAGTTAATCCCAACTAGCGCGGTTCTTCTTACTTTAGGTAGCTGATTAAAGATCTCCTCAACGGGAACACTGTGAAACGCCCGCTCAGCTGTATAGACCGAGTGAGACTTGCGTCCGCAGTAATAGAGATTACCCTCGTTATCGAGGTAGCCTAGATCCCCCATGCGATGCCAAAAACCCCGCTCGCCGTCGGTAATCTTTCCTAGCCTGTTAGCGTCCGTGCGATTTAGATACTCAGGGCTACAGTTCTCTCCTGAAACTATCACCTCTCCGATCTCGCCCGCTGGTAGATTAACCGCTTGATCAATCCTCTCTATCGCCTCAAGCGAACTCTTAATCACCCGTATCTCAACACCAGGAACAGCCTTACCAACTAGGGTTCCCATCTCGCCTGTAGTTGCCGCGGCTCTTTTAGTTGAGGCCAACTGCGGAGCTGAAACATAGGTAACAGGCAAACACTCTGTCGCGCCGTACGGTGTAGAAACTAACGCGTTAGGGAGAACTCCTTGCACTCGCGAGAGGGTCGCCGCTGGAACAGCGGCACCCGCCATAAACACCCGCTTCATCGTGGGCATCGTAGCGCCAGTGCGGAACGTATAATCAGCTATCTTGTTCCACAGAGTAGGAGAACCAAAAGAGCTATCAATCGAGAGATCGTGCACCAACTTAACTACCTGAGCCGGATCGAGTGCAAGAGGCTTGCCTACTGGCATAGATGGGAAAACACTCGCGACTCCTAGCGCTACATTAAACAGAGAGAAGATCGGCAATAGAGTTAGATCTCTTCCGCCGACCTGCTGACCAAGAACATCACGGATCAAACGAAGCTCCGCGGCCAACATCTCATTAGTGAAGATCACTCCCTTTGGTGTTCCGGTAGCTCCTGATGTAAAGGCGATCAAAGCGGCGTTGTTCGCTTTGAGAGTTCCATCGTGACTAACTACAGGAAGAGGAACTGGAGCAAGCGAAGCGTTGGCGAAACGCTTAAAGTGCCCGAGTGACTTTCCTCTCGAAAACGCCCACTCTGCCGCGGTAACGTAAAACTTTAAGCGACTAAAGAGGTTTCGCTTGAGGTGCCTTAGGATATGAGCCTTAGGAGACCCGATGAAGGCGTGAGGAGCCGCGTCTTGAATACATTTTGTTAGTCTCTCTAGACCGATTCCTGGATCCACAAAAACCGGAGTCGCACCCCGTCCAGCTATCGCCACACTTAAGGCTAAGAAATCAGCTCCAGGCTGCACCAACATAAGAACGCGGTCACCAGGCGCTAGCCCCGAATCAGCTAATCCACGTTGATACTGGTTAACGAGCTTAGCGAGTTCACCATAAGTTGTGTGAGCGTAGTGCAATGCGCTTCCGTTAATTGGGTCCCTTACCCAGCGCGGCGAGATCACAGCCGACAAATTTGGCTGCTCCTCAGCTAAGCGCATCACCTGATCATAGATTACATGAATACTTCCATCTTCACGGGTAGCCGCTGGAGCTTGAGCTGTAGTCGTTTCTCTCTGTAATGGCCTCGAGAAGAACTCCTTTATAGCTGGAATAGCTATCTGCGGAGCGTCGTCTAGAACTAGGTGCGAGGCATCAGCGATCTCTAAGATCTCAGCGTTTGGGAAATGAGCCGCGACCTTGCTTAACATCTCACGGTGGAAGCACGGATCTCTTAAGCCCCAGATAATCTTAACTGGTTTACGCGCAACCTCTGGTAAACCCGCGGCGATATCTACCATCTGCGAATATGTCGGGTGGCTAAAATCAAAAGGAATATCGTCAACGAAATCCCAGATAGCATCGCGCTGCTTGCGATTTATGTAAGGAGCTAAATACCCCTCTTTTATATCCGGTGTCAGCTTTCGGTGCGCGCCCATCGACGTTGTTAACTTAACAAACGTAGCGGTGTGCCTAGTGAGCGCTCTTCCTACTATTGGAAAAGCAGCTAATTTAATTATCGGCGGCAGACTCTCTGTCTCTGTGAGCGTAGTGTTTAGGTAAATGATGCGCTCGATTGAATCCAATCTACGAAGCATGAAGCCAGTCCCTAGTGGCCCGCCCCAATCGTGCATCAACATCGAGAATTTGGTTAAACCTAGAGCTTGAGCGAACTCCTCAAGTTGATTGATCCGATCGATCGCCTTAAAGCGCTTGCCTGGCGTTCTATCCGACAAACCACACCCTAAAAAATCAGGGGCGATCACACGAAAAGAGTCACGCAACTCTCGGATTACATTTCTATACAGAAAGCTCCAAGTCGGATTACCGTGCAAGCAGAGGATGACGGGACCTGATCCCTCATCAATGTAATGCATCCGGTGTCCAGCTACAGATACGAACCGAGATTGAAATGGAAGAAGCTGCGCCGACATCTAAAGGCTTAAACTCCTACCACTCGATTCCCATAAAGAGCGAGTTCAAGCCGGATCCAAATCCGGTCAGAACGATCTTATCGCCCTTCTTAAGCCCCTTCTCCTCAACTCCGACAGCGAACGCTGTAGGTAAAGCGGCTGATACGAGATTTCCGCGGGTCGGATATATAATAAATTCCTTCGTGTGATCTAAGCCCAAGGTGTTGTAAAACGCCTCGTTTACCTGACGCCCAACTTGATGACAGAAGACGTGATCAACATCTTGCTTCGTCCAACCTAGAACTTCAGAGGCATCGGCCCATGTCTGTTTTCCAAGCACTGCGGCCGCGGCTATTAACTTAGAAGACTCTGTCTCCATCACCGGACCAAGTGGTGGCCCATCAACCAGGTGATAATCAACATTTCCTAGGCATAGATCGCAGTGCTGAGTGGCCGAGCGAGTGGCGCCACCTACGATCTTACGCTTATGCTTTGAGATACTCTCGTGGCAGAGAACGTAAGCTACCGCTCCTGAACCGATAGTAAATGTAGGCAACATCCTTAATAGCTGGTCGCGAGATAAGGTTTTCCCTTCTAGCACACTCTTAAAAGTGTTCTCTACAATTACCCTGGTGTGCTCCGCCGACACGACCACTCCAGCCTTAACGTGTCCAGTTTCGATCAGGTTCGCGAGGAAGAAGAGACCATCCATGAAACCTAAGCACGCGTTACTAACATCAAGCGCTATTGAGTCCTCTGGCATCTTCAAGTTGTTGTGAATGATGCATCCTGTGGCAGGCTCAAAGTAATCACGGGTCACTGAGCAGCTAAAGAGCGCTCGCATGTCGCTTAGCTCAAAACCGGATTGTTCAACGGCCTTACGCACAACCTCGGTACCGAGGGTGCTTGGTCGCTCTTTTATATCCCAGAAATTTCTCGCCGCGATTCCCGTCAACCGCTCTAGTGTGCCGAACGGGATACCGAGGTCACGGTAGACCTCAGCCAAGCGATCCTCTATCTCGGCTGATGTAAGAACTTGGGGTGGCACTGTTATAGCGCACGACTCAAGGCACACATTTTTGTAACGGAACGCCACCATAGCGAAACTACCTAAATCTCTAAAATTAAGCGTTGTGAGATACCATATCCAACGAGCTAGTACAAACTTCACTACTCAGCAAACTACACCGCAATAACGTTAGCCCCTATTAAGGGGCGGCTTTGCGGAGCAAACCGGGGTGGGGATAATAACTAATCACCAGAAAAAGGCACCCCCGACTAGGGGGTGACAAGAAAGAAAAAGTACTAAAATAGCCGATTTAGCGACGCTATGACTGCAACGATCCAAAAAATCCGGTGAGTAGTTACGTACAAACGGGAGCCGAGCATAAAAAAAGGCGCCCGGCAGATCTCTCTGTCGGGCGCCTCACGCCGGAACATTGATTCAAGAGCTCTTTAACCTAACCTAGCAGATGCCCTGAATCTTTTTTACTTGCGCCATTATCTTCTTGCCACGCTTCCCCCTTCCGCAAAACTCGGTGGAACCAGAGCCACTTAGCCCTAAATTCCTCCACGTTTCGGGGCTCCGCACGAGCCGCTGTGACGTTCTCTAAGCGAACATCCGACAGCACCTCGCGGATTTCATCTACTTTTTTAGCGGCCTCTCTTACCGACGAAACCGCACGTTCCAACGCCCTTGTGATCTGTCTTGGCCAGGCCTCCCTATCATCCCCCCAGCCCTGACCTGCTTCTTCGCCATCCTCTTTGGGGGGTTCCGGCCCCCCTGGCGTAACCGAGGCTGCCAAAAGCCTCCTGAATGCCGATTCTGGGGTGGCGTTCTTGTACAACTTATCCATTTTATTACAACCTCACACTCCCTGTCAGGCCGCGACTCTAGGGGGAGGCCCCCAAGGGTCTACAACCAATTATCGTCCCTGGCGCCAGGCAATTGCGTATAGCTGCCTAAGTAGCCCCGTCCTAGAGCCACTCTCTCACCGCCCAAGAGAGAGATTCGGCAGAAAAGCCCTTTTCTGTAGCTTGCAGAGCTAAAAAAGGGACTCTCAGATACCACTCCATGCAAACCTTTGTTTTGACTATCAAAACCAAGGGCGCGGCTACATGTGATTGTTCCTGGGTGCCTTCAAGACAATGAAACGAGTATACTGTTAAGGAAGGCCGGCAAAACCCCTCCCTACTGCGAAAGCGGATCTTGAGCTGCTCTTCGAGCTTTCGAGATGGGAAAAAATCCTCAATGTATCACAGTGGATACACTTGCGGTTTTTTCCCATCTCGAAAATCGAATATCAACTCAACCTCCACTTTCTCGCTACGGGTAGGTTTTGCCGGCCTTCCTTAGGGTTCTTCTTTACCGACCCACTTTACTTCCGGGCTTAAATTTTGTTTTCAGGTGTCGCATGCCGATCTCAACAAATCTATTTCCTCTATCCACAGTAAAGGACATAACTGCGGGCCTTTCGCCAAAACTTATAGAAACTCTTAAGGGTATTAGTCTCGCCAACTCTTCTGACGATGCGGGGCGAGTTTCGAGCTTTCTTGATCGATTATTTCACCGCGCTCCTACTGACCTTCCCCGCAAGAAAGGTCTCGCTGAGCTGCGAAGTATCCTCGAAGGGTGCTTAGAAGCCATCACAATGCAATCAAATGCCGATGATGGGATCGGGGTATCGCTAAAACGCGCTCATAATAGCTGTGGGCTCTTCATCGCTCTAGGAGATCACCCTTTTATTATCAGCACCCTCGCCGAACGCCTTTACGAGGCTAAAGTCTCGCTCGTCTGCTATCAACATCCAATTCTGAGCGTAAACGGCAGAAAGGTTGCGCTCTCTTTCATCGATGTTGATTCTGAATCACGAGATCTGATCGAGGGGCTAATCCCCACTCTGCGCGAATCTCTGCGATCTCTAGTAAATGTTGTTGATGATTATTCCGCTATGATCGGTGTGTCTAACGACGTAGCTAACCAAAATATCGGCCAAATAAATACAGAGTGGGGTCAGCTTCCAGAGAACGAGGCGCGAGATTTTTTCAACTGGCTCAGTAGCGGCAGCTTTTATTTCGTTGGTGCCTCAACTTGGGATCAAGCATCGCAATTGCCGGGGGCTCTGGGGGCCTGGAAGTCAAAGAATGAATTCCAAGAACGACTTACTGCGGTCATCGCCGACGACCTACAGAGGGCCGCTAAAAACAATGTGGATTTCTCGATCAACAAGCTTCTCTTAAAGTCCCCTGCTCACAGGCATGTACCCTTACTTCATGTGTTTATCAGGGCTAATCAAGCAAGGAACACATGGCTCTCTCTTGTCGGATATCTGACCTCAAAGGCATTAGCATGCGAAGCTTTAGATATCCCGGTGCTGCGCCATAAATTAGAGCAGGTCCTAGCGACAGAGGAAACGCCACCTAATTCTCACGATTACAAGTATGTAATCGAAGTCATTGATAATATGCCAACTGATGAGGCTCTTAGACTTCCAGTCCGAGATCTTCAAACGATAGCACAGCTGGCATTAGGAGTATTTTCAAGAGAGGACTCGAGAAGCGTTACTTGCATCGATACACGCACGAGATGGGCTCTAACTGCTATCGTAATGCCGCCTGACCGTTACAGCGCCGCGACTCGTTCGGAGGTTAGGTCAATCGTCGAAACGAGCTTTGGAGCAGCTCCATCCTCAAGTGAGATTCATCTAGACTCAAGCAAGAAACGGCAACTTCGCTTGTATATAAGCACACCTTTGTCGGGCTCTGATGATCAAAAAAATCCAGATCTCGAACAGTTAGGTAAAACCATCCAGAGAGCTACCCTTAGTTGGAAGGAGCTGCTTGATGAACAATTAAAGAATAATGCCTTATTGACCAACAAATGGCCGATTAATTTTCCAGAGAACTACCAGGCGAGCATCTCAGTCGCCGAGGCTGTAAATGACTTTTATCTTTGCTCTAAACTAACAGACGAATCGCCTGTAGCGGTTTCTCTGTTTCAGGAGCCTAATTCAACTAGACCCCCGCAATTGAGCTTCCTCTCAAGCGGCAGCTCGATCTCAATCAGCACCGCCGTCCCCGCACTAGAGGATCTAGGATTGGAGGTTCTAGACGCTAACTCTTACTCACTAAGCTCAGAAGACAAGACTCTCCATATCCTTAAATGCGTAGTCCGTCCCTTTGACGGTAAATCACTAGATCCCGCTGGCTTTAACCGATCAGTATCCTCTGGACTAGCGAAGATAATTCTCGGCAAGGCCCTTAGCGATCCCCTCAATATTCTTCTTAGAACTGGGGATCTAACTATCGATCAGATCTCGCTTCTAAGAACCTACTGCGCGCTGCTGTGGCAAACTTATAAGATCGCCACTAAGAGAACTATGTGGAAAGCTTTAGCCTATTCTCCTGAAGTATCTCGAGAATTCGTTAAGTATTTTGATACAGCTTTTAACCCCGATCTAAAACTATCACTAGAAGAGAGAAAAGCTCGTCTCACCGTAATCGAGCAGAGCTATCAGATCGCTCTGCGCAAGGTAGCTGACATCACACACGATCGGATCCTAAAAGCGCTCTTAGTTCTCTTAAAGAATACGCTCCGAACTAATTTCTTTAACAACCCAGATACGATCGCGATAAAGCTTCACTCGGAGAAGGTAGAGTTCATGCCGCATCCACGGCCTCTCTATGAGATGTTCGTCTATTCATCGCGAATTGAGGGAACTCACCTTCGAAGCTCGAGGGTAGCGCGTGGCGGTATCCGTTGGAGTGAGCGCTTGGATGATTACCGCTCTGAAGTCTTAGGGCTTGTAAAAACACAGAAGGTGAAAAACGTTATTATCGTCCCAAGCGGCGCAAAGGGAGGTTTCGTTGTCAAAGCCACCCCCGCGCCCGGAGCGACTATGGGTTCGCTGGTAGAGTCGTCCTACAAGGAGTACATCACAGCCCTTCTATCGATCACAGACAACACTATCGACAATAAGCCGGTTCGCCCCGCGAACTCGGTAATTTACGACGAGTTCGACCCGTATTTCGTCGTCGCGGCCGATAAAGGCACAGCTACATTTAGCGATCTGGCGAACTCTATAGCGCAAGAGCGGTATTCGTTCTGGCTAGGTGATGCCTTTGCCTCTGGCGGCTCTCAGGGATACGATCACAAAAAATATGGAATTACTGCTCGCGGTGGTTGGGAGTGCGTCAAGCGCCACGCTAAGGACCTAGGTATCGATACCGAAGCGCCTTTTACCGCTGTTGGTATCGGAGATATGTCCGGCGATGTGTTCGGTAACGCCATGATCTTAACCTCGAATCTCCTTCTGCTCGGAGCATTCAATCACAAACATATATTCATCGACCCAGCACCGAATCAAGAGGAGGCTTTCAAGGAGCGGCAGAGGTTATTCTCTCTTCCTCGCTCTCAATGGTCTGATTTTGACTCAAAGGTGATATCTCAGGGCGGCGGAGTATTCGAGCGTTACGCCAAGGAGATTACGATAACACCTGAGATGCGCCAAGCCTTCGCTATCGGAGATGATGTTCCTACTGTCGTTGATGGCGAGACGATGATCTCGCTTCTGCTCAAAGCACCAGTAACGGTGCTTTGGAACGGCGGAATCGGCACCTATGTGAAAGCACGATCCGAATCGCACAGCGATGTTAACGACGGCGCTAATGACGCCGTGCGGGTTAACGCTGATGAGCTAAGGTGCCTGGTAGTTGGAGAGGGAGGAAATCTTGGATTTACCCAGCGCGCCCGCGTACAGTGCGCGCAGGCAGGTATCAAGATTAATACGGACGCCATAGATAACTCTGGCGGCGTTGATCTCTCAGATCACGAGGTAAATTTAAAGCTTCTCTTCTCTCCACTCGTAGCAAAGGGCGCTCTCAAACTCGATGACCGCAACAACTTACTCAAGGAGATCGCCAACGACGTGGTTGATTCTGTATTACGGCACAACCGCGATCAGAGCTTACTATTAACGGTCTCTGAGATCTGCTCAATGAGCACAATTGAGCAATATCGTTCTCTCATCCGAGAGATGCACGCGTCTGGGTTTCTAGATCGCGCTCGTGATCACCTACCTGACGAGCAGGAGCTAGACCTACGCGTAGCTTCTCAACGCGGGATAGTTCGTCCTGAGCTAGCTATCTGCAGCGCTGCTGTGAAGATGTGGCTAAAGGAGGGCCTGCGTGACTCTGCCCTATTAAACGATCCGGAGCTTACTCGGTACCTTTTGGCTTATTTCCCTAGACGGGTACAGGATAGCTTCAGGGATGATGTTCTTAGCCATCCCCTACGGAGAGAGATTATCGCCAATGAGATAGTGGGCGAAGTGACCTTGGCAGTCGGGATATCTTTCATGCCGTTTATAGTATCGACGAGTAGCGCCACGATCCCACACGCGATGAAGTGTCTAATAGCCGCGGACGCCATCTTAAAAACTGGGGAATTGCGACAGCATGTCCAGGTTCTAGACACTCCCAAGACACGCGCTGATTTTATCGAATTGTGGATGGACCTAACTATAGCGCTCAGAAGAGCTGGATCTTGGTTGATCCAAACTCACGGGGATAAGACGTCGCTTAAAGATATCTTAAGCCTCTACCTAACTAGCTTCTCGAATCTAGTTACGCACGCTAGCACCATGTTCGCCGGTGACGAGTTAACTCGATTTGAAAAACGATTGTCGGAGTACCAAGCTAAGGGAGTATCGGAGAATGACGCAACAGTCCTAAGCCTTCTCCGTCGGGTTCACGTTGTGCTGGAGATCCTCTGGTGCGCCAGGGAATACAAGCAAGATGTGACTAAAGTCGCCGCGACTCTCTCTGAGGTTTTAGATACGTTCCAGCTTCACACCATATTCAAGTTCGAACAGGGACTAAACGCCGCAAACAAATGGGAGCAGGAGCTGGCCGATGGAAGCTTCCAGGAGATCCGTCGCGAGCTATCAAAAATAACTGGGGAGATCCTTACAAGTACCGAAACTAAAAGAGGTTCTGTTTCAGAGAGACTTTTGCTGCTTAACGAATGTCAGGCAGTGAGGACAATCATGGCCGAGGTCAGTGATGGGATCCGTTTGCGGAGACCTTTCTCAATCTCGGTCCTGCCGCTTGTGGCGAAACATTTAAGAGATACTAGGGAGGCGAGGTAAAGCCCCGCGCGACTAAGATTTCAGCTAGCTCATTTAGGAGCTGGTGTCGCCTTACCTACAAGCGCCTCTTCATGCGGCACTAACCTCTTAGCCTCTACATCACGAATGGCGTAAACTGTATCGGATCGCGATGATTTCACATAGCGGACCGAATCACTCGCTCCCGCCGCGACCTCTTTACCCACAGTAAGGATCGTCACCTTCTTCTCAGTGCCTTTGTTCGTAATCGTCAGCTTCAAGAAGGGTGGCTCAAACGCATCTGCTGGAACCGTCTCAGGGAAATCAGCCGCCTTTAGAGCAGCGAGATCGTTTAGATACTGCTCCATAAAAACCGGGTCCGTATCCTTACCGTTAACAGTCCATACCAAGCCAGCTGTGGCTAGGGTCGTCGCCGTTACACCACTTCCTTCGGATACGATACTGTCGATCTCAGATGCCTTTAGTCCTAAGATATCCTTCTCTCGGAGATCGTTGATTCGCTTTACAAGAGATGCCGACGGATCAGTAGCCAACTTATAAAGGGTATCCACACCACTCACCTGAAGATACATCTCATCAGGCCCATCTGTTTTGGCGTTGGCGTTAGCTAGAGAAAAAACCATCTGATTAGACTCTAGACCCTCACGAAGTTGCAGATGGATATTGGCTCGTGGTGATTTGAATCCGTACGACGCGAGATCTATACCATTTATATCTATAAAATCACTCACCGTCACACCACTCAACGCGTTCATAAGGGCGTCGACACTATCCTTAGAAGCCGGGAGCTCTTTCGGTTCTATTATCTTCCACTCTCCTACGGCTGGCTGTGATAACTTAACGCGCCCTTGAGAGGACGTTAGAAGAGCCTCCCTCACATCCGCTACATTAAAGCGCACGGGATTTTTTGAACGAACCTCCTTACGGCTCTTATTTAAAGGGGCGAAAGCGGTGTCGGCAACTAGAAAAACACCCGACCGACCAGACACTTTAGCGTAGCGCTTTGAGAGGTATTCATTTCTTTTACCGAACGCTATCTCTCGAGATACATCTCCTGTCTGATTTGCCACCACAGTTAAGACTGGCTTGTCTAAACCATAAACGCTTAAGTCTGGATTGAGTTCTCGATCTGAGATCGCTTCTTCCACCACCAGATCCTTGATCCCCTTGACCATCTCTCGCACGACATTTCCATCTAAGACCGCTCCCTTGGTTCCTCGCATGCTCCAATCGATGTTGTCGTTAAGATCGCTCGGCACGACACCGCCGCGATCGAGTGAATAACTCTCTGTGCTACCGTCTAGTGCCCTGAGGTTAAGATCGATGCTGGACAACTTAGACTCGTCGAGTCCAGCGAACGCCTTGCCTTCAGCCGCCTGCTGCTCTCTTTGAGGGAGCGTTACCTTAACTAAATAAACAACGGCCGCCGCGAGTACGGCTGCCAGAAGCAAAGTCTTCTTTAGTTTCATGGCATTCCCTCCGAGTTATAAAATTAAGCCAAACTAGCTCGGCGTCTCCACCAAACAAAGAGGCCAAAGAGAAGGATTAACTCTGGCCCCAGGAAGCTCAAGGCCAAGATAACATTGAAAGTAGCCTGCGGAATCGGCGCGGCTGAGGCCCTGATGCTCTTAGGTCCGATCGCCACTCCCCCCTCTTCGCCAACAGTCCAATTTACGGCGTTAAGGATCATATCACGATTACCCATCGCCGAGAGGTTGCCGTTCTGAGCCCACGTTCCATCTCCGAAAACAACTACCCTGCTTACAGTTGAGAAACTTGGCTCATCACCTTTCGACTTATCAGCAGCTTTAATCTGACGTTCCATTGCTACCGCGATTGAAACTGGGCCCTTGAGATCGTCGGGATCAAGAGCCGCGGTAGCTCCAGCTGGATCAAAGAGTGATGTTAGGTTCTTCTCAGCCCATGAGTTATTCCCTGATTTGATTAGCTCTACGTAGCTGGAGCCAGCCTCTGGAGAGGTAGGAGCCACTACGCTGGAAGCAAAGGTAAACACCAACGGCTCAGCATTAGTCATACCTGTTGTAATCGGGTGAGCCGAGAACTGCTGGGCAAGGAACTGTACCGCCAACTGAGGTCCCGCAAAGAGCCTAAGCTGTTGGTCAAGAATCACATCGTCGCCGACCGTTATCCCGAACTCTTTTGCTATCGTCCTTACATCATCCGACTGACGATCTTCTGGATTAGCGAATAGGATCAAACGTCCGCCATCTTTAGCATACTTAACGAGAGCTTCGCGCTCTGGCTGAGGAAGCGCCTTTGATGGGGCGGCTAGGACTACCGCGGCAGCGTCCGTTGGAACACTTCCAGTCTGAGCTAATAGGAGGCCCTCAATCTTTACATGCTCGTCCTCTAGGGCATCCGAGAACTCCTTCATCCCGCCAGCGTCCCGTGATTCAAGGGATGGCTCTCCGTGACCTTGTACGTAATAAAGCTTCTTAGACTCGCCCCTAGATAGCTTAATAACAGCATTAGTGATCGATTGCTCATCGATCTGATTCAAACGATTAACTGCTTTAGCGTCGCCCTCTCCGTACTCCACATAGAGAAGATTTCCGGCTTTCATACCCATCGAATCAACCTCAACCGGTTTGACCCGTGGGTCTATGATATCAAAACTAACCTTCTTATCGTTCGCGTATTTGTAAAGCTGTAGGAGCTCGCGTGTTTGCTCCTCGTTGTGAGCTTGTGGGGCCTTAAGAGCTACCAGCTTTAGCGGTTTCTGCAGACCGGCAACGATCTTCGCCGATTTCGGTGAGAGACTATAAACTCCTTGCTCCGTTAGGTCCCAGCGCTTCTCATTTAGAGCGACGAATATATTAGCGACTATCAGAAGCCCCGCCGCCACAACTGAATACGCGACCGCGTGGGCACCGAATCTAGCGGTTCTTCCCGTCAACGCACCCTTAGCTTTGTTTAAGCTAGCCAAACCTGAGGTCAGCCCCCAGGCTACCAAGCAGAGCACACCTAAAACTATATGCAAAAGCAGTATCGGCTGCGAAACAAAAGAACCGACTACCACAGCACCCAGGACACCGAAAACAATCAGCGTGGCGCCAATATATCCGCAAAAACGAAGAGCTGTCTCCATATATCTCCTCCTCTACAACAAACCTTCCGCAAACTATCTCCAGCGATGCGCTTCAAGCGCGCGCTGAGACAAAAAGATTCCCAATAGGATCAAGCTTAAAAAATATGCCAACGACCTTAGCGAGATTACCCCGCGCAGAAACTGCTGAACCTGATCAATAGGTGAGAGGTAGCGCAAAACCTCAGCCGAAGTACCTCCTAAAGACTCAGCGGGAGCCTGGATCACATAAAGTAGAAGCAATACAACCATACTGCTAACACCCGCTACGATCTGATTCTCAGTAAACGAAGAAACTGCCATCCCGATACTGGCGAAACCAAGAGCACAAAGCACCACACCGAAAAATCCAGAGATTATCGGTGGAATCTCCGGATTTCCATAGACCATTAAGAGAAGTGGGAAAACGAAACTAATCGCCAACATGACGATGATAACCACCGCCAAGCTCAAAAATTTCCCTAGTACAAGTTCCAGAACTGATACGGGAGACGTGATCAACAACTCAAAAGTCCCACGCCTCTTCTCCTCCGCGACAATTCTCATGGTCAATAGTGGGATCAGAAAAACGAGTATCACCACCATCGTTTGAAACAAACCCTCGACAACGAGCTGGTTAAGATTGGGGAGATCGGCCCGACCCCTGAAGGCCATCATCTGCGACATCTCAAACATACGGGCGAAGAACGCCAGATAGTTAAAAAAGAAGAATCCAACTAAGAGCGCGAAGCCCGTTATAACAAAGTAGGCTATCGGGGACACGAAGAACGAAAGGAGCTCACGTTTACATATCGCTAGTATATTCCGCATAACTTACACCTCAAAGCTTAATCAAAGACTTCACGTCTAAACAAACAGCCTCATATCACGTCACTTTAAGACGCTAGGCTTATCTCTCCACGTGACTCGATATTATCCTCGCGACTGACGCTCTCAAGAAATATCTGCTCAAGATCCTTCTCGCGGGTGAGTTGATTGAGCATGCTCTCGATCACTACTCGTCCTCGATTGATTATCACCACCTTGTTACAGACCATCGAGACCTCTGGAAGTATGTGCGTACTTAACAAAACCGTATGAGACTCTCCAAGAGAGCGAATTAACTGACGGATCTCGATAATTTGTTTTGGATCTAACCCACTTGTCGGCTCATCAAGAATGATTACGTTCGGTTCATGTATAATCGCTTGCGCTAATCCCACGCGCTGCCTGTATCCCCGTGATAGATGCTGGCACAGCTTATTTCTCACATCAGCGATAAAGCACCGCTCCATCACACTATCGATCCGATCACGCATCTCAACGCGCGGGACCCCTTTAATCTCGGCGATAAACTTCAAATACTCGCGCACCGTCATCTCGGGATAGAGCGGAGGGTTCTCTGGGAGATAGCCGATCCTCTTACGAACCTCATCGGCCTGGGAGACAACATCAAACCCAGCTATCGTAGCTTTACCAGATGAAGGTGGCAGATAGGTGGCCAGCATCCTGATAGTGGTTGTCTTTCCCGCTCCGTTTGGCCCAAGAAATCCAACTATCTGACCCTTTGTGGCGGAGAAAGTAACGTCTGATACCGCTTTGTAATCCCCGTAAGATTTAGATAGATTGCTAACTTCAATCATTGTCCGCACCTAAAAATTGTAACCTAAGGCATATCTTCTGCGCACTCCCAGGTCGTTTTTCAAGAGCGCAGACTCGCCCCTATTAATAACGAATCCACGACACCTGACAACTCTGTTTCTGGAAACTCACCCATGCTAGGCAGCAACTGAATCAGGGCGCTCTTAACCGCCTCATGTCCCGCTAATTGTCCGCTCCGGACCCCCTCGGTAGCGGCAGCTACAGCAACAGACCAAGCCAGCCCCCCAAATTTCGCCGAAAAATCAGCCGCAGATGCTAGATATACTCTACGTTGGGCTTTGGCTACCGGGAACATCCTGCCAAGCACCCCGTTCCACAGCGAGATCCCCTCAGGCTTTTCGTGATCATACCAGTTGGCGGCTACCGCCTTCTTGGCCCTATCGCCGATGACTAAACCGATCCCGGTTACCAGCCTGTCCAATTGCAGATCTTCTTCCGCTATTCGGGAATTCTTTAAAGTTCCACCAGGCTCAAACGCCGAATCAATCCAGCGGTCAAGCGCCTCTAGATCTCCCAGGGTCCCATCGAGCTCCACCCCGAACCGCTTCAATTTATCACAAACCCACGCAACCTCAGCGGCAAATTGAGCCTGTCGCGCGTCAGACGCCTCCTGCCACCAGGAGTTAACGTGATTATCTAGCTTATTCGAATCAGGTAGAATTAATTCTAGAGCCAATGACTCCAATGACGAGAAATTATCTCCACTAGCTCCCAGCAGAACGCGGTCCCTTACAAATCCCTCCAGAGGTATAGTCACCCCGTTTCGCAGCAGAACTAGGTCGTTAGAGCCTGTCTCACCAAACGCTAACTCACCTCCTCCTCTGCGCGCCAAGAGGTCTCCTAAGTGCAACGCCAAGGCGCGCGCCGTGACATCTGGCCCTACCTTTGAAAGCGCGGAAAACCGGCCACTTTGGGGGAAATCACCATCTGGAGCGAAACGATTGATTAGGTCATCTAAGAGGGCGAAATCGGCGATTGAAGCGCTTAACGGAACATCCCAAACCTTAAGTAGCTCTATCGCCGCTTTAACCGCGCTATCTAGATCATCCGACCAGAGCTCAGAGCACTCGCGCACCTGCGTGGTGGAGCCCGTTGATGTACTCACGGATCTCGATTCAGAAGCCCCGCCATTATGAGAATTATCCTTAGCAGTCAAAGACGCGCCAACCTCAGCTCTAAGCTTAGCGCCGTAGTTCGGAACTAACCGCTCTAAGGCCATTAATTCGCTGTTCGCTGTAGCTCCCGCCCCTTGAGCGCAGAGAATCCTTATTAGCGCGTCCCTGGCCGTAATCCGATCGCGCTGAAAGAGCGATTGTCTAAAAGCGTTTTCGGCATCACTTAAGGCCCCCAATCGAGCGAGGATAGTGCCCGCGTGATAGATCGCCTCAGCAGCTCCATACCCCCCTAGCTTAGCGACTCGCTCAAAATCACCGTATGCCTCCTTTAGGCTTTCAACATCTCCGCCTTCATAAGCTATCCCGCGTGTAGCCGCGCCCCTTAAGATATAAGCCTCTCGGAAGTCAGCGTCATGCTTAAGTGCCGCATTCGCGGCATCTAAAGCTCGCGAGAATTGTTTATCAATCATGTAGGATCGAGCCAATTCACACGACGCTAAAGCTCCCCAATCGGCGTTAAACGAGAGGGTGTGCAGTATCGTACGCGCCTCATTAAGCTGTTTTAATAACAGGCGGTATCTAGCCGCGAGAAGTTGCGAGAGGGGATCAGATCCGCCCTGCCCTGGATAGTTCTCGTAAAGATTCAGAGCTTCATTCGCCGAACCAAAAAAGCTGTACGCGAATAGTTCATAAAACCACGCCGATTTATCAGTGGGATTTACTAAACGCTCGCGATTAGCCAGATAATAGCACTCGAAATAAGATCCGCGTTTAAGAGCCACCCGACAGGCCGCTAACCGATCTCCTTTGCTTTGAGCTATCATTCCTCCGATCAGCGCTGGAAGCTCTTCGCGCTCTAGCTCCACGCTTGCCTCAAAATCCTCTGGCACTGAGAAATCCAGACCACTCTGCGGAATCGCCGCATGAGGGCAGTTATCACGAGTGTTTAGCACTAGACCAAACGGCTCAGATAGATGCGAGAAAACCTGCTCCAAAGCTAACTGAGTCGGAAGCGAGACCACCGCGACCTGCTCGCCGTGAGGCGGCTCGGCGGTAAATGCGTAGATTGCCTTCTTTGAGACGCTCGGATCAAAATACAGATCCTGAATCGCTCTAACTTTTAGGCTATCGAATTCCCCCCAGCTCAGATCGGCACGATACTCACCTTGCACTGATGAGACGTCGCTCTTACGCACCAGAAAAAACAAAACAGGTGGTAAAGAATCGACTGAGAGCTTTCCGGAATTCATATCACTAACCATCACTCAGGTCGCATTAGAGGAAAGAGAACTACATCACGGAGGTTATCTTGACCTGTTAGAAGAGCCAAAACTCGATCTACTCCCATACCCCAACCACTAATCGGAGGCATACCGTGCTCCATTGCTGTGAGGTATCCCTCATCCATATCCATCGCCTCATCATCACCTGCTTGACGCTGTTCGGCCTGTTGCAGGAATCGCTCACGTTGGTCGATTGGGTCAACCAACTCTGAGTAAGCTTTAACGATCTCCCAACCATTCACTACTAGCTGGAACTGATCTACTAAATCAGCGCTCTGATCGTTTACACGAGCTAGCGGCTGCAGGATCTTCGGATAATTAAATAGTATCGTCGGTTGAATCAACTTTGGACGACTCACCTTTTTATAGAGATTATCGATTAATGAGGTGAGCCCCATCTCACGCATCCCCTCAAACTCGATCCCACGCGCCTTAATGTCCGCACGTAGCGTATCAGCGGATGAATAACTCATCACATCGATCCCTGTGTCAGATTTGATTAACTCGATGTAGTTCACCCGCGGCCACGGCGTGCTCCAATCAACCTGATGCTCCTTGCCGTCACGATCCTTAAGAGCCAAAACCTTCGGCAACTTTAAATTATCGAATAGGTAATCGAACATCCTCTCTGTAAAACGGATATTATCCTCAAAGCTCCAATAAGCCGCGTAGTGCTCAAGGTGGGTGTGCTCCGGAAGATGCGACGGATCGTGTCCCTCATTTCTAAAAGCCTTCCCAAGCTCAAATACACGCTCGAATCCGCCAACTACGAGTTCCTTAAGCGGGAGCTCATGCGAGATACGTAAAACTAGATCGATATCTAGCGCGTTATTATGCGTGTGGTAAGGACGCGCGGCGGCACCTGTCGCGTGATGCATAAGGGTAGACGTCTCTACCTCGTGGAACCCCTCACGCCAGTAAAACTCGCGCATTGCTCTGATAAAATTAGATCGGAAAGCGAAGCGCGCCCGCGTATCCTGATTTGTCATCAGATCAAGATAACGCTTACGATGCAGCACCTCGCGGTCCTTTAGTCCGTGAAACTTTCCAGGTGGCGGCAACAACGCCTTGCCCAGAAATGTCCAGGTCTTAACAAGCACCGACTTCTCGCCTGTCTTCGTCGTAAAGATCGTCCCCCGCACTCCGATAAAATCACCTAGATCGTGGTTCTTCGTGACAAGCTTATAGAGCTCCTCTCCTAAGAGATCCTTTTTAAAAACAACTTGCATACGTCCAGTGAAATCCTGGATGTGCGCGAAGGTGATGCTTCCCATCTGACGAAACAACATGATCCTTCCCGCGGTCGCCACCGGCTCGGTCTCTGAGCGTGTTAATGCCTGCTCTATATCAAGGGTCTTCTCAAAGCGCGCCGGGTATGGGTGGATCCCCGCCTTTTTAAAGTTCTCTAGTTTGGCTAGGCGGTTTGCTCTCTCGGCTACGTGATCAATCGCCTCTTCAACTTCGTTTACCTGTCCATGATCTGTTGTCATAACTGCTCCATACTCCTAGAAACTTGCTCTGTATTCTTAACTATTAGTCAGCTCTTTTCAAATCCGAGATTAGCAGATCTCGACGAGCCCAAAACGCGTCCATCATCTCTGCTGTAGCCCAATTTAAGGGTGTATGCGGCGAGGGGAATACCATCTCGACCCCGGAATTAGTTGTATCAGCGATATAGCACTCGGGCATTCGCCACGCGGGGATCTTGATTATCCGCGTTTTCGCGGCCTTATCTACATCGAAGCTTCCTTCATTTCTCCCGGTAATTAACTTCAATCCTGTAATGAAGAGCTCGTTATGTAACTTCTTATAGCTTTTGTCCTTAGTAGCTATAAAACGCCTCGCTGACCAGGCCGCTAACTGCCATAGCGGGTGAGTCCAAGCGGCTTGGCGTCCCTTTGGCACCAAACGGTGCCGAATTGCGAAATTGGCACTCGCGTTACCTGCGGGCGTCCCGTAAAAACCAACCAACTTAGCCGCCGTTAAATGCCTAAAAAACCCCAGACGTTGGTAAGTATCCCGCTGGTAACGGTATATACCGCCGCTACGATCGTCTTGTAGTTTAAGCACTCCGGCGAGTATTCGCTCCTCGAGCTTCCTTTCCCATTTACGATCTTTACCCAATCGCTCCGCCAAGAAAGGGATGTAATCCATCTGTAACAGATAGATCAATGAGGCGTCTTCCTCCCTGAATCGGGCGTCCTTACGTGGGTACATCGGACTCTCAAACGGAAGATCCCTTAAGATCACCCGTGACACCTCTTTACTCAGAGAATGTACGGCGCCTCTCAGATCGAATTTATTAAGTTTGGGCGTGAGATATCTTTTGTATCGCGCGTATGACGAATTTAGGAATTCAAAACCCTTTTCATTCGAAAGTTGGGCTATCCTTATTATCAATCTGTGATCCCAAGCTCTCACTGATGTCCTAACCGCCGCGATCTCCTCCCATGAGCCGCTATTCTCACGCTGCCAGAAAGATACCTTCGCTAAAAACGGCACAATTAGCCCTAAAAATCGCTTATTTTTCAAGGTTAGCTCCGAGAGCTTTAATCGACCATGCTCTAACTCTTCAAGGACGTTCCAAGCCAAGATCTGCCAAGCATCCTGTTTATGAGACCACCCCTCGTGACGCGCTGTGTTTAAATTATCCGCTACCGCCGCGAAGATGTGAGGCCAGTTATCGCAATTGTTAATGAAGCTCTCATCTTTAGATCTAATGACCTTCTCAAAGCGCTTTAGTTGCGCCACTGATGACATAAAGCTAAGGCACGAGATAAGGAGATCTTTTCCCTTTTTTCGCTCACTGCGATCTGCGGATCTTATCAGCCTAGCTCCGATAATCGCGTTATCACGGACCCAATAATTAGTACCCATCGGATACATATCCGTGCTGGTAGCTCTAGCTAGCGTGAAGGTTCTCCGCTCCCCATCTGAATCGAGCCACCTGCGCCTCTCTATCCGAATATCAAACAGGCCCTTCTTTCGCGCGATCCCCTCTAACTTTGTTAATCCGAGGAGATCCAAACCATAAGAGCTGACCAAGGATCTGACCTCAGAGCTCCTCCAGTCGCAACGACGTTTTAAATGCGGGTATTGGTTCTCAAACTTGCCTAGGAGCTCCGTATCGAGCTGTTTTAAAGTCCGCCTCTCTTTAGCGGTGAGTAATCCCATGATATCTGTGCGCCTTTTTATCTGCCGTAGCATCACATATTATACTGATCATAACCACAAGCTGAAATAAATTATGGAATCAAAAGATTTTCTACACCAACTCCTTCTCACTCCGTCTCCAACAGGAGCCGAACAACCGATCCAGAGAGTCGTTCGCGAAAGAATGAAAAGTTTCGCCGACACGATCGATACAGATCTTCACGGCAACGTGATTATGGCGATTAATCCCAAAGCCGAGAGGCGGATTATGCTGGCTGGCCACTGCGATCAGATCGGTCTAATGGTGCGTTTCATTTCGAGCGAGGGCTTTCTATACGTTACAGCTATCGGGGGGATCGATGTTGGGGCGCTGCACGCGTCTAGAGTGACCGTACACACAGAGAATGGTCCAATTCGCGGAATCATTGGTCGAAAGCCAGTCCACATGCAATCGGCTGACGAACGGGATAAAACGAAGAATGATATCGAGAAGATCTGGATCGATATCGGTGCTCGCGGAAAACGTGAGGCCGAGAAGCTAGTTACAATCGGAGATGTCGTAACCTTTGAATTGGGGGTTACAGAGCTGGGGAACAACCTCTTCTCCTCTCCGGGCCTAGATGACAAAGTTGGACTATTCGTAGCCCTAGAGACCCTTAGACTCTGCGCCAAAAACAAGCGCACTCTCAAGAACAACTCTGTCGGTGTCTTCGCAGTTAGTACCGTACAAGAGGAGATCGGCTTGAGAGGCTCTGTTACATCAACTTTCGGCGTCGATCCGCAGGTTGGAATAGCTATCGATGTGACACATTCCAGCGATAATCCAGCCAACGAGAACCCTAAGATGATCCCGTGCCTACTAGGAGCGGGGCCAACTATATCGAGCGGGCCAAACGTCAACCCAGTTGTTGGAATGATGTTAAAGGCGGCGGCCAAGAAAGCGCGCGCCCCTTTTCAGATATCCCCGGCTACCCGCCCCCTAGGAAATGACGCCAATTCGATCCAAACAACCCGCTCGGGAGTGGCCACTGGCGCTCTTGGAATTCCAAACAGATACATGCATACCCCGGTTGAGGTTTGTAGCTACAAGGATTTGGAGTACGCGATTAAAATCCTCACCCAATTTGTTAGCTCAATTACCCCTAAGAGTGATTTTAGGCCTTTGTAGAGGGCTTCGGAATTAGATAACAAGCTGATCAGACTAGACTTATCAACATACTTAGCTTTATAGTCAGCTACTGTACAGCTCAGGCTTACGCTACTGGTGCGCAAAGCGAGCGAGTGTCGTAAACTTAACGGAACTTAAATTTTTTAGGTTGGTGCATACTAAGGATAACGAATGAAGAAGGTCCTCTCCCTATTAGTAGTGATCGGCGTGATTGGAGCCGGTTGGTGGTTCTACAATAATAACAACGCCTCGATCGAAAACGGCGCTAGCACAACACAGCCTACCTTCGTTGATTCAAGCTCAGGTGGCGCCCCTGCCCCAGAGACAGAGAGTGCTTCGCAGGGAGCTCCACGAGATACATTAATTAACTCGATGAGTAATTCGGGAGCTGGTGAAATGGACGAGGTCAAGCCTGCTGCTGAAGCTTACGCAAACGCCGAGGATGCACTCGCGGCCGCGATGAAGGGAGCGAAGGACTTCGATGACTCAATCCTAGAGCAGTTCACTGAGCCTGGTCCTGACTGCTCCTGGTGCCCAGCATTCTACAAATCGATTCAGGACTTTGTGATGAACCCTAGTAGCCCACAGGATCAAAAGAGCTACATGGCCGAAATCTTAGCGATCAGCGGAAGAGCTGAGAACGTTCAGACTTTAGTAGATGCGATTAAGAACGCTCCAAACGCCAATGAAGCGGATCTCTTTGCTGAGGCCCTTGAGCTAACCCTAGGCAAAGATGAGGTGGTTAAGGTTTTAGGCGAACAACTTTCTACCACAAATGATACGCTTCGCGAGGCTTCTGTCGCGGCGATAACCAATCAGGGAACTAGGCAGGCCGCTGAGATCTTGGCTAAACACGTTCAGGAGCGTAATGACCCAGACGCTTATTACTCAGTAGGAATCGGGCCAGGCGAGTTCATTCCAGATGAGGAGGCGCTACCATTTGTTCAGGAACAAGTTCAGAAGAGGGATCAGTACTCCGCGGCCTGGGCCAAGTCCCTAGTTAACGCTGGATTACCGGGACTTCAGAGCCTTTTTGAGCAGCTAGAGAACTCAAACAACCCGGAATCGGATCGAGCTCTGATCAAGGATATTTTGGATCACGTGAACTACGAGGATGGAATAAAGGAGCTCGCTGATAACGTGATAGCTAACAACAAAAACCCCGCGGGCATCGAGTTGGCAAACCAGATTAAGTCCGAGATCTCGCAACAGGAAAATGAGCCAGCTCAAGATGGGTCTGTTGAGCAGTAGTGGGGCGGGATATCGCGAAAAGATAGAGAAGATCCTCAGAAGCGGTACCTCAGTAGTCGCGTTTCTTCTCCCACTCAAACTATCCTTAGCATACATCGCGCTCTCGCCCCTGATTGTTCTTTGGGCTTGGTCAAACCGCTTTAGTTTACTCAAGGCAACGATACCGGAGAGAGCTCGCCAGATTGCGGCTCCACTAATTGTCTTTTTTGCTTTATGCGCTTTGTCCGCCACAGTCGGCATATCGCCATGGCGAAGCTTTAGGGCTCTTAGCTCCCTTATTTTTTTCTCCTTAACGATTCCACTATTCGCGACCAGCGCGGACACTAAATCAGTATGCTTGTCTTTAATAGCAGGGCAAAGCATAGCCGCGCTTCATTCATGCATTGAAGCTGCTTTTCCCGACGTGGTCCCCCCTCTTTTCCTGGGCAAAGTCACGGAGTCTGGGCAACTAGCGATATCGATATTTGTTGCTTTAGGTGTGATCTATTCATCAAAAAGAAACAACTCAGACCTCAAAAATAAGTTGTCTTGGTTGGCCCTGGCTATGCCTCTTATGATCTGCGCCCTGCTGGTTAACTTAAAGCGCGGTCCATGGCTGGGAACCCTTGTAGGCGCGGTATGCTTGGCGTGTTTTTATTCACGTAAGCTGATAGCTCCTCTTGCTCTGGGAGCTATCTCCTCCGCAATCCTAGTAACTCCGATTAGAGAGAGAATCCTAGATTCATACGAGCACTTCACCATCGCCGGAGGCAGAAGCACTATATGGCGAATTGGAGCTGAACTTGCCTCTGAATATCCTCTAGGGATCGGTTATCACAACAGCGGAATACTGCGTGAATTCTCGCCGGAGATCCCTCCCGAGCTTAAGCATTTTCACAATAATCTCCTAAACATCGCGGCCGAGACCGGGTGGTTAGGGGTTGCAGTTTTTGTCTGGCTAATTATCGCGATAGTTAAGACCTGTTTCAAAGATCGAGAGAAGCCTCTTTACGTTGCTCTTGGATGCGCTGTTATTTCGTGGCAGTGCGCGGGATTAGTGGAGTACAACTTCGGCGATAGCGAGGTGACGATTTTGATCTGGATATTGTTGGGGTTGATCGTGAAGGGAGAAGCTGAATGACATCGACGTGAGCGTTTGACGTTTTCAAGCAGCTACAAGTGGGCAAGGATCAAGACACCCTCATCACTATCGAGCCCCAGCTAAGTCCAGCTCCCACTACAGCTACAACTATATGCTGTCCTGCCTGAAGAGAATCCCAATTCATGCTCAGAGACGCGGGTGCGCCCGCCCCCGCCTGATTGCCTAAGTAAGTCACATTGTGCCAGTGATTGCTGGGTGGTATCTCGCGGTTATTGGTGATCTGCTCAAGCATAGTTCTGTTAGCTTGATGTCCAATAAATATATCCCGCGACCAATCGATCGGGTAACTCTCTTCGATCGCTTTGACGAGCCTCACGGTCTGCCGCACAGAAAAATCACGCACAGCCCGGCCATCCTGATGGAAGAACCGATAGCTATCAACCACCACGGCCGCGCACCGTGTTGGATCCGCGGTATATGTTGAATCCAGTATCTCTAACTTACCCGGGTTTCGCGAGGAAACCACCCATGCCGCCGCACCATCTCCCCAGATCGCTCCATCAGATCGATCGTTGTAGTTTACATGATGGGTCATCGTAGCGGTCGACACACACAAAACAAACTCAGGCAAATTAACCGTGCCAAAGTTCCTGAGGAAATCTATATGCAAAGCGAACGCCGGGCACGCCGTGTAGACATCATAGGCCTCAACATTAATCCCCAATCTCTCGGCGATTCTTACCGCCTCTCCGGGGACTGTCTGCTGAGGCGAACAACAATTCACAATTATCATGCCGATATCGGTCGCCTTTATCCCCGCACGCTTGAGCGCGCTCTCCGCGGCTTTGGTTCCTAGATCTGTCGGCGTTGCCGACGCCACTTCCCGCGCCATGCGCGGATCTTGATTTCTCGTAGTCTTAATATAGTCAACTGGAAGCGTTGTAACTCGCTCCAAGATACCTATCTTCTCCTCGATCCACTGGGCATTGGTGCCTACATCCAGTGCCTCAAGGAAGTGATTGTCGATTGATGTAGTTGGATGGCACGTTCCCATGCCTAAAATGCTCAACACTTCTATCTCTCCGCTAAGTTTAAGACGCCATCAGTACTACGCTACCGCGCTGTCCATCACCACAGTGCATTAAAACTACAGGCCTCTCCTTACTAATTTTCTCCCACACTTTAGCCAAAGCCACACCGTGCGAAGCGCCAATTGAGAATCCTATATCATTCACACCAGAAACTATTCTATCTCCCGCAACTCCACAGCGGTTTAGGATCTCTGCGGCCTGCGCCGCATAGAGCTGGGGGGCTATAAACACGGCGTTACCAACTAATTTAGAATCAAAGCTTCGCAGAGACTCAAGCTCCGCTGAAATGTTATTAGACAACTGCTCCGCTGATAAAAGGTCATCCTCATTGAGCCTGACAGAACCTTGTGCAACTACTGGCAAACGGCGTCTATCTTCAGGGCTGAATTTCGCGTATGAAATCTTGATTCTTCTGCCCTTATCACCAGCGCTTTTCCCAAACAAAAGAGCGACAGCCGCGTCTCCAAAAAGTCCCGCCGATGACGGATCTTCATGATAATTAACCTGCTGTGATGGCGTATTAGTCGAAACGTACATCATATACTCTGGCAACCTCTCGGAGCTCCAGCGAGATACAACAGCGAGCGCATGGGGGACCGCGCCAATACCTCCGACTAGATCAAAGGCAGCAGACTTAACACCAAACTCACCCATGATTCTCTGAGCCTCTGATGGGCAAGTCTGGTATGGGGTCCCTGTATCTCCCAACGTTAAACCTACCTGCTCAATCGAGATTCCAGATATAGCTAAAAGCTCCCGTACCGCCTGAACTCCCAAAGAGGTTGGAGATGAAGTAGCTACCTTCCAACCCTCTAGAGGATCGCTGTTCCCTGTAGCTGTTATGTAGTCAAAAGGAAGTGATATGCGTCGTGAAGAGACACCAGAAACCCTCTTTGCTATATCAGAAGGCTCCCCACGAATTAATCGCTTCAGCTCCGAGTCCGAAACTGCGGCTGCTGGACTTACTGTAGTTACACCGAGGAGAAACATCACTAGTGCCTAATCAAATCATTTAGACCAAACAATCAGAGTAACAATACCACCTTGTAGCGGATTCAGTAAAACCCCGAAAATATCAACTAGTTCAATATCTTATCCAGACACATAGAACAACCCCTTGCTTCCCTAAGGAGGCGAGGCTTTGCCGCGATGTAGCGGAATCGCGCCCCTTGCCGTACTATCTTACAGCATGAAATTTAATTTTTCCTGGAAGATCACCGCCACTTGCTTTGTCCTAGCGCTCGCCATGATTCGTGCCTCAATTTGGCAGTGGGATAGACATATCCAGAAGCAGGAGCTGATCTCTACCCTACGGTCTACCCTCGAAAGA
>Ga0214921_10002472_pt1 | contig 29945 bp, 26 predicted proteins | sample LL1505_MetaG_FD_177992 | JGI IMG/M metagenome (GOLD analysis project Ga0214921, IMG submission 177992) | Freshwater microbial communities from Lake Lanier, Atlanta, Georgia, United States - LL-1505 | ecosystem: Environmental > Aquatic > Freshwater > Lake | place: USA: Georgia | collected...
AGCGGATGACCAGACATGGATCACGAAGGGCATCTATACCTTTGATGATGACAAGAAGACCGTGACGGTCACAGAACTACCTGCGGGAACCTGGACAAAGGACTATAAGGCATTCCTGGATGTTCTCTATGAGGCAGAGGATAAGAAGTCAAAGGCTGCTAAGGCAGAGGCAAAAAAGGCAGAAACAGCCTCCAATCGTTCATCAAAAGATGACATCGAACCCTGCGGCTTGAAGGGATTTGATGATCTGTACAATGATGTGGATGTGCGATTCGTACTCTACTTTACCGAGGAAGGATACGAAGCATTGAAGGAGAATACAGAGAAGTTCGAGAAGCAGTTCAAGCTGACTTCTTCATGGAAGACAACCAATATGACATGCTTTGATACGGAGTTCAACATTGTGAAGTATAAGACAGTGGGTGATATCTTAGAGGCGTTTGTGGAGAAACGCCTTCCCATGTATGAGGCGCGTCGGATCATGATGATGGAGACCCTAGGAAATCAAATGCGTGAACTTGATGCGAAGCGGCGGTTTATTCAAGCAATCTTGGATGATCATCTTGTCTTGCAGCGCAAGTCAGATGAGGAGATTGTAGCACAATTAAAGGCATGTGACATTCCTGCACTCTCGGATCTAGATCAACCCGACAAGTATGATTCGTATGATTATCTCCTACGGATGCGCATGGATCGTGTGAAGCAGTCCGCTGTGGTTGAGCTCGATGGACAGATTGAAGAGAAACAGGGACAGATCGAGCAGTTAGAGGGAGAGACAGGTTCGTCCATGTGGTTGGCGGATCTAGAAGAGTTTCGATTGGCGTGGGTTCAGTACTCAGAGGAGAGAGTGCTAAGTGCAGTGTCCGTTGCGAAGTCGGATGGAAAGAAGAAGCGGCCAATGGTAAAGAAGTAATACCTGCGTCAAGAGGTGGGCGGCGAACAGCAAAACGTTCCAATAAGCGCATATAAACTATCTACTACAAATCATTCAATTCAAATTTTCTAATACAAATTATAGTAGAAAATATGAAATAAAATAAATTAGCGATGTCTACGAGTTCGGCGAGTGCGTCTGCGGCGGCCTCCCGATTTTGCATTGGTTCCTGATGCCGATGCACCGGTTTCTGATGCCGATGCACCGGTTTCTGATGCTGGTACGACTGGTACGACTGGTACGACTGGTGGTGTGTTATTTCCCGATGTGGATGAGGTAACTACAGCAGCAGCCGCTGCAGCATTAACAGAATTGCTGTTACCTGCTGGTTTTCTCGCTGCAGCATTAAAGGCATTCTTTGCTGTGTTTCCTTTCCTTTCCTCTACTGTAAAATAACGGGCTACTTCACCCATTATTTTTACCTCTTTACCTGCAACCTCAATTTGAAATTTTTTATCACCAATCGTCACCTCTTTTTTTTGTATATTTGTCGCCATTCTACTTTATCCAAAGATCTTTATTTTACACATTGATAAGAAGAATTAACCCTCTTATATACCTGGCTTTTTGGGCTTTTTCCTAAAAAGCGCTTACATCTGAGGTTGGAATGGAAGCGACCGGGTACCTGCGCTCGACATCGACATCGGCTGCGGCAACGGTACCGGTAAGTGACTGATATCATTTAAATAGTAATTGTATTGCTCAATCTCTGACATGATGCGCGGGGCGGACCACTTTATAACCAGGTTATTGAGCTCGTTTATTTGTCCCTCAATATTAAATTTATCATTACGACCGTACTGTAAATACATGGCTCTCATGATCATTTTGAGTTCATCAACATCTTGATTATCAATGACGTATTTCTTTGGTCCACTCATACGGTAGACCTCCTTCTTGATTTCCTCCTGGATCCGGTCAGCATTCTTGCGTGTAAAAAAAGTATCGGAAAGTACGGTATGGTCCCAGTTTCCCCGGAGCATATCTCCTGCAAAATTAACCTCCGTTTGTTTGGGATAACTAAAACCGGCCGAATCCGGTACGGTGGTACCGGTTGCGCTGCTCTGCGCATTCAAGTTGACACGACCATTTTGACCCCCATATCCATACCGATTTGGTGGGTATTTGAAATCGGGTTGAGGAGCACCGGCTGAATCCATTCTACCACCCCTCCGTGTTTTTTTTCTAAGCTCTGAATATAAAATGTCTTCGGTTCAGAGCTTCATTCGTCAGATTCCTGTGTCGACTCAGTATTACAATGCCTCCGCGGTGGTTGCCTCCCCAGCTTCCTTTGCGTATGAGTTTGTTCCAACCTCGGGCAACTACGTTGGCAACTACCCACCTGGATACGTTCAGCACAGCGCCTCGCTAAATGCTGCAATTGCAGAGGCTGCCAATGCAGTAGGTGCCGCTACCCTCACTCTCCGCGACATGGGCAAGACCATCTATTGCCCATCCCTCGAGGCGCCCACCTCCGCATCCTTCTTCCGCCAGGTTCAGCTCATCCGCCCAGGCCCCATCACCGCACCAAGCGGATGGATTGGCGGATCGGCGGGCAACACCTTTGGTGTTCTCGGCGCACCAGGTGTACCTAACTACTACACCAACTACCTCACCTTCTACATCCCAGTCACGATTGCGGGTATTGCGGGTCTTGGTGCCACCTCTTCTCAGGCCTATGCTGTGATGGGCGGTGCGATGTAAGTTTGAAATCACTTAGTAGTTTTCAACTATTTTATGATTTGTAGCTTTTCTTTCATCCACATAGATCATGTCAGCCGATGCCTATTTTCGACAAATTCCTGCCTCTTCTACCTATTATGATGCACAAACAGTTCTTTCTTTTCCTTATGACCTTATTTATGAATACTATAAAGTTGAAACAGGTCCTTATGCACCAGGTTTAATGACATCCAATGCAGGTCTTGGCCTAATACAACAGATTCAAGCACTGATTTTAGCCTATGGAATTGAATCCTTTACTCTTCGTGATATGGGAATTACTGTTTACTCACGATATGTAAGCGGTCAATTTGTACCTAGTGTCATTCCATCCGCTTATTTTCGCCAAGTTCAATTATTAATACCACAAACACCACATACCTATCAAGATCCGCTAACTTTTAAATTATATCCTGATTATTTGGGCGGACCAAATGGTTCTACCTACGGAGTATTTGGTACTTCAGAAGTTATCAAAGATAATCAAGTATTCACCGATGTATGTACCTCTTACCTTACTTTCTTTATTCCTATTGTAGTACAAGGTATTGGAACAGAAGGAGCAACGTCTACGGGTGCTTTTATCATGGCAGGTGGTCAAATGTAAAATCTTTTTAGTAAATAACCATGTCATCTATGATACGATTTACACGTCAAATTCCTCTTACTACTACCTTTTATAATGCCTCTCATATTTTATTAGGTAACAATATTTTTGATTATATCTATAGCTACATTCCTAATAATTTTGCAGGACTCTATGGTGTTCCAACAACAGATGGTATTATGTTTAGTTCATTTTGGACAGAATTATATACTGCGATAGGTGGAAATCTTGCTTCTCGTGTTAATGATGCCATTTCTGCAGCAGGAGGATTACAAAATCTTATCTTACGTGATATGGGGCAAACTCTATTTACAGAATATATAGCATTTCCATTCGGTCAAATAACTAATACTCAGTCTTATGGATACTTTCGAAAAGTACAATTATTGCATCCTACTGCTCTTGGACCAAATGGATGGAATGGTGGACCCAATGGCACCACATTTGGCGTACTTGGAATGGAGCCTTTTTTTACAGATGATGGATCTATTATAAGTACAACTAGTTTTTTATCATTCTATATTCCTGTTACTATTATGGGAATTGCCATGCCATTCGCGGCCACCTCCTCTCAGGCTTTTGCCTATGCGGGTGGACAGATGTAAGAAGTTCTTCGGACCTGAAATTTCATTCGATCCTATTAGAAAGATGTTCAACATCTACATGGCCCTCTTCATTGTGGCCGCGATCTTTATCATTGCAGGTGGCACCTATAAATTTTACTCATCAGGTCAAATGATTTCGGCGTTCTTCTTCTTTATTGGCTCTCTTACCATTTTTATCATTTATGGCATTCGTTGGTTTTCTGCCAAATCGATCTTCTCCAATGCTCCGGTTGCATGGCCTCCTATCATCAATACATGTCCCGACTACTTGACCTATTACAAACGCCAAAAGAAGGGCAAATCATCTGATACCTGTGTGGATCTTATCGGTGTCTCTCGTAATGGATACCTGAAGATGTTTCCGAAGGGTCCTGCCAATAATGGCGGCGTTGAACCCGAAGATGATGCCTACTACTTTGATCTTACTACCACAAGCACAGATGGTGCTGCCAAAAATGCTGAACTTTGTCAACGTGCCATGACCTTCGGTCTTACATGGGAGGGCATTACCAATGGTGAAAGTTGTGTATCCTCCGACAATGGAGGAGGGGATTCAGGCGGTTCAAGCCCGGCGGGAGGATGCCCTGCCAAGTAGTGCGTTTCATTTTCTAAAAAAAGCTCTACGACAAGAGTGTGGAGGGATCCACACTGCCGCATTCATAGTTTAGTGGTAGAATCACTCCCTTCCAAGGAGTGGGCACGGGTTCGATTCCCGTTGAATGCAGACTCATATTATAAACCGATGATATCCGGCTTATTATATGATTTTTATACATCTATACAATCGGTATAATGGATCGTTTTCTACGACGATTTCGATCATACTTTATTTCTGTTGATGATAACATGCTCTGAATTCCCATGGAATAGGCATAGGGTGCATTGCCATCGCATCCCTTTCCATCGTTATTGGCATCCCATGTCATTACTCCTTGTAGACCTTTCTCCTTTGCAAATGCTGTTAGATTTAATGCATTCTGTAGCGTTAAATCCTTTGAGGTATCATCACGTCCAGGCATGAGTCCTAAAATCATTTTGGTTGGACTAACTCCCCATGTAGTCATATAATACTCAATATCGTATTGAATTTGGGCGGCATATGTTGAACTTGGATCCACCCATAAATCATATTCCATCGGCTGCCATGCCGTTAGATTTCCAATTGTTAGATTCAGTAAAGGAAGTTGATAACAACCAGGAGCCCATGCTTGAGCTGCAGTTGTTAAGGTAATTAATAGGGTTGGATTAAGATTGCGAAGGGTATTGATGAGTGATGCTGCTTGATTGACAAAATTCAAAGGGACCGATGCAGCATCTTCAATGTCAAAATCAATTCCATCAAAGCCACAGGTTTGTACAATCTCATTAATATTTTCAGCCAATAGACCGGGCTGAGTATAGAGATCGGAACCAGCAAACGGATATGTAGCGCCTCCAATTGAAAGACTAATCGTGGCCTGAACCGTATGAACTAACTCTACCAATTGTTGTACTTGCTGAATCGTAAGTGCACCAAGACCTGGAATATAGAGCGGACTCGAAAAATTAAAACTTGCAAAGGCAAGTATGATACGCGTCGTAGGAAGAATTACTTGTTTGCTAATCATATCCTGGACTTGTATATAAGGATCATTGTCCCAATAGGTAATGTAGGTAGAATAGACAGTTGTCATACTTCTATTATAGTCTGCGTTCTAAATCGAATGTAAAGAAAAAGGAAGAGGTACAAGATAGTATGGTTCGCACCAGTTTACCTGAAGAGGATACAACCTGTCTTCATCCTGAAATTGAGGAGGCGATGGCCAAATGGCTCAAAACACGGTCCCATCCTGCATTTCTTTTAATTGGTCCACCAGGTGTTGGTAAAACAACCATGGTTTATCGTGTATGCAAACAATCCAAATTTTGGGTACAGGAATTTAATGCGAGTCATACGCGCACTGGCTCCTCTTTTCGTCAAACCATTATGCCTCTTTTAATCGAAACCGGTGTCAGTAAATGGATCCATCCTACTACTCCCAATGGTCGTGCTGTATTACTAGATGAAATGGATGGGCTGTCCCAGGGTGAAAAGGGTGGCCTTCAGGAATTACTGGATTATTTAAAATCAAAACGCCCTTTTCTCGATGATTGTCCATTGATTCTCATTTGTAATATTTTAGAGGGGCGAATTATGCAGCAATTGTTAAAATATTGCTGTGTTCATTATGTAAATATGCCAAAAAAGGATAAATTAATTGAGCATTTTAAAAAAGATATTCCCGATTCCCTCTATTTATTGGGTGATATCCGCAAAGTCTCTCAGAGTTTAACCTACTATGATCCATCACATGAACATATTCTACGAAAGGACGAATCCATGGATACGTCGATTCATGTTGCTATTCGCGCGGCATGGTTTACCTTATTTGAGAATTGGGGACAACAGGATGAATTAGATTTAGAGACCAAGGATGCCAATTTGGCAGGTCTTCTCTTTCATCAGAATTTGCCTCTTTTTTTAGAAACATCGGCTAAAACAGAGCTTCCAACTGCACCCTTTGAAGCCTACTTGCAAATTCTAGACTATCTTCGCTGGAGTGATCGCGCTGATTTTTGGGCCTTCTTTCATCAGTGCTGGAACTTGCTTCCTCTTTCCTATCGTCTTAAACTCAAATATCCCAATCTCTATCTTCAACAATATCAAAAACCAGCTATTCTTCCTGAACCCTCTGAACTACAATATACGATGGTACTCACTAAACAATCTGCACTGTTTAACGCCTGGAAGGAAATGAACCGTGTTTCTAATGAAAATGATATTCCCTTTCGATGTGTAACACAATGGGCCACTCATCAAACGGGTAAATTATATGATACACTTGGTGTTAAATTGGAATCTCCGAATTCAAATGATAAATCTGCAGCGGCTGCGTCCGTCCCACTCGCTGAGAAGAGTGGATCAAAATCTGCTTCTGTTCGGAAACGGGTAGCTCGTGGTAAAAAATCAAATGCGTAGTTGCAGGTAATGATAATCCTCGGATTACATCTACATTTGAAATAAATAGAATATTCGTATTTCCTTCCTGGAAATTTCGAATGGTTTTACGCAGTGAAAATAGATTGTTTTCTATTCTTTCTGCTTTCATACCCAATTTATCAATTTCTTCAAATAATTGATAATAAATATTATCAAATGAGGAATAAATAATTAGCTTACCTTGGCGATTCTGTTTACATAGTTCTATACATGCATCCATTTTATTGGTAGATAGCATCGGTTCTGAAAATGTAGTAAAACAATGAATACTTGCAGTATCTACAATAGATCGGCAGGTTGGACATTTAAACGTTAAAATCGTATTTCGTAACAAACATTTTCCGCAATATAAATTATGACAACAGCGAACCATGCTCGGATATTCACAGGTTTCCATACAAATCACACATTCTTGCTCGTCTACTTTTCGCTTGATAAGAGCATGTTTTTGTACAGGTTGATTCAATAAGTATTCCGAAAGAGGACCGCATGAAATTGAAAGTGCTTGAAATAATGTAGGAATGCTCCGCGAACGAATAATAGGATCGGTATGTTTAATCAAATAAAAACTAGAAAGAGATTGCAATGTAATATTGGGTCGACAAGAAAGAATCATATTTGACATCGATGGCAAGGTAATACTTGCATCCAAATCTTTTCTCGCATTTCGTATGATCAACTGGCTACGATGCTTATGAAAAAAAGGAAGATAATCTTTTAAAAATGAATACGATTCGATTGTTCCATGATAATGCGTAGTAATATCATCGAGCAACCAATGTTCTAAATCGGGATGAAGATTTACACGGTCTCGTAGAAAAAAAAGAGAACTTTTAACAATAGTAGGTTGCTTAAATAATAACGAAATCCAGTTATTTGTAATAAGCCATAGAAATTGAAATCGCAAGGGAGGGTCCGAGGAGCGGATGTAAATTGATGTGGCTTCATCGACAAATACATTATCCCATTGAATACCATGTTGCGTTGCATATTCCTGCACAAATCGATAACATTTATTAGTAGTTAATATAAATCGACTCTGAAGAATGGTCTGTAGCATATTTTCCCCTTTTATCATGCGTTTGGTTTCAATTGGAACATAGGATAATGTGGTATGCTTCTTAATTTCAGATTGCCATTGACCAAATAGATGATGGGGAACAATAATAAGATTGGCGGATGATTCAGATAATGATACAATTTCATGGGAGAAAAAATAGGTAGATGAATGCGGAGTTAATTCCGACGTCATCCGTGGCAAAGCAGGAAGATAGGATGCCAAATAGGCAAGTATACTGAGTGTTTTACCTGTTCCAACAGGATCACCAACAATTCCCACTTTACCATTAATCGCTTCCTTTCCAATCATAAATCCACGTGTCATCTTTTCACGATATTGATTCATTCCCTGTACCATACGTGTTTGATGTGGATAAAGCGGTGTACGAATAGAATCTGCGAGTACAAATGGCAGTTTTGATTCTACAATTGTATTTTGATAGGCTGTATTTAATAATACTAATTTATCATATAATAATTCTTCAGACATACTTAGTCTCTCTTGTTATGCTTTAGGTTATAATAAAATTCTCGTAGGGCAGGTTCCTTTATCCTATCCTCTAAATAATCAGGTAAGATACGAAGCTGTAGCTGTGATTTATCTACAGTATTATCTGAATGACAAATTACTAGAATGGTCTTTCGAGGATCCAGCTGAATCATCGGATGACGATAATTCTCTAAGAAGGATTCTTCTTCTGCATGAGTTACATACTCATTATAATGATGCGTATCCGAATATGTCTTTCGCCATGCCATCGTTCCATTCGTTGCATGTTGTGAGCCAAATGGTCCTGTTACACATATCTTCTGTGTATTGGTATTATATAAATGCATTTCAGATGAACCAGCAAGTTGGATCTTTGGATATTTCTTAAATTGTGTGACGACATGAACAACACGATCAGGTGGATAATAATCATCATCATCCATGGCAATAATAATTGTACCCCTTGCCTCGCGATTCAGCCGATTACGTTTTGCACCAATTCGCATTTTTTCTTCTACACGAATGTATCGTACATTTGGAATGGTCTTGGCTGCTTCTTGAAATACATCCTCTACCTTATCACGCCCATCGTCCAAAATAATCCATTCCATTTTTTCTTTGGGAAACGTCTGTTGTCGATAGATTTGAATTAGTGCAGGAAGAAAGGCACGACGATTATAAGTGGGCGTTACAACCGTAACCTCCATTTATATGGATTGATCATGACTGGTTTAGGCGCTTTCATTTTCCTCAGCTTCAGGTATATTATTTGGATTTACACTTTGCATAATCGAGGCAACCGCCGCAGATACTGATTCTGTTTTTTCTTCTGTCCCTGGTGTACGTACGTGAAGCGTATCAAGAAATAGTTCTGCCTTTTCTATATTTGTTTTATATCCTTCATATTTTGTCCACGGCTTTAGGTCCTTCAGTTGTTTAATATATCGTGTCATAATCTGTTTCAAATCTTTCTCTTTTTCAGGTTTATCTCGTGGAAGATAGGTAAATGGATATGCGATAAATCGTTTGATTGAATTCCATATTCCTCCTTCTTCAGGAAAGGCAACCCAAATGGGACAAACAGCAAAGATTCGAGGTAAAATACCGTCTCTCTTATCTTCATCTTTATAGAAGTAATATCCAAGTTTAACAAGGTAGTATATCAGAATCGCATAGAGAGCCTGAAAGGAGGAAACACATACAATATATGTAAAAATAAAAAATACGATGCGAACTTTTGCAGGATGTACGATCATTTCATTTGAGATCAAAATAGCAAAAATGACGCCAAATACAATCGGAAGATTTGCCAACGCCCAATCATAAATTTTCGTTAATATAATATTGATCCGATCAACCGGCACTTCTAATGGTTCTACCGTAGGGGGTGGAGGCTGTGCTGCAACCTCTTTTTCCTTTTTTTCTTTTACAAATTCATTGGCATCAGGGCTTGTAAAATTCTTATAAATATTGAATTCTATATAATTCTTTATTTGTTCCAATAAGGATGGCCCCATTCTAAGACAAGTATGGAATTTATTACGTGAATCAAAATTACAGCGCATATTTTAATCCACCCATACCCGATGCGATATTAACCCAATTTAAACTTTCCACATATACAAGAATGTTATATTGATAATTACTATTGCTCGGCAATGGATATACATTTAAATCGAGTTGGAACAATTTAATGCGACTGCTATTAATGCTTCCATCAGGCTGTGTTGTGGGAGACATAAGTGCAAATGGATAGATAAGGATTCCTGGATCCGGTATTCCTGTTAAATACTTCCACGGTACAACCTCTGTAAAATATCGAACCGGTTTTTCTTCTTGTAACAAGTTACCATCTCCTAGAACAGAAAATTCTTGAAGAATCAGACGTTCACCATTAATTACAGTATTGCCCGTTGCAGAAGTGAGATTTACGTTGGGTGGCCATACAGGTGGAATCGTTAATGTACCCGATGAGGTAATCCCCGTTGGCAAAAAAGGTGCTTTACTGGGATTTATCCAATTGGTAAAGTTGGCCACTTGGTTTCGATAGAGTAAGGAGTCCGATCGTCGCGGAACAATAAGCAGACGTTCAATTGGATTATGTGTATCCAACTCCACAAATTGACGTTGAGTAATGCTTGGAAACAAATACCGTGTTACTTGTCGTACTAAATATTGGAGAGGCTCCGAAGAGAATTGGGAGCGTTCATCGTCCGTGACATAAACATACGTTAGTTGAATGGAGGGATTTAATGGCCATGTGTTTAATAGCGGTTTAGGTGTTCCAACATCTGTTAAAAAGTTATTGATCATGACATCTGATGCATCGGTTACTGTCGTATAGTACACATTCAATGGCTGTAATGGAATAAGCGACGGATAAAACTGATATCCTGGTGCAACTTGATAGCCATTATTGTCAAGAACTGTATAGAGCTCGTTAATAGGGCGAAGTGTAATTTGAATTTCACATTCATGATACTGAAGGGATACAAGCGGGAGCGCTTCAAATGTTGATTCTGCAAACCAAAAGGGAAGCGGGACTTGAAGTCGTCGACCAACAATCGAGGGACGATTTATATTTGGCGGGGTAGTCGTTGAAGCAGGAATGGGACCATTGTTATTATATACTAGTGGATAACCTGTTCCTGTTGACCCACCACCATATATTCCATGTGCAGGATCATATAATTCAGGAACATTTCCCACAAGAGTCTGCCATTTATTGTATTGTGTAATATCCAAATCACTTTGTGCTTTTGTAATCATATATGTTCCATCAAACTCCTGAATCTTTTGGCCTCCGATATAAATCCCTACATTTTGAATGATTTGGCACCCAATGTAATTGGTCCATGCAAAGTTATATTGAGATACACGCTGATTGGGAGCAGTACCAACAGGAAGCTGTAAATATTTACAATAAATGTCGGGAAGATCAAATGTAAAATAAATGTCTCGGACCAAATCGGCGATGCGTTGAAATTTAAAGCGAACTTGTACTGGCTGATCGTATGATAAACTCTGAGGCCCATCCATCGAAAATGTGACAGACTCTTCCGCAAAATGTGCATATTTTTTATACGTTTTGTAAAAATATGTAAAACTGGGATTGCCACTTAATAGCACATTTTGTGCTCCGTAGGCTACCAAGGAGAATAGACCACCACCTGGCATCACTAGTGTTATCGTAGTTAATCTATTGGTTCTTTAGACCTACAGATTAACCATATATGGAATATCTATTTAATAGGATCGAGCCCACCATGTATCCGCCAAATAGGGTGGTTTATCATTAAATAAGGAGGAATCCATAATAGTGGATGGTCCTTCATTCAACAATTTCTGAATTTCTGCATAGCACAGTGCATAACTAAAATACTTCAGACGACTAATGTTTCCTTTGGTGGGTCCAAATACGTCAAATCCACGTTCACCCACGGATGGAATCGTCTTGGGCAATGTAATGCGGCGTGTGCTAAAGCAACAAATGTCTTGATAGTTCTGATAGGGAGCAAATCCGTCGAATGACATTTTACGAGAAATGTTACCATTGATATAGATCTCCAAGGAATTCTCTTTGCAGCAAATGACAATATGAACCCATTTTCCAACAGGAATGTTCTCTACTTCTACGAAATTGTTCCATGTCTTATAGGTATTCATATACACACGGAGTGTATTTGTGTCAGAACGCATATAAACACCGGGTGCCAGGAGAGGGAATTGGGCAGAATATCCTTTATGAAAAATGTGTAATAAGCCATATTCCTGACGAAATGTAGCGGGATGTACATTAATATAGAAAGAATAGCTAAATTCTACACCTGTTCGCTCATTATCGGAAAGATTTACCGTTTTGGAATCCATTTGATTTGGATTTTGTTTGATGACCAGTGAGCGATCGTCCATTACATAGGTATTTTGCAATAGAACCGTCTCATTTCGAGACAAACGAGTGATATATTTGTAAATGACCTCGATAAAGATAAATGCTACATATAATACCAAAAGAGCAACGGCAACTGTTACCAATTGCATAACACCGGATGAATTAGATGATCCTGATGAATTCTGACCACGATTCGGTGCTTGAAACATCGTTTCCTTTTAATTCATTGTATTATTTATTTGGAGATCATTTGGTGGTTACCGAGATGCTAACGCCTGGAGCAAAGAAGGTGGAGACCCAGTCACTAAATGTTAGAATCGGCTCAGGACCTGCCATATAATTCTTATAGACAACATCCGGATTCAATGCGCGATCGTACATATAGCTTCCTGAAATCTTTCCACCAAAACCGCCGGATGCCAGTACATTTGCCGAATAGCCACCTGCATCTACCTTAAAGTTATTGGGCAAGACACAGGAACGTGACAATTTACCATCCATATAGACATCCACTGTCTTTCCATTTACTGCAACTACCAAACAGATCCAACGCTGCAACTCAACTTCGGGTAAATCGCAAATGGGTGTATCGTCTAATAGACCCGAATCGGTCTGTAAGTTTTGGAAAGTAGAGGTAAAAGAGACCTTATCTAATGACTCCGTTGTCGACGAGGCATTTCCCGATGTAGGAATCGATGTTTCGCGTGTATGAAGACGAACACTAAGTTTTGGCTTCATTGCACCCAAATAAATACGAATGGTGTCAAAGTTGGGGCCACCAATACTAATAATATGTTTATTGAAGCCTGATCGATAGGACCAATTATTAATATAGATCCATGTCATAATTGTAAATTCACCTCCTTCAAATAGCTTCGGAAGTCGATCAGATGTAATAACAATGGGCTTCACCGGGTCAATGTTTGCATCCTGCTTTTTAGAGATCAGTGTGTAGCTATTATTTGTCTTTGGACCAAATAGATACATGTATAAGTAATATAATCCGATCAATCCTGCAACAAAAATAAGAATAGGGATTAATCGGGACAGAGGAGAAGAACTGTTATTGCTGTCCATGATTCTGACAGATACACGGATATTCTATCATGAACTTTTTTGTTATGCGTAGGGAGTCGACCATTTAAATAAATTGTTAGAAGGTGGCTGTGTTACAGGGCTACATGGTAAACCGGAAGGACATTGGGCCGATAAATTAATGTTGGGGGCAATATTGAAGTTTGTAAGGTTGGATTCCAATACCCGATTATTGGTATCAACGTGTGAAACACGCTCACGTTCTACTTGTGTCGGAGTAAGCCGCGATGCACGTACAATAACATGAATAACGGAGCCATCCAACCCTTCATTTCCAACAGAAAGAGGGCTGGTATAAATGACCGGATAATTCTCCAAACGCTGTGATGCAACAATTCGATTATCATAAATAATATCAAATCGTCGTCCATCACGTAAAATAGCAATAAATACCCATTTTTGCTTGGGAATAGATGGAAGTTCGATATATTCAGGGCCGGGTTTTCCACCATCATTTGTAATAACACGTAGTCGTGCAGATGGATTATCTTTTCCCTTTGAGGCTGGTAAAATCTCTAAGTACCAATTGTTCTCCACTTGAATCAAGGGTGTATAGGTATTGGTAAACTTTTGTGTACGATCTCCATCATTTAGTTTAAAAAATCCCATGACAGATGATCCACTGCTGCCCAAGATTGCAGTTTGTGTGGTATCCGATACTAAAATATCCTTCTTTTTGTTAAGTGGAAGCATAGTTGTAACAATATCAACATTGGATGCTGGATAAATATAATACGCAATGATATAAATTGTGGCGATGATAACAATAATCCCACCAATAACTTCACCAAGAAGTGGCATTCCTATCTATCCTCGTGATTTTCTCATTCTGTTGTGTCAAATGCCGTAGTCAGATATAAAGACAATTTTCCATCCTTTTCTATATGGCAGAAATTCCCGACTGTACCTTAACGACCGCATCCTTTTCTCTTGAAAAGTACCATTCCAAAGTCAGAAGTGTAGAGACACTCATACGATCACTTGATACTTTATTACAAATACCATGCTATCTTGTTATTTATTGTAATCCACCTTTAAAGAATGCAATTCAACAACAAAGAGAAAAGCATGGCCTGGGTCATCTTACCAAATTATATGTGATGGAATTTGAAGATCTATGGTGTGCCTCATTGAGAGATCAAGTCAAGAAGAATCGTGCGGCCTATTGGCCTACTCGCGATGAACGTAGTTGTGCAGAAACCCATTTGATTACATGCAATAAGGCAGATTTTGTATTGCAAACGATTTATTCTAATCCATTTAATACCAGTAAATTTGGATGGATTGATGCCAATGCGGGTGAAAAACTATCTAATATCTGTCGAAATTACTCTAATCAATCTCTGTTATATCTTCTCAATAATATAACAGATAAATTTCATATTCAATGTCTAAATGTAGTGAATAAGAAATATAAATTGTTGGAACATAAACGTGAATATTATGAACAATATCGTTGGCTGGTGTGTGGCGGCCTCTTTACAACAGGACAAGAGATTGGAATCAAGATTTTAACAAGAATGAAGGAATTAATTATATCCACTACTAAATTAGGATATGGTCATGGTGAAGAAATGTTTTATTTGGAGATTCTAGATGAATTTTATGATGATATTCATCGTTCCTATGGAGACTATGCTGATATGGTAAATAATTTTATTAAACCTACCACTAATTTTGTGTATATCTATTGGTCTCTTGTTATGAATTTTTTTAATCATGGATATTACCGTGAATGCATCGATGTCTGTCGATCATTATTAGATCGGTTTGATTCTTTTGAAATTGAGATCAATTATGATCTATATGTTCGTCTCTATTTTGTCTATTACCAGTGCTTTCTTGTAACCAATTCTATAAAGGCAGAGGAAGTGGCACAACAGATTCGTGCTCATTATCGAGCGAACCCCTACTTTGCGAATCAATTTCGCAATCTACGAGATCTATGTGGAATGAATCAGTTTTTACTATGATCCAAATGAGGAAAGGGAAGATTTAATTTGTCCTACTTGTGAGGAAAGATTAGAGAGACTCCACGATGGAGTTTCAGATGTCGTTGCACAGGTCGATGAGCCAGGGATGGGACCTGCGCCAAATTGACTTGCATCTGTCAGATCCGGTTTGGCGGAGCGAATTTCAGGGGTTTGTAGAACACGTGACCAAATTTTCAAGGTGCGAAACTTAGCAATGTTTGCATCCGTTCCTGCAGCAGGGTAAATATCACCTTTTACATCCTTTGGTGGCGCCTCAAAGGTTCGTGTTTTCATTAAATGGCCATTGATATATACCTCTAATGCACTATCCATGACAACAATTCCGAGGCGAAATGGCTCTTGAATTGAAATATTGGGAATAATAACATTTTCCATATTGTTATTTTTGTTTAAGACGGACACCAGTAAATCTGTGGTATCGGGCAACAGAGCAACTGTCAGATTATAGTTAGAAAGAACACTTAATAGTGTATTTCCTGATGGTTTACCGGGTAGAAGCTCTTTTCCTCGACTAAATAGAATACGAGGATATGTGGAGAATTGCATAGGATTTTGAATAAAAATGTCCATGAAGAGGGAATAATTGGAGGACAAATGCTTAATGGGTAGCTCATTATTTGGAATCTGTCGTGATCCTTCTTTCCAAAAGACAACCCCATCATCACTCCATGGAACAGGAATCAAGCCGGGATCACCTGGATGTAAAATAAAGATAGGTGTAATGACTCGATCAATAAAAATGAGAATAACAAGGGCAACAAGGAGAATCGCAAGGAAGTAGACCCCGATCATTTTAATTTTATCCATGGTACTCGAAGAACCGGTAGGTGAAGATGGGGTCATTCCAAGATATCCCCTTTGAGGTATAGGAGTACCCGATAGGCCAAATAGTGAAGATAAGCCCGTAGAGGCGGGGTTTTGATAGGGAGATCTACCAGGATAAATTGGCATAGCTTGTCTTGCACGAGTAGCCAAATTTCTTACAAAATCAGGCACATATCGTGTATATCCTTGTTGTCCATATGGTGAGTAGTAGGCCATATCTCTGCTAATTATCGATTATATATTATAATTTATGTACAAAATAGAAGACACCTCCAATTGTAGAAAGAAGTACAGCAGAAGTAAGAAAACCCTTCATAAAGGAGCGATAATCTACCTCCTTCATATCCTCTTTTGTCCAAACAGGCGAACGATCCCGTGCCCCTACTTTTTCATAATAGGTTAAGACCTCTTCTAATGACCATTCCGGCTTTCCCACCAGCTTGTTCACTTTATTGTGAATATTAATGGTCCATTTTAGAAGGTCTGTTCGAGAATCCAAAAAGGTTGTAATGGGGCTCTGTTCCAAATAGGTTTTATAGTGCTCTCGGCAAATGGAGCAGGGAAGCAGAAATGCAAGGGATTCATAAAAATCTTTTGCACATTTTTTATCGGTATAGGTTGGATTTTTTGGATATCCTAATGCAACAATATGAATCGTATGCCAAAAAAATGGACCCCATACACTAGGTGGAAATTGCATTCTATTTATCTATTCCCATTTATTTGAGTACATTTTCCTCTCATTGGATCTAAAGCCTTGTATTGTCTATCCGTTAAGAATCCATCATTCCATGATAACAAACCGGACACTACATTGTACTAATTGTGGATTAAATGGACATTTATTTCGCAATTGTTTGTCTCCTGTCACCAGTTATGGCATCATTGCGGTACGTTATGCAAATGATGCCAATGTTGTATCCGTTTATTCTAAATCAACTACCATTTCAAATGGAAACGACTCTATTCAGTTCTTGCTTATTCAACGCAAAGATTCATTGGCGTTTGTAGAGTTTATACGGGGGAAATACAATCAATATGACGATGCATATATTGGAAAATTATTCACAGGTATGACACAAAATGAACAGGATCGTATTCGTAATAAGAGCTTTCAGGATTTGTGGTATGATGTATGGGGCGAATCATCCAGCATTCGCTCTCATAAAAATGAGTATGAAACATCTGAGCGCCGATTCGGACAAATCCAGGAGAAACTGCCTCAACTATTAGATACCTATCCTACCAAATGGACGGAACCGGAATGGGGGTTTCCAAAAGGGCGTCGTAATCCATATGAAACGGATCTTCACTGTGCCATTCGTGAATTTCAAGAAGAAACAGGGCTGCAGACGCACGAATTTTCAATTCTTCAAAATACACATTGCATTTCGGAAACCTTTTTTGGATCAAATCAGGTACACTATTGCCATAAATATTACATTGCGATTTGTAATCAATCTACAAAGGTGGAGATGAACATAGATAATTTTCATATGATGCGAGAAGTGGGTGGCATCTGCTGGTGTTCGTTGGATGAGGCCACGTCAAAGATTCGTCCGGATAATGTAGAGAAACGAGAGATTTTGCTAAAAGCGGGAAAGATTATGAAGAATTTTCATCCTGTTCATACAAATGATGTGCCTCGTATGGCACCTTCCTCCATTCGCGCAGAGTCTTCATAGCGTTTAAAAATAAAATCAAATATGATGCTATAAATAGCATAATGTTTGGTCAACCGGGTTTTGGTCAGAGAATCGCGGGTCTAAATAACTCAAATAATGAATCGGATGAGGAATCATCCGCAACGCCCTCTGTTGCGGCGGCTTCACCTGTTGTGGCTCCTGCAAAACCGTCCAGTACATCATCCATGGCTTCTGCGACTGCTAAACCATCCATTGCCAAACCTGCTGTTGCTGCTTCTGCTAAACCTGCAGTGGCTTCTGTAGCTGCTTCTGTAGCATCTCCTGCTAAACCCTCTGTGGCTTCTGTACAACAATCTGCTGCTAAAGAGATACCACCTGCTAAACCATCTGTAGCTAAGCCATCCGTAGCTAAGCCATCGGTAGCTAAGTCATCTATTGCCTCATTACCCCCTGTAGAAGCATCATTATCTCATCCTCACTCTAGTCATTCTCTTTCAGAAATACAGGAAGAATCACCACAAGCACTATCGCCACAGGTACCATCGCCAATTCTACCTAAAACATTACCAAAAGTAGCCCCTAACGCTGCAGTAGCATCTATTAATTTAAATGAGCCCGAATTTATACTACCAAATAATGAAGAAGAGGAAGAAGAGAATGAAGAAGAAGAAGAGGAAGAGGCTGAAGAAGAGAATGAAGAAGAGGCTGAAGAAGAGGCTGAAGAAGAGGCTGAAGAAGAGGCTGAAGAAGAGAATGAAGAAGAAGCTGAGGAAGAAGAGGAAGAGGTAGAAGAACTAGAAGAAGAGCTTGATGAAGATGCTGCCATGCAACTCCATATTTCCAAGCAGCCCAATGAAGAAATCATGCGATTGTGGGGCATTATTCGAGATAAAAAAATTAGGAGTATATTACAACAGGAAATAACATCACGAAAACTAAATATACCTAATGACAATGTAGAGGATGAGGATGTAGAGGATGAAAATGTAGAGGATGAGTTTGATAATGAATCCAAATATGAATCCAACGATGAATCCAAAGATGAATCCATATATGGAAATCCATATGAAAATTTATCACCTGATGAATTGCTTAATCAATGGGAACATGAAACAGACTTTAAAAAACGTGATCAATTAATTAAAGTCCTTCAACGTGACAACTTATTTCCATCTAAAGCTATGGAGGAATGGGAGTATGAAACAGGTGCTTATCCTGACATTCGTGATCCCCAATTTTTGAAAAAATTATTAGCCAAACGAGAATTTGCAGAATCGCTTCAATCAACCTGGAAACCTGCATTTGATCCATGTGAAGATCAAGGAACCTTTGAAGTGACTCCCGTTCAACGATTTGTTGCTAATTTTATGTCACCCAAAACACCATATATGTCCGCTCTTCTTTATCACGGTGTCGGTGTTGGTAAAACCTGTGCAGCAGTACAAATCACAGAAGCATGGTTGGAATATTACCCCCAAAATGAAGTATATCTTGTTGCACCTCCTACTATTCGCGATGGATTCTATCGAACGATTTTTGATATTACCAAAGTTGTTATTGGAGAAGGCAGTGAACCCAATTCAGCATCACAATGTACTGGTACAACCTATATGAAACTGACAAATACATTATATGAACGAGACGTTACGAAGATTGAACGTGCTGTTTCTAGAGCCATTAAACGCCGCTATAAAGTGTATGGATACCTTTCTTTTGCAAACTATATTCGCAACCTATTAAGCGGTATTCCAAAAACATTGTCTAAAAAGCGCCAAGATGAAATTAAAAAACAACTGATTCGTGATCAATTTAGTGGCAAATTATTAATTGTGGATGAGGCACACAATCTTCGTGATCAAAATCTTCGCGATATCATAGATGGAGATGAAAAAGAAGATCAATTGGCTGGTGGAAAAGCAGAACAAAGCGACGCAGCAGGTGGTAAAATACTAACCCCCTTTTTAATTGATGTTCTTACCTATTCAGAAGGTATGAAATTTGCTGCATTAACTGCAACTCCTATGTATAATACCTATAAGGAAATCGTATTTATGTTAAACATGCTACTATTAAATGATAAGCAAGCAACGATTACCGAAGCAGATTTATTTGATACACAGGGAACAATTACAGACAGGGGTACATCCATGCTTTCTTATCTTTCACAGCGCTATGTGAGTTTTATGCGTGGAGAAAATCCCATCTCCTTTCCTGTACGTCTCTTTCCACAGAATATTCCTGCAGTTCCTAATCCCTATCCTACACGTAATCCTCGTGGCGGAAATATTCCTGTCGAAGAAACGGTCTTTTCAAAACATTTGCCTCTTGTACCCATTCCTCTAACAGGTGCCGCCCTACAGGCTACGATTCATATTATGGAAAGTCTTCCTCCTGCAGTAAAAGGAAAAGATCGTCTTAATACAATGCAATTAGATGCTTTAATTCATGCAGGAAATCTCGTTGTTCCTGCAACGGCTTCCACCCAAGGCGAATCATTGGATGCCTATAAACGACGCACGGATGGTAAATCACTATTAACTGTATTTACAAAGGAAAAGATCGGAACAGAAACATGCTATAAAATGAATGCTGGTATTGAACCAACCTGGTTAACGGTTGGCCCTCTTGCAACCTACAGCCCTAAATTTGATTTTCTTGTTCGTCGTATTCAACAAGCAGAAGGTTGTATTTTTGTTTATACACGTTTTGTTGGTACAGGTGCCATTCCCATTGCTCTTATATTAGAAGCAAACGGTTATACCCCATATGGACGAGAAACAAGTCTTCTACGCGATTCTACACGTATTCAACAGGCAGCAGGTGGACGTCAATGCGCATATTGTCCACTGCGCGAACAGGCACATGGAAATGCAGGACATGCATTTACTCCTGCCTATTATGGTATCTTAACAGGTGATACACTTGTCTCTCCAAATAATGAAAAGACAATTAAGGATCAACGTAATGCAAATAATGTAGAGGGTGGCAAAATCAAAGTGATGATTGGCTCTCAGATCGCATCGGAAGGTGTTGATTTTCGATTTATTCGCGAAACACATATCATTGACTCCTGGTATCATTTAAACAAAACGGAACAGATTCTAGGTCGCGCCATTCGTTTTCTGTCTCACTGCCTTCTTCCTAAACAAAAGCGTAATAATACAGTTCACTTATATACCGCTGTTCTTCCATCTGATCTTAATTTTGAAACCGCGGATCTATACAGTTATCGTATTGGATTTCAGAAAGCTGTGCTAATTGGAAACGTAACACGATCTATGAAACAATCGGCCATGGATTGTAATCTGAATAAAAATGCCATCATCATAAGTGGCGAACATACAATTGAACAGATTGATTCACAACGTGTTACACGTCCTGAAGTAAATATTAATGATATGCCATTCACGGCAGTATGTGACTGGATTGAAACCTGTCAGTATCAATGCCACCCTGAGATCGATATGAAAGTAGAAATGGATGACTCTACCTATGATGAATATTCTGCAAGATGGCGCATTCATCAAATGAAACAGCGTCTTCGTGTCTTATTTGCACGTCAACCCTTTTATCAATCCGAAGACTTATGGAATTTATTAACAGATATTCCTCGCCTTGCAAAAGTCGATTTATTACATGACATTATCAATAATAAGTCTTTTCAACTTGTACACAATGAAATCAAAGGATACATTCGGTATTGTAATGGATACTATCTTTTTCAGCCGAATGCCTACACAGATCTTACAATTCCTTTGGCCATTCGTGTAGCAAAATTTCCAATTAAACGCGATGTTTATTTACCACAAGAATATGAATTACCTGAGGAGCAACAAGACGATGCGCAACGTGTAAATACATCAAAGAGTATTGTAAATACATGGGAAGCAGTTGTTGAATGGGTTGAGTATCTGTCTGAAAATGAGGAATACAAGAAAGAGCCTGATGAATTATACGATCATATTATTGCAATTTCAAATGATAATCCTGCGCAGATTGCAAACTACAAACATATGATTGACAGTATCACTGTATTTCACGGATCCTTTCATCAATATGAGGAAAAAGATCCGGAATCATTTCGTAAGATCATTCTGTATTACTTTTGGGATGAATGGCTGATTAATGCTGAACAAAAAGTTCTTCTTATCGAGGAAGCATTGTATGCTGCGGAATGTGCCACGGACAGTCAGTATGTATTCGATGATGACATTATTTATCGCTTTTTGAATCCTAAAACGGGTGATATTGAATATCAATGCGGCGCAGAATCATGTACTCCTGCAATCATTCATGATATCAAACGAGACAAGAATGATCCTGTACAGAATTTACAAATTAACACAGATACAATTGGACAACTTTATGGATTTCTTGCACCTACCTTTGGAAAGGTCGTGTTTAAAACAAGTGAGCCTCCTGCAGTCGGTATGAAATTTCAGGGTCGCAGAGGAAATGAATGTGCAAGAGTATCCGGTACCAAATCAGTACATCTTCCTGTTCTTGAAACCATCGGTGAAATATTAACAGAACAGTATGGCTTTGATTTTAACCTAAATTACACAACCATTGTTACCTCACAGCTCATTAAGAATCCAACCCGTGTCTGTACATTAATTGATTTGTATCTTCGCTTTATGGACATAGAAAAGATTCGTGAGAAACGATGGTTTATTCGACCTGTTCAGGCGGCCTATGCAGGACATGTGGGGCGCTTTCGAGATATAAAAAAATAAAATTGAGTCAGCATAAACCCTAAAAGATTCATATCCAACAGAAGAATGGAATCTGTTGCATTCTTTGAGAAAAAAGTAAGCCTTACTCCAAGTGACTTGAATAAAGTAAAATCATCATCAATTGATTCATTGCTATTAGAACGATCCATTGCAATGATGGAAAACTACTGTTCTGAACAAGGGTTTGTTCTTCCCGGCTCCATTAAGCTTATCTCTCGCTCGATGGGCTACTTTGAAGCGGCACGATTTACAGGTGATACAAACTATTATGTGAAACTAGAGGGTAAGGTTATCTATCCTGTAGATGGAGTTCGTGTAAAGGGAGAGGTCATTCGTAAGAATAAAATGGGCCTGTATGTGAATTATAAACAGGCCATTCGAATTCAAGTTCCGCGCGATCTACATATTGGAAACCTAGAATACGATCAAGTACAACTAGGTGATACGGTAGAAGTAGAACTCAAGCGCTCGAAGTTTGCCATTCGTGATGCTTATATTCTTGCAAGTGGTATCTTTCATTCTGTATCAGAAAAGAAACTCGAATCACGACCGGTATCCCCTATATACGATGAAAAGGAAGACTCTTCTGAACAAAAATCAAATGGATCACTGTCTGCCGCAGAGGTCAAAGAACAGGCCCGACTTCGAGCCATTCGAAACGATGAGGATACCGCCGCAGGATATAAAGCTACGATTGAAGATCTAGAACCGGATCGGCTTCTTCAAGAATATACAACAGAAAGAAACCCAGCCTTACGTGCCCTTTTACGAACGGAAATAGAACAACGAGGTCTATCTGTTCCTGATCTCTAAATGCGCTTGTATTCCATATATGAACATCTTCATAGCATTAGAAATGTCATCCTACGAAGAACGTAAACGAATATTTGATACGATAAGACAACTCGCTAAACCCGAACAAGAAGAGTTATTTCGAATCATACGGAAGTCCAAAGAAAATTATACGGAGAATTCTAATGGTATTTTTTTTGATCTTTCTGCTTTATCCGACTCAACCTTTCATCAAATCCAGGAATATCTTCATTTCTGTCTTAAAACACGTCAAGAGCATGAAGATCGCCTTAAAGAGTTAGAAACCATTCGGATTCAGAACCAAACCTACCAGGAATCGCCACAATAAAATTTGATTAACCTAAAGATATAAGGTGATTATTACATAATAACATGACAACCCCCGCTAAGAAGTATCAAAATGTCAGCTTTGCTGAGCTGGAATCCTATTCCAAGAACAATCCCAATCGACACCGAACGTTGGAGTCCATTGAGATTCATCATACTCCTCCCGATCCATCATTGGATTCTCTCTTCTTGCCTGGATACACCTCTCTGAATGTAAATCCGGCAGGAATTATTAGTATTCTTGCTTGTCTTTCCGATCCACAGTATTATTCTCTTGCTCCTGCAAATTTACGTATTCAACAACTGATTGATCTTAGCACTCGTCTACAAGAACAGACAGATGATTTGAAAAATACGTCTGTTGCACGTAAGAGGAAAAAAATCCACGATCTTATCGCTGTATCCTACAATAGTGGTACGTTTCAGGATAAAGACTATTTGGATCTCTATCATGGCCTTTCTATCATGACAAAACAGCATTTTGTACTTCTTAAAGAGGCGGTTCAAGATCGTGTAGAGGATCACGATAAACAATATGAGAGTGCACTAAAAGGTGAAGTTATCTTCTCCTCTGATCCCACTACCTGGTCACAGGATCATCCTGTTTGGGTTGTGGATTATCGCGGACGTTGGGCTGCTATTCCTACTGAAACTCATGCTGCTCCACTATCATCCATTCTAAGCACATGGCTTATTACAATGGAACAGCACGGATGGATTATTCAATGGCCTGAGATAGACGCAACAAAGATTGAGCTAGTAGAACAACTGTGCCGACTTCCCACCTGGAATGAAACCGATCGCAAATTATCGAAGGATGTTCTATCTTCTCGGCTAGGACGATCACGAGTCCTTCAAACATTCGTTTCATGGCTTAAATAGCTAGATAGGATGATTATATAATGACTACGATACTGGCAACTGGCCAACCTGTCGGCGTTCACCTTCTTCTTAATGTCTATCATGTCCCCGATACGGGTCTCCTCTCTTTTTTATCACGGGGCAGAGCAGTTCTTGATGAAATTGTCCGTGAATTGAATTTACAGGTGGTTTCCCAAACCGGCCACCAGTTTCCTCCGATTGGGTATACCTATGCGTATGTTCTTTCCGAGAGTCATTTTACCATTCATACCTATCCTGAGTTGCAATCCTGTTATCTTGATTTATTTTGTTGTCATCCACATTTTGATCCATTGTATGCTATTCAATTGATTAAACGACGATTTCATACAGAGAATGTACGCTATCATATTATTCAACGCTAAACAATAGTATAAAATTGAAGATGGAATAATACGCAACCAAACCTAAGGTCCTTTTATCACTATCCTTAATAGTGAATCATGGAGTTGACAAAAGATCAAGTCCGTCATCTTGATCAGCTTGTCCAATCCTGGTTGAATCATGATACCTATGAGTTGGAAACCAACTTTGGTATAAAGGGTGAGGTTGATTCCAACACCTTTCTGTACATTGCACAGCGTCTTCGTACAAAGGGATTCCTTCCTCAGCTTCAGGAAAATTACTTAAATATTATCACTCCGAAGCAATATCGATTTACCATTCATAGTATGGGTGTTGTTGAAAACTACTGTCGCGATGATGTCATTGAAAATAAAAACTTTCATATTATGCTTAAGGATCGATTGGATCGTGCAGAACGAAGCAATCTTGATCTTGATGAATATCCCGTGCGTTTTAAAATACGTCGAGAATTACCCGTTGATTCTGATGCGGCAGAGGTCAAGGGTATCATTCAAAACTGGAGCAATGAGCAGAAAGCCTTCCGATTGATTCGTCGATGGAGCTTTGAAGGAAAAGGTGTTCGTGTGGATCTATCAATGGTCCGCCAATCACCGTCCGACGCAACCGGCTTTCAGTGGGCAACTACCTTTCAACAGCACAATATTATCAATCAACCCCCACGATATGAGGTAGAAGTTGAATTACTTCGCACAGAAAAGACACAAACAATCGAAACGGCACGGGCGGCTCTGATTCGTGGTGTAGGAGAAGTGCTACGTGCCATTCAGAAGAATAGCCTATTGATTACAAAAACGAAAACCAATGAGGTAAAGCGTACCTATAAGGGCATGATGGGAATCAGTGAATTTCGAGGTGTGAATCCTGTTACACTTCAGGTACAAAATATGCAATCTATAATAGATAATGCTGTTCCCAATATTCGTACTGGCTACAATGTTACTGATAAGGCGGACGGGCTTCGTGCCCACGGCTATGTCAATTCAGAAGGGGAACTCTTCCTCCTCGACCAAAGCATGACCGTATATCGAACAGGACTTCGAAGTGAATCCTGCGCAAATAGTTTAGTTGATGGAGAATGGGTTACTCTGTCAAAAGACAAAGAATCCATTAATCACTATTATGTCTTTGATATCTACCACTATGAAAATGAAACTGTCTCTAATTTCCCTTTTGTCACCTTTCAGGCTGGAATCATTGAGCAAGAGAAGAATCGTTATCATTATATGAAAGAGTGGTTTGGAAAATGGAGTGAGAAGCAGACGTTTATTGCACCTGGAGTTACACAACTCAACTGTATTAAGATTGGATTAAAACAATTCAAGTTTGGCTCTCCCAATAATACAACTATCTTTCAAGGATGTGATGAGATTCTTCATGCTGCTCGAATCTATCACACGGATGGATTGATTCTCACTAGCAATTCCAAACCACTTCCCGATCGTGCCGGTTCTCGCTTTAGTGAGCAGTTTAAATGGAAACCAGCCATTGATAATACCATTGACTTCCTAATTGAATATGAAAAGGATGAAGATATTAAAACGATGGACAAGATTACGACCACCATTCAATCCAGCGATGGAGAACAGAACATTCAATATAAAACCATGCGTTTATACGTTGGCGGCGAAAAACAATCAATCTATAACAATCCTCGCGAAATCATTCTTCGTGAACAACCCATTCTTACTGACAAGGAACAGCGCAATTCATATATGCCAATTCTATTTACACCAATGGACTTTCATGATACCATGGCAAATACATGCTATGTTGTCGTACAACCCGCATCCGATACAACAGAAGAATATGCCCTGACAGTTGATAGTAAAGAACCGATTCCCAACCGATGCATTGTTGAAATGCGATATGATCCATCAAGAGAACCAGGTTGGCGATGGATACCCTCCCGTATTCGTCATGACAAAACAGAGCGCCTTCTTCGTGCAACGGCTCTTGCCAAATCAGCCAATAAGCAGGTGAAGTATACCAGCATGATGAATGATGAGAAAGTAGCTAATTCTGTATGGAATTCGATTCATGATCCTGTTACGGAATCAATGATTCAAACAGGTAATGAGAGTCCCTCTGAACAGGAGGTAGAGCAATTGCTATCCAGCCACAAAAGCATTATTAGTAAAAAGTATTATGAACGAAAAGCTCCAAAAGAAAGCATTGCCATTATTCGGGCCTTGCGAGATTTCCACAATCGTTATATCAAAAATGACATTCTGATTAAACGTGGACTTTCTCAGGGATCGCATCGACTGATTGATCTTGCATGTGGTAGAGCAGGTGATCTAGACAAGTGGAACAGCAATGGGGCAAAATATGTGGTTGGTATTGACTATGCAGGTGAAAATATCACGGACCCGGATGGCGGTGCATACAATCGTTATATGAAACTCATTGCCAAATATGGTGAAGAGAACGTTCCACGTATTACCTTTGTTATTGGCGATAGTTCCAAACGGATTATTACAGGCGAGGCAGGAGCAAATCAACAAGAGAAGGATATGCTGCGTTTTATCTTTGGAAGGGAAGCGGAACAGGGAGATGTCCCGCCCTATGTTCTTCATAAGATGGGTCACAGTTTTCGAAATGGTGCAGATGTTGCGGCATGTATGTTTGCACTCCATTACTTCTTTAAAGATGAGACCACACTAAATGGATTTATTACGAATCTAAAAGACACAGTTAAAGTCGGTGGACTCTTTGTTGGATGCTGTTTTGATGGTCAGCTTGTCTTTGATCTTCTTGCTCATATTAATCAAGGCCAGTCGGTTGAAGGTAAGGAAATGGAGGGCGATGAGGAAGTCCCCCTTTGGAGTATTACAAAGATGTATAATCATGATCAGTTCCGACCGGATGAAAGCTCGGTTGGTTTAGGAATTAATGTAGAATTTATTAGTATTGGTTCTGCTCATCAAGAGTACCTGGTATCATTTGAATTCCTAGAATCAAAGATGCGTGATGCTGGATTTCGATTACTGAATCCTAAGGAATTGAGTCAAATGAAACTGAAGAATAGCACAGAGCTCTTTCGAACTACGTATCAACAAATGCTTCAGAGGGATCAACAACGGTGCGCAATGCGTCCCTCTGTAGAGCAATATTCCTTCCTTAATCGATGGTTCATCTTTAAACGAGAGGGCGAAGTCCTTGTTGATCCTGAAGAGGTAATGGAAGAAGTTGCCGTTCCGCCTGTGGAAGAGACTTCTGAGGCAGCGGTTTCTGAGGCTGAGGAAGCACCTTCGGTAGCACCTTTGGCAGAACCTTCTGCCGCGCCTTCAACAGCGCCTTCAACAGCGCCTTCAACAGAGCCTTCTGCAGCACCTTCGGTAGTAAAAACTCCACGTGCAAGGCCAAAAGTTGCATCTGTCTCACGTACTACGCCATCTGCAACAGCATCATCGGCAGCGCCATCAGCTGCGCCATTAGAAGAAAAGAAAGACGATGCTCCCTCCACGAAAAAGGTGTACGCCACTGCCAATTTGCTCTATCGCTTCGGTATTCACATTAAACAAGAACAAGATGTGGAAATTACATACAAGGATAAGATCGATGAACATATTGCTCAATACATGAGTCTCATGGCTATTTCTGCAGACACGGGCATCCCTGATCCCGAAGATAATTCCGTTATCTATCCCAGCATTGAACATTATCTAGCAGGAATGAAACTCAAACATGCCGGTAAAAAACTAAAATCTGCATCCACCAAGCCCGACTACATTTCAGAATTGGCAAAGAACATATTTAGCACAACAGGAAGTATTCATCAAGCCATGCAGAGCAAACGTTCTCAAACTCGTCCCCCAATTCAACCGGATTCTGAACGCGATTATGCATTACAATTGGAAGAAGCACTAACTGTGCGAAAGAGCGTATCCGACGCATCACTTAAATCATATCATATTGCAATTGATGACTCTGCGTGGAGTATCATTAAAGACAATACATTGTACTATGCGTTAGACTATCGCTTTCATCATGATAAACGATTTGAGAATGGAGTAAAGACAATTATTGCAAGTGGCCGTGATTTACTATATAGTCCACAGGATGCCGCAAAAAACACAGCTACGTCCGATGAGCTAGGTGGTGAGCGTGTTCTTCGTGGACCCGCAAAAGGAACAATTAAAGGTGAAAACAAGGTTGGAAACATGCTAATGGAGATTGCGACATCACTTTCATAAGAATCTAAATCATCCGGTCTATGAATAGGAGATGGGTCTGTCTCGTAGCCGTGAAGCGGACCCTGATATGATTCATGATATTTTTCATGTTACTGACACCTTTGTTCAACCGGCAGAATGGCGCCGCATGATAAAACAATACATTCGTTCACCCGATTCGTCAACGAATGGATTTGATACATTTACCATTGGATCTTCGCCCTATGTTATCTATGTGATCCGACAATCTGAGCAGAAAGAACAGATACGATCTCTTGCGTATGACCAGCCACAACTGTCATTATGTCATGCTATTTTTGTATTTTGTACCCGAACTGATTTTGTACTCAATGTTGAAAATTTGGTGGAGGAGTCTTTTGAACGTGCTTCTTTTCGTCGCATCATGAATCAATTTTGGAATCCCTATCAACCTGATCCAATCCAGTGGGCTCATCATCGAACCTTTATGGCGGTTGGATATGCCACAACCGCATGTGAACAAGAGGGCGTTTCGTGTTCGGTCATGGAAGGATTTCGTACACCCGATATCCAACAAATGTTAGATCTGCCTCCTTCCCTATTTCCTACTGCCATTCTTGCCATTGGATCTCCCGATTAATTATTTAATTAATAAATTTGATTACTGCTTAAACCTATTTTACATCATAATTATAATATGCCTCATCACGCATGGCAAACCCTTACGAAGATCCATCGCCATCCTCGTGATGCGCACATTA